>Ga0302347_1001781_pt1 | contig 24550 bp, 21 predicted proteins | sample PhyWR1_FD_202178 | JGI IMG/M metagenome (GOLD analysis project Ga0302347, IMG submission 202178) | Leaf surface microbial communities from wheat plants in UC Gill Tract Community Farm, Albany, California, United States - DLSL W.R1 (v2)... | ecosystem: Host-associated > Plants > Phyllosphere >...
CATTTCGTACAATCTTAAACCGTCCGCTCCGTATTCATTACAAATATCATCTGGGTTGACGACATTGTATTTTGATTTGGACATTTTTTCGACTTCACGACCAGTGATGTATTTTCCATCTTCTAAAATAAATTCTGCATCAGCATAATCCGGTCTCCAAGTTTTGAAAGCTTCAGTATCCAATTCGTCGGTTGTTCCTTTTAATAAAGAGACATCAACGTGGACTTTTTGCAAATCCGAATTTTCTAAAGCTTTAATTAAGTCATTACCATATTTATCAATTAAATTAGAAGGAATTAAACTTTTATAAGAATCCACACCCTCTTCCCACTGTTTATAAGACATGAATATATTTGGTAATTTGAAGTCCCTATATTCATTTAATTCTTTATCAAAGATTCCAATATTACAAACAGGACGATATACAAACGCACTCATTCCCAAAATCATCCCCTGATTAATCAATTTTTGGAAAGGCTCATTTTGCTCAATATAACCTCTATCTTTCAAAAACATATTCCAAAAACGGGAATATAACAAGTGTCCTGTTGCGTGCTCGCTTCCTCCAATGTACAAATCAACTTGTCCCCAATAATCTGTCAATTCTTTTTTAGCAAAAACGGCGTCATCATTCGGGTCCATATATCTTAGGAAATACCACGAACTTCCTGCCCAACCGGGCATTGTGGATAATTCTAATGGGAAAACGGTTTTATCATCAATCAAATCTGTGTCAACCACTTTCTGATTCGCCTCGTCCCAAGCAAATGTTTTTGCATTTCCTAATGGCGGGTCGCCGTCCTCTGTTGGTAAATATTTTTCGACCTCAGGAAGTTCCAAAGGCAAAGCGGAATTTGGCAAAGTGTACGGCATTCCGTCCTTATAATAAATAGGAACCGGCTCGCCCCAATACCTTTGTCTGGAGAAAATCGCATCACGCTGTCTGTAATTCGTCGTTCCGTGACCAATTCCTCTATTCTCTATTTCAGCAATGATTTTTGCTTTCGCTTCTTTATAATTAAGTCCGTTCAAGAAATCAGAATTCACGCAAACCGAATCTTTGGAATCATAAGCTTCTTCCTGAACGTCCACATCAGATTCTACAACCTTGATGATTTCCAGATTAAATTTCTTCGCAAATCTATGATCGCGCTCATCGTGCGCAGGAACCGCCATCACAGCGCCAGTTCCGTAACCCATCAACACATAATCCGAAATATAAACCGGAATATTTTTTCCCGTAAACGGATTGATGGCATAACTTCCGGTGAAAGCACCACTCACGTTTTTCACGTCAGCCATTCTATCACGTTCTGTTTTTTTGGACGTTTCTTCGATATAATTATCAACCTCAGTTTTTTGTTCTGGAGTTGTTAAATTTTGAACTAATGGATTTTCCGGCGCCAAAACCATAAATGTAGCTCCGAAAATGGTGTCGGGTCTTGTCGTGAAAACTTCTATATAGTTGTTGGTTGTCGGTTGTTGGTTGTTGGCTTGCTGTCCATCAACTATCAACTGTGAAACATCAACTAAAAACCTAACCTGCGCTCCCTGAGATTTCCCAATCCAATATTCCTGAGCATCTTTCAAAGGTTGCGGCCAGTCCAAAGTTTTCAGACCTTGCAACAATCTTTCCGAGTACGCAGAAATCCTCATACTCCATTGCATCATTTTCTTTTGGAAAACAGGATAACCGCCTCTTTCGGATTTTCCGTCTTTTATTTCGTCATTTGCCAGAACGGTTCCCAATGCAGGACACCAGTTTACAGTAGTTTCCGCACGAAAAGCCAAACGGTAATTCAGCAAAATTGCACCTTTATCTATTTCTGAACTATTTTTCCATTCTTCCGAAGTGAAATTTAATTCCTCGTTTTGATTGGCGTTGAGACCTTCCGTTCCTTTTTCTTCAAAATGTTGAATTAAGGTTTCGATAGATTCCGCCTTGTCCGTATCTTTATTATACCACGAATGAAATAGCTGGATAAAAATCCATTGCGTCCATTTATAATAAGAAGCGTCTGAAGTTCTCACTTCCCTGCTCCAGTCAAATGAAAATCCGATTTTTCTCAGTTGCTCCTCGTATCTCGTGATATTTTGTTCGGTGGTAATTGCAGGATGCGTTCCGGTCTGGATTGCATATTGCTCAGCAGGAAGTCCAAAACTGTCATAACCAACAGGATGCAAAACGTTGAAACCCTGATGTCTCTTGAATCTCGCATAGATATCCGACGCGATATATCCCAGCGGATGTCCCACGTGAAGTCCTGCTCCGGAAGGGTACGGAAACATATCGAGGACGTAGAATTTCGGTTTATCGGTTGAGTCGGAAGTCTTGTAAGTTTGGTTGTCTTCCCAGTATTTTTGCCACTTTTTTTCTATCTGCTGATGGTCGTAAAACATTCTATAAAGTAAGAATTAATAATGAATAATTTTTTTTAAGATTCACAAAGTTAAGATTTTGGAATAAATAGACAATTTTAAATTTTGAGTTCACTTTTTCAACATTAATAATTATTTGGGCAGCTATTTCCGCCTTCCGCTCCCAATCTTTTTTGCGTCACGTTTTCAGTTTAATTAGAATTTGATTTTATGCAAAAAAGGATTTCCGTTCAAGTCGGGCTGCGGATTTCAGCCATAGACTACATTGTTTGTCATTCCAGAGGAATCTCGCCAGCTAAGTTTAGATTCCTCCGGAATGACAAATTGAACGAAATAGTTAAATAACTGTTAGCATTGGAAACGTCACACTGAGCGGAGTCGAAGTGTTTTCACAATCAAAAAGTCTTTTATCTTTCATCTATTATCTTAAAGTCTATATCTTTATCTTTGCAAAAAATCGCAAGTGCCGGAAATCTCAATCATCACACCAAGTTATAATTCTTCAAAATATCTGAACGAAACCATTGCTTCTGTCCTCAATCAAACTTTCACAGATTGGGAATGGCTCATTACCGATGATTGTTCCACAGACAATTCTGTAGAAATTCTGGAAAAGCAAAATGACCAAAGAATCAAAGTTTTCAAAGCGGAGAAAAATGGCGGTGCCGGACACGCAAGAAATATTTCTTTGAAAAATGCAACAGGAAGATTCATCACATTTCTGGACGCCGACGATTTTTGGGAACCCAATTTCCTTGAAGAAATGGTCAGTTTTATGAAATCTGAAAATGCAGAATTGGCCTATTCCACCTATTCCCGATGCGATGAAAATCTAAAATCAACAAAAATTGGGGACTACGAGGCAGATACCGTCGTCACGTTTGATAATCTTTTGAAAACCTGCAGATTATCGTTGTTGGCATCTATGTATGATTCCAAAAGAGTGGGAAAATTCTACTTTCCGGAAGGCACAAAACGCGAAGATCACGTGATGTGGCTGGAACTTCTGAAGAAAGTCCCGCAAGGAAAACCACTCAAAAAAACCTTATCGAAATACAGAATGGTCGCCAACAGCGTTTCCAGAAAAAAAACGAATATTATGATGGATCAATATTTGGTCTACAAAGATTATATGAAATTTTCGACATTGAAATCGCTTTATTACACCGCAAATTGGGCCTTAAACGGTTTTATCAAATATTCTAAAATCTTCAACTAATGGAATATTCAAAAGAATTCAAGCAGGCTTTGAGTGAGTTTTCTCCGGCGGAAAAAGACAAATTGATTTTCCGGTTGTTGAAAAAAGATAAGCTGCTTTCCAAAAAACTCTATTTCGAGTTAATTGATCCAGAAACTGTAGATGATAAAAGAGATGCGATGGAAGAAATCATCCGCGAAAAAGTTTCGGTGGCTTCAAAATATATTTCGAATCAAAAGTATTTCCTCGTTCTCATCAGAAAAATCAGTGCAGAGATTACCGAGCACGTGAAAATCACAACGGATAAGTTCGGCGATGTTTCTTTGAATTTATTTTTAATCAATGAAATCCTGGAATACAAGGATAAACTTGGGACGCAAAGATTTGACAACATTTACAAACTCTACATTTATCTCATCAATAAAATTTTCAAAGCGCTGACTTTAACCAAAAAACTGGACGAAGATTACTGGATGGAAATCGATGAATTTTTGGAAAACCTTAATGAAAAAATTGACGGTAATATTTATTTCCAAAAGCTCTGCACAAACAATGGCTTAGATTTCAACTGGCTGAAATGCGAAAACATTCCCGACCATTTTGAATTGATTGTGAAAGGAATTAAGAGTGAGGGATTTTTGAGGTAAAACTGAAGTCGTCTAGCAATTTTGTGAATTCTACCCATTCTTTATCTTCATAAAAGTTTATTTCAATTGGATATTCTTCGTGTTTTGCTAAAGTCTTATTTAGCAAATCCATAAATTCTTTTTGACTTGTTCCATAGTAGACAAATTCTTTTAAATTGTTTCCCGTTCTACTATAAGCGTGAGTAAAAACATTCGAACCCTCTAATGATCTTTCAATTAGACTTTCTAAACCAATCATCCTTTCATTGATTTTCTTTTCCGGCATTCCATTATTTTTTTCACCGTTATATTTCCAAGACACAACAACTAACAATGGAAATTTATCGAGAACTTTTTTTCCAGGCAATTCGTTTATAAATCTAACTATCACTGGAAAATCGTTTTCGATGTACTTACCAATAATCCCTTTTTCTTGTTTTATATGTTCAGTATTCTGTTCTGACTGACCAAATATTTTATCTAATCCAAAAAAAAATGCCATAGATATTAGATTTACTGAGTTTCATTGTTTTAATTCCTGTCAAAGCTTAATCTTGATAATTCAACTTACTTACCTCGATTCAATTATCTTTTTCAAAATAATTTCCGTAGAATTGGGTTGAGATTTTACAAAGTCTCCTGCATTTTTAGACATTTCGTGCAGATAAGAAACACTTCCTTCTTCCGCTGCCAGATCGGTTTTCATCACTTCCTCTATAAACGCCGCAGCAGTCACAAAATCTTCAAAGCTTTTGCCGCCCTTGGCTTTAATCAAATCATCGGCTTCCGGATTTTTCTGATACTGATTTCCGAAAATCACAGGTACGCCGTAAACCGCTGCTTCCAGAATATTGTGTAAGCCTGCCGAATGAAATCCGCCGCCAACAACCGCCAAATCTGCATAGGAATACAATTTGGAAAGCTTTCCGATGCTGTCTATAATCAGAATCTGATAGTTGGAATCCTGAAGCGTTGGCGAGCCGGAAAGCGCACTGTATAGAATGGCGTTTGGAAATAATTTCAGTAAATGCGGAATGCGGTGCAAGTCGTGCGGCGCAATTGCAAATTTTGTTTCCGGAAGTTTTTTGACCAAAAGCTGTGCAATATCTTCCTCCGTCTGCCAACTGCTTCCGAAAACAAGCAACTTGTCTTTGCGTTTAAAATTTTCTATAAAATCCAGCTGGTTGTCTCTTTCCAAGAACTGCTTTACACGGTCAAATCTGGTATCACCGGAAACGGAAGAGTTGATCAGTCCAATATTTTTGGCCAAAGCGGAAGACTTAATCGTCTGATGAAAAAACCAGTCGATGTTGTTTTTGAGCTGCTTGGCAAACCATTTACCATAATTTTCAAAAAAGATCTGATGTTCATAAAAAAGGGCGGAGATCACATAATTTTTAGTTCCTTTCTGCTTCAGTTCGCTGAGAAGATTGTACCAGTAATCGTATTTTACCGTAAAAAAAATCTTGCAGTCAAAACTTCCCACAAACTCCTGAACATCTTTTTTCCGGTCAAAAGGCAGGTAACATACTGCATCTGCGAGATGTTTTCTCTTCTTGACATTATCATATCCTGACGGCGAAAAAAATGTGATGAGAACTTTATAATCCTGAAATTGCTCTTTGAGACGCTCTAAAACAGGCAGACCCTGCTCATATTCGCCTAAGCTGGAAGCGTGCATCCACAGGACTTTGTCTTCGGGAGAAAAAGCATTTTTGACGATTTGCAGCGATTGTTTTCTGCCCCGCACTCCTTTTTTGGTCTTGGAACTGACTAGGGAGAAGACATTCATCCCAAAAATCATCAGGCGGACGAAGAGATTGTATAGTGATTTCATCTTTTATTTTTCTACTGCAAATTTATCATTATTTGTGGAAGGATTGGAGATGACCAACAATTCCAAATCATTTTCTGTATCATTTTCTATCAAGTGACTTTGGTTTGGCAAAATGTGAAAGCCTGAATTCTCGGACACTTCAAAAATATTTCCTTCTTTATGAAATTTTGTTTTTCCTTTGAGAATAAAGAAAAACTGTTGTGCATTTTTGTGAAAATGAAGTTGCTCTTTTGTTTTTGGAGGCATTATTTCCTGTCTGAAAGAAAGATTTTTGGAGTTCAATAAAACCCAGCTGTCACAATTGTTTCCCCAGATATAATGTTCGGCATTTTCTTTTGATGTTATCATCGTTTGTTTTTGATTAAGGCAAATTTAATTATTCAGTAAGGATAATGTTAAAATTTAAACGCAAAGTTCGCCAAGACTTTTTGAAATTATTGAAAATATTTAAGGTTCGCAAAGATTTAAAACTCAGCAAAGACATACAAATTATTAAAACGTAGTTTTGTCATTCTGAAGAATCTCAACAGTCTAGATTCTTTCAGAATGACTATATTGAGTGTCTTGTCGAATCTTGTTTTATATTGGAACCCGCAGCCCGACTTATCTCATCTCTTTTATTTCTTTATTTGAATAGATGAACCACTTCGTTAGGTTTGAGTGGAGCTCTTTTTTGGATTGGGAAAGGCTTGGCAAAAAAAGCGGGAACGGAAGGCGGAAAAGCTGCCATAAGAAAATATAATAAAAAGGTTTCGACGAATGTCAAATAGCTGCCCAAATAATCCAAATGATAAGATGTAGAAAATTATTAGAAAAAAGTTTTCAAATACTTGCGGCGCAAAATAAAAGCTGTATATTTGCAATCTGAAAATTTAACAGTAATTACGAACTAAATATATTAGTGATGAGTAAAAGAACATTCCAACCATCTGAGAGAAAAAGAAGAAACAAACACGGTTTCCGTGAAAGAATGTCTACACCAAACGGAAGACGAGTGTTGGCAGCTAGAAGAGCGAAAGGCAGAAAGAGTTTAACTGTTAGTGCACAGCGCGCTAAGAGATAATTTCTTAAAAATTATCATATACAAAAAGTGTCTGAACGTGGTTTCAGACATTTTTTGTTGTTAAAATTTCCCAAAAATAGAAACATTACAATATGTTTTTATTATTTTTGAATTGATAATTTGTTCAATCATTTATCAGTCATCACTTATCAATTATCGCAATTATGCCGCATAGAAACGACCCGGGAGTAGATATCATAGATTTGAGCAACGCTAAAATTGTTCAGAAAAACTTCACCGTTCTTAATGATGTTGACCTTCATATTAAAAAAGGAAAATTCTGCTATCTTATCGGGAAAACCGGTTCCGGAAAGAGTTCTCTTTTGAAAGTACTCTACGGACAACTGCCTTTGCAAGGCGGAAGCGGACAGGTGGCCGGTTTCGATTTGAAGAAATTGAAGCAGTCCGAAGTCCCAAATCTGAGAAGAAAACTGGGAATTGTTTTCCAGGATTTTCAGCTTTTGCCGGACAGAAATATCGAGAAAAATCTTCTTTTCGTTTTACAGGCAACAGGCTGGAAAGACAAATTGAAAATGGAATCGAGAATTGACGAAGTATTGTCCAGCGTCGGGATGAAAACCAAAAAGCACAAAATGCCACATCAACTTTCCGGAGGTGAACAACAGCGTGCTGCTATTGCAAGAGCTTTGTTAAACCACCCAGAATTAATCCTTGCGGATGAGCCGACAGGAAATCTGGATCCGGAAACCTCCAACGATATTATGACGCTTCTGAAGAATCTTGCGGAGGAAAACCATTGCGCGGTTGTAATGGCGACGCACGATTATCATATGATTCAGAACTATCCTGGCGAAGCAATACGTTGTGAAAATGGACAGGTTTCTGTTTTGGATACGGCGGAACTTTTTGAGTAAAAACTGAAATTCGTTTTGCCCCAGCCCTAAAGGGAAGCCGAATTTCATTATTAAAATACAGAACCTTTCTGAAAATTTCAGAGAGGTTTTTTTGTGAAGTGGTGGAAGTCTTTTGTCAGCTCCAGATATTCATCGGAATAAACTCTTGGGGATTTTTCTATGACAAAGTTTTCAACTTTTGTTTCTGCTTCTATGAATGAATATTCCAAAACTAAACGTTTTGGTTCTGAGGTTTTAATACCTTTAATGCTGACTTTTCGTTGAAGAAATAATTGATTATCAATGCAAATCTCCGTAAATTCTTTTTCAGAATCGAATGGAATGACTACGGTGAAACGTCCCTTTTCAGAAAGCAACTGACTTGATTTTTTTATTAAATCAGAAAAATTAAGCTCTAATCTTTGTCTTGCCAGAATATCTTTTTCTGAGGAATTAACTTCAAAATAAGGCGGATTTGAAATAATTAAATCAAACTTTTCTTCGGTTTCGAAGTTTTTTAAATCCTGAAGCTGGCTTTTGATCCTATCAGAAAAAGGAGAACTGGAGAAATTGCTCTGAGAAATACTGACGGCATCAGAATTAATATCAATAGCTAAAATATTTGCTTCCGGATTTCTTTGAGCTATCATTAATGAAATAATACCGGTTCCGGTTCCGACTTCTAAAACACGATTTGCTTGTGAAACGTCAGCTAAGGCCCCGAGCAAAACAGCATCTGTGCCTACACGAAAGACTTCCGGACTCTGATGGATATCAAACTGCTGAAAACGGAAAGGTCTCATTGATTATAAATTGGAAGGCATAGAAATAATGAAAGACGCACCCTTATCTTCTTCCGAGGAAACGCTGATTGTCCCGTTGTAGTCTTCTACCATCCGTTTCACCATCGTAAGTCCGATTCCCATACCGCTATTTTTAGATGTAAAGTTGGGGTCAAATATTTTCTCCAGCTTATTTTGAGAAATCCCAACGCCGTTATCATTCACCGTGATGCGGATTCTTTTTTCAATCTTTTCCAGATCGACATTGATGACGGATTTTCTGTCATCTGATTTTGCCTGGCTGGCATTGGTAACCAGATTGGTAATAATTCTCGTGAGATAATCCTTGTCTATCTTCATCAGAATATTGTCCTGATTGGCATGGACAAAGATATTCTCATCACTGAATATAGTAAGTGCGTTTCTGATTTCCTTATTGAGAGAGATCTCTTCATCATTCTTCTGCGGAAGCTGTGCAAATTGCGAAAAGGCGCTCGCCACTCTTGTAATCACATCAATTTGTCCGATGACCACCTCACTCAGATTTTTTACCTTATCGGTAATTTTAGGATCATTGGGATCAAATTTCCTTTCAAAATTCTGCATCATCAGCTTCATTGGCGTGAGCGGATTCTTCACCTCGTGCGCCACCTGCTTGGCCATTTCCTGCCACGCAGACTGTTTCTCGATATAACTGAGGCGTTCCCGCTGATCGGCAATCTCCGCAATCATCTTATTATAGGCTTTCACCAAAGCATTCAGCTCATCATTTTTGTAATATTTGATGGGACGCAGATTTTTATCAAAAAGGTTGATTCTGCTTATCATAGATGTAAATCTGATGATGGCCTCGGTCAAATTATTAGAAATAATCCAGCTGAGCCAGATGCTGAAAAGAATGATGAGAATATTGACTCCAATGATGTAAGTGAAATAATGCTTGAAAACATCCATATACGCACTTTCATTGTGGTAATAGGGAAAATAGATATAAGCGATATTCTCCAGCATATTGTTTTTAAGAACCATATAGGATGAGACGATGCTGGCGCCCAATTTGTCGTCGTAAGACTTGTCATCATACTGCTTCCCGTTTTTCCTGATCTCCTGCAGCACTTTTGCCGGCATGATCTTCTGGTCTACCAGGTTGGGTTCTTTGTTGGATAGAAGATATTTCCCTTTAAGATCATAGATGACGATGTCGTGTTTGTTGATGTCTGCAATCTCGTAAATTTCGTTTTCCAGAACTTTGGGAATATCATAAGTATGAACCTGAGAATGACTGAGTGCGTAATCCAAAGAAGCCATCAGAGCCTGGGATTTATTCTGCATGTCTGTCTTGCTCTGCTTCTTGGCATTGTCCCGCAGGATTACAAAAGAAAGAGCAGCCGAAGTGACAACACTCAAGATGGCAATAGTCAGAAATCCGATAAAAACCCTGTTTCTCAGGCGGTAACCCTTATAATCACTTAATGGCATTTTGCGTTTTCATTTGTATTTTGTCTTTTCCAAGGTCACAAAATTGACCTATTCCCCATATTTATCTATCAAGCTGGCCATTGGCGACTTCAACAATTTGGCAACGTACTTTCCGATAATATCAAATTCCAGATTCACAACATCTCCTTTCTGCAACTGTTTCATATTCGTAAACTCCCAGGTATAAGGAATAATAGCAACAGAAAATTTCCCTTCTCCGCTTTCCGCAACCGTCAGGCTGATGCCGTTTACAGTGATAGAACCTTGCGGAACCGTTGTATAGTCCGCAGATTCATCGTAGTTGATGGTGATGAAGTAACTGCCGTCCTTATCCTCAATACTTTCGACAGTTCCCGTCTTGTCCACGTGGCCTTGCACGATGTGCCCGTCCAGTCTTCCTTCGAATCGCAAACAGCGTTCCAAATTGACTTCCGTGCCCACATTCCAAAAATTTAGATTGGTTTTTTCCAGCGTTTCATCTATCGCCGTCACTTTATACGTATTTTCCGTGATCTCGACCACAGTAAGACAACAGCCATTGTGCGCCAGACTCTGGTCTATTTTCAGTTCCTGAGTGAAAGGTCCGCTCAGCGTAAAATCTATATTACTTTCGTGTCTGTCAATTTTCTCTACTCTTCCTGTAGCCTCAATAATTCCTGTAAACATTCTCGTTTTGTAGTTTTAAATCTTTAGGAGCGTAATGACTCCGTCGAACAGTTATTTAATATCTTTTATTTGGAGCTGTTTCCCGCTTTCCACTATATCTTTTTCGCATCAAGTTTTGTCATTCAGAACTTCGCGAAGTCCAAGCGAAAAAGGATGCCGTTGCAATCGGGGCTATGTGCTTTGTCATATGTAGAAACTTTTCACTTCAAAACAATTTTCCTCCCTTTAGGGTTGGGGCAAAGAAAATGGTTTTAAAATATTAGCATCCGATTCATAAGAAAACCTCCCCAAAAAATTGTAAATTTGTAAATTCTTTATAAACGTCAAAGATAAACAAATGAGCTCCAAACACCATAAAATCAGAGTAGGAATTTCAATCGGCGATTTCAACGGAATCGGTCCGGAAATCATACTGAAATCTCTGAAAGATAAATCCATTACAGACTTTTTTACGCCCGTCATCTTTGGTTCAGGAAAATTGTTCACTTATCAGAAAAATGTTTTTAAACTTCAGACCAATTTCAATTACATTAACGAAGCGAAAGAGGCTCAGGCAGGGAAAATCAATATGGTAAATCTTACCAAGGAAAACAGCAACATAGAATTTGGCGTCCCGACGGAAGAATCCACAAAAATGGCCATCGATTCTCTGAATGCTGCGACAGAAGCCTTGCTCGCAAGAGAGATCGACGTTCTCGTAACAGCGCCAATCAATAAAGACGAAATGATGAAGTATGGTTTTGCCCACGCTGGCCACACCGGTTATTTCGAAGAGAAAGCAGGCAAAAAAGCCGTTATGTTTATGGTAAGCGAAGGTTTGAAAGTCGCAGTTTCCACGCACCACATTCCGGTTTCGGAGATTGTAAATCACATTACGAAAGACAATATTAAAAAACAGGTGAAACAATTGGTTGCTACATTAAAAGAGGATTTCTGCGTAGAAAAACCAAAGATTGCAATCCTCGGACTCAATCCTCACGCTGGCGACGGTGGCGTTATCGGCAAAGAAGAAATCGAAATCATTCAGCCAGCGATTCAGGATTTATTCAATGAAGGCATTATGGCTTTCGGTCCTTATCCGGCTGATAGTTTTTTCCAACCAGAAAAATATAAAGCATTTGACGCCGTTTTGGCAATGTACCACGACCAAGGTTTGGCACCGTTCAAAACGATTGCTTATGAAGAAGGCGTGAATTACACTGCTGGCTTACCTTTTATCAGAACCTCGCCGGACCACGGCGTTGCCTACGATATTGCGGGGAAAAATATAGCTGATGAGACTTCGTTTTCCGAAGCAATTTTCACAGCCATAGAGATTTTTAAAAGCCGTGACGAGTATCAGGAATTGAGAGCACACCGCCTCCGTCCAAAAGCGACACACGCACATAGCGGACCAGACGAGGATTTACCAAAAGAAAGATAGTAATTAGCTGATAGCAATTAGCTTTTTGCTATTGGCCTTTAATTCAGTATATTAAAATAAAATACAATCAGTAATTAGTTATATTTTTTTTAACTTTGCTGAGTTTGAAGTTTATACTGAGCGTGCCGAAGTGTCTTTGCGAACCTTAAAATATGCGCAATAAGTAATAAAAATCTTTGCGGACTTTGCGTTAATTTTTTTTTGGTTTTACTAAGAATAGGGATCAGTAATATAAGTTTTTGGAAGACTAATTTTTTGCAATTCAAGTATTTCCAAAAATATTTTGTTATTTGAAAAAATTAAATTATTTTTGCAAACCATTTTTATGGACAGATTTAGAAACTACGACATTGCTTTTGTAGGCTTAAAAGCCGGAAAGCACGATTTCAATTACGAGATCAATCAGGAGTTCTTTGATTTATTTGAGACTGAACAGGAGTTTTTCAACCCAAAAATTAATGTAAATGTTCTTTTGGACAAGCACACGACATTTTTGGAATTCATATTCGAAGTTTCAGGAACGGTTCAGTTGATTTGCGACATTAGCAATGATGAATTTTCCGAACACATAGAAAACGATTTGAAAGTTCTTGTGAAATTTGGAGAAGAGTACGATGACAGCAACGAGGATGTGATCACCATCAACAGAAAAGACAGCGATTTCAATATTGCCAATCTTATCTACGAAACGGTGGTTTTATCAATCCCAATGAAGAAAGTAGCACCTTCTGTAAAAGACAACGATGAATATCAGAATCTTTTAGACAAATACAGTCCAAAAATAATCGAGGAAGAAGAGGAACAAGTGGACCCGCGATGGGCAGCTTTGAAGAAATTAAAAGATAACAATTAAGAAATAACAACAATATAATTCGAAAGAATTTTTTAAAAAGTACTAACAAATGGCACATCCTAAAAGAAGACAGTCGTCTACAAGAAGAGATAAAAGAAGAACACACTACAAAGCTGTAGTTCCTCAATTGGCTAAAGACGCAACGTCTGGCGAAATGCACTTATACCACAGAGCGCACTGGCACGAAGGAAAACTTTATTACAGAGGAAAAGTTGTAGTAGAGAAAACTGTAGAAACTATAGAAGAAAACTAAGAATTATCTTTGATAATCTTATACTTAGCATAAAAAACCACTCGGATTTTATTAATTTGGGTGGTTTTTTATTATATTTGGCGTTCAAAACATTTAAAATTTTATGGATATAAAAGACATTCAGAATCTTGTAAGATTTGTAGCAAAAGCAGGAGTTTCCGAAGTGAAATATAAAAATAAAGACTTCGAAATCTATATCAAAACACCACTTGGAGGCGAGCCTGTAAGCTATGTAACACCACAGGTTTCTTATCAGACTCCTTTTTCTGCACCAGCTGCAAGTCCAGTTTCTGCTTCTAACGATAATTCTGAAGCAGCAAACGCTTCTGATGACAGCAAATATATTACAATTAAATCTCCAATGATCGGAACTTTCTACAGAAAACCATCTCCAGACAAGGAAGTTTTCGCAAACGTAGGCGATTCTGTAACGGAAGGAAAAGTAGTTTGTGTAATCGAAGCAATGAAGCTTTTCAACCAGATAGAATCAGAAGTTAGCGGAAAAATCGTGAAGATTTTGGTAGAAGACGCTTCTCCTGTAGAATACGATCAACCATTATTTTTAGTAGATCCTTCTTAAGGAATTTTAGATGAAAGATTATAAATTTTAGATGGAGATTGATTCATTTAAAATTAATTTAAAATTCAAAATTTAAAATTTAAAATTTCTAAAAAGATGTTCAAAAAAATATTGATCGCAAACCGTGGCGAGATCGCAATGCGAATTTTGCGTACGGCTAAGGAAATGGGAATCAAAACGGTAGCTGTGTATTCAACTGCTGACAAAGACAGTCTTCACGTTCGTTTTGCGGACGAGGCTGTTTGTATTGGTCCGCCAATGAGCAAAGATTCTTATCTTAAAATCCCAAATATCATCGCTGCTGCAGAGATCACCAATGCAGATGCAATCCATCCAGGTTATGGTTTCCTTTCTGAGAATGCAAACTTCTCAAGAATCTGTGCTAAGAACGGCATCAAATTCATTGGAGCGACGCCTGAACAAATCGAAAAAATGGGCGACAAAGCTACGGCTAAAGCGACTATGAAAGCAGCTGGAATCCCTTGTGTTCCCGGTTCCGAAGGTTTGATCGATTCTTATGAAGATGCAAAGAAAACCGCCAAAGAAACAGGCTATCCTGTAATGATCAAAGCTACTGCCGGTGGTGGTGGAAAAGGAATGAGAGCGGTTTGGAGAGAAGAAGATCTGAAAGAACATTGGGATTCTGCAATCCAGGAAGCTGTTGCAGCTTTTGGAAACGGCGGAATGTACATGGAAAAACTGATTGAAGAGCCAAGACATATCGAGATTCAGGTTGCCGGAGATCAATTTGGTAAAGCTTGTCACCTTTCCGAAAGAGACTGCTCTATCCAGAGACGAAATCAAAAACTGATCGAAGAAACGCCTTCTCCTTTTATGACAGATGATCTTCGTGAAAGAATGGGTGCTGCAGCTGTAAAAGCGGCAGAATATATTTCGTATGAAGGTGTTGGAACAATAGAATTTTTGGTAGACAAACACAGAAATTTCTATTTCATGGAAATGAATACAAGAATCCAGGTGGAACATCCGATTACGGAGCAGGTTGTTGATTTTGACTTGATTCGTGAGCAGATTTTATTAGCTGCCGGAACGCCGATCAGCGGTATTAATTATTATCCAAAAAGACATTCTATCGAGTGTAGAATCAATGCTGAGGATCCTTATGCTGATTTCCGACCGTCTCCGGGCAAAATCACGGAACTTAATATTCCTGGCGGAAACGGCGTGAGAGTTGACACACACGTTTATTCAGGTTACACGATTCCATCCAACTACGATTCTATGATTGCAAAACTGATCGTGACGGCTCAGACAAGAGACGAGGCGATTGCAAAAATGAAGCGTGCATTGGAAGAATTTTACATCGAAGGTGTGAAAACTACCATTCCTTTCCACAGACAACTTTTGGAAAATGAAGATTTCCTCGCTGGAAATTACACGACTAAGTTTATGGAAGACTTTGTCATGGACAGAAGTTTTGACCATTAAAAGAACTAGTCTTTAAAAATAAAAAACCCGTATTTGATATGGGTTTTTTTTATGTTCAGAATTCTGGACAGAACTCTTAAAGCAAGTCCTATCACGGGTTGACATCATAACTATTCCATACATAGGCTGTTCTCATATACCTAAATTCCAACTTCCCGCAGCGAACCTCAAAGAGAAAACAATTAGCTTTATTTATAAAATATTAGAATTTTATAATATTTTCATATTTTTACTCAGAATTATGATTTGCTCTATTTTTATAATATTTTTTTTTAATTCCTTTCATATTACATAAAATAGATCATCAATTATAAAATTAAAGTAGCTTTTATATAGATTTCGGATGGATATTAATTCTAATTTTTTTTCAAAGTTTTATCTCATCTGCTGTTTTTTTTATTTCTTTCAAGTTGTAAATAGTCAGACAAAAGAGGAGAAACTGGGTATAGAACACGAGGCTAAGCGTCTCTTCCGGACGGATGTAAAAAAAAGCATCAAGCTCTATGAATATCTCCTCGAAAATACTGAAGAGACGGATCTTCTACATTATCGAATTAATATGGTTCGGCTCAAGTTGATGAACTCAGAGAATATAGAAGCAATTGATCTGATGTTTGACCTTCAAAAAGACCTCAGCACGACAAAAGACCGGCATCTTCAGCGTCAATTTTATCAGCTTGAAGCGGAGGTTTTTAAATATTTTGGCTTTACCACAGAAAGTGGCCGCATTCAAAAACCGGAAGATTTTAAAAATCAAAACGAGAACAGTAAGAGTCAAAATACCTTGTTCAATATTGCTGATGAACTGCAAATAAATCCGGACGCCAACGTAGCATCTCCGCAAATTAAAGATATTGAAAAAATCGAGGTGAAGCTAAATCAGAACATTGCAATATTTACCAAAGCACGCTATCTGGCTCAGCTGCGACAATATTATTTGTTGAAAAAGGACGAAAAAAAATATATGATTTATGATAAGCAATTACTGGATTTGCAGGGACTGCATCTGTACCAGATAAAAATTGCAAGGAACTATCTCGCCAGTAAATTTTCTGAACTGAAACAGGAGCAAAATGAAACTGTAAGCAAACGTATCAAAACCTGGAGCTTGGCATTCAGCTTCATTTTCATAGGAATAACCGGAGCAATTGTCTATTATCCCAAAGATGATAAAACAGCTCTGAAAAAGAAAAACCAGGTGATCTCTGACAAGGCAGAATTGAAAATTCTGGAAAGACTGCAGGATTTTGAAAACTCACAAAAGTATCTGGATGAATCGATTTCCATTACAATTCTGGCGAAAAAGCTGGATACCAACGTGAAATATCTATCTGCTGTCCTCAATAATCAAAAGCAGAAAAGTTTTAATCAGTACATCAACGAGCTGAGAATCCATTATATCACGGAACGTCTGAAAAGTGATAAAAAATTCCGGGGCTACAAGATCAGTTATCTCGCAACAGCTTGTGGATTTACTTCGCATAGCAGCTTTACGAGCTCTTTCAAGTCAATCGTAGGGATAACTGCGTCTGCTTACATCAACAAACTGAATGAAGAAGATGGCCTCAAAAAATAAATATTTTGCTCTTGTATTCCTCATATTCGCTTTACAGACCTGCGTGTCTGCACAAAATCAGGCGAAGATGCAATTGCGAAATGCTTATGATTTTTTATACGAAGATCCTCAAAAAGCCATCTCGCTGGCCAACGCAATTATTCGGAAGACAGAAAACCACGACGAAATCATCACAGGATATGTGATTATCATCAATGCCTATTCTTCTTTAAACCAAAGCGACAATGCTTTAAGATATGCTTTCAAAGCTTTGGATATGGTACAGTCTGAGAAAGACATCATCAGTAAAGTAAGAATATTGGGACTGATTGGTGAGCAATTCCAAGTGTGTCATTTCAATGATGAATCACGGTTTTACCTGGACCAGGCACAAAGTATTATTAGCGATCTCAGGATCTCTCCTGATCAGAAACGTATTTATTCCGGCAATATTGATGCGATAAAGGGGAACAGTTACAAAGATGATCTGGACTGTAATTTCGCGATTGATTATTACAATAAGGCCATCAAAGATTATCTCCGAGTAAAAAATAACAGCAGCGCAACCAATAATCTTTGCTTGGTTTATATAGAAAAATCGGAGTGTCTTATAGAGCAGTCAAGTTTGGATTCTGCATCCATCTACATTGCAAAAGCGCAAAAAATTGCTGACCGGTATGATTTAAAAGGATACAAACTGAAAGCCCGGTATACGGAAGCAAAAAATTTATCTAAACGTCAAAATTATAAAGAATCAAACGCTTTGCTGCTTTCTGTCCTCCATAATATAGGAAAACTCCAGGATCTGCACTTCCGGCAGGATATTGAGGAGCTGTTGGTTCATAATTATTTTCATCTAAATGATTTCCCGAACTACAGAATCTACTCCAAGTTTCTAAAAAAATCGCGGAGTCTGCTTGAATCCGCACACAGCCGGTCTAACGATAAAGGCCTTTATTTTATTTTAAAAAATACGGAGACAACAGAATTCATTCCGTATTTATTTTTAATATCCGCTGTTTTTTCAATGCTTATCCTTGTTTTTGTGCTGGTCAAACGCAAAGATCAGTTCGGCACTATATCAAGCCTTTAATTATTTGCAAATCAATTATTTGCGCATTATTTTAATGTGATGAATTTAGGTAAAATTCATTAAAAGCATTATGTAAATCTTTTGAGGATAGTATAAATTACCATTTACTTTGAGTATCAGTTTATTTTGAAAATCGAAATAAAAAATATTCAAAAGTATAATGATTATGAAAAAAATCTATTTCAGTTTAGGTCTTGCCTGTATTTTTACGACGGTTCAGGCGCAGCAGCTTGTCCTGGTAAAAGATATCAGAAATGGCGCCGCAGCTTCAGCACCTGCCAATCTTACCGGATACGGTGGTAAACTTTATTTTTCTGCCAATGATGGTATAAACGGTGTCGAATTATGGGAAAGTGACGGTTCGGAATCGGGTACTAAAATAGTACAGGATTTTGTAACTGGAACAGGAAGTTTCAACCCTTCTAATCTAAAGGTATATAACAATTCTCTGTTTTTCTCTGCGCGAGTCCCAACGACCGGTGTTGGCGTAGAACTGTACAAGTATCAGCCAGCATCCGGAGTCAGCCTCTTTGCTGATATATTTCCGGGCACTACCAATTCTTCGCCCAATCTTTTTGTAGAATCCTCCGACAACAAACTTTTTTTCAGAGCTACCGATCCTGCATCTAGTGCTGTGAAACTGTTTGTAACAGATGGTATTGCTGCACCCGTTGTTGCCAATAACCAATATTCTGTAAGCACAATGGGCCGCAGCGGCACCGAAATCCTTGCGGGAGCCAGTCTAGATGGTATTGATAATCAACTTTACAGTTTTAATGGAACTGCTTTTTCACTTCTGAAAATCATACGGACAGCGGGTTCTGGTATTTTTGATACTAAATTTTATAAAAGCGAATTACAGGGACTGACGTATTTTGTAGCAAGAACAGATGAAGCGGGTTACGAGCCTTGGGTGACCGATGGCACTACAGAAGGTACCCATTTGCTGAAGGATATCAACACTACCGGTGAAAATCCGGGTGTCAGCAATTCAGCTTCGGGCTATTTTACAGAATATAAAGGAAAAGTATTTTTTGCCGCAACCAGCGGAGATTATGGTGGAGAACTGTGGGTGACTGATGGAACTACAGCAGGAACCGTGCTTTTTAAAGACATTGTTGAAGGAAATTCAGGTAGCAATCCGGCAAACCTTACCATCCATAATGGTTTACTGTATTTTCTGGCAAATGATCCTGCGGCAGGTAGAGAACTTTGGGTAAGCGATGGAACCGCAGAGGGCACTCATCTGGTAGCCGATTTCAATCCCGGATCTGCAGGACTGAGTGTGGCAGAAATAGTTTCGTACAACGGCGTTCTTTACTTAAATGCCGTTAAAAGCGGCACTATCGGAGCAGAGCTTTACAAGTTTGAGGAAACACCAGTCCTTGCTGTTTCAGAGGGAAAATCTCCCACCATCAAAGTCTATCCTAATCCTTCAAACGGCAATTTCAAAATCAACGCAGAAAAGTCAGAGGCTTACAGGATCTATGATTATTCCGGAAAAATGGTGAAAGAAGGGAAAATCATAAACTCTGAGATTAAATCAGGCTTGAAAAAAGGAAATTATATTCTGACCATACAGGGAGAACATCCGCAGTCTATCTCTATTATCATCAAATAAAATCAATTATTATGAAAAAAATTGTATTCTTCTTAAGTGTATTAATCACTTTATCGCTAGACGCACAACAAAACATCACTCTAAACAGAGGACTTGTTGTTGATAATAATGCGCTGGCATTTCCCTACCAACCTAAATTAGGAATAGAAAACGAGGCCAAAACTTTTAACACAGAGGCCGCATTATTACAATCCTTGGGCAACAACGGCGGTACGTCGCCCATGACTTCTAAGTCAAATCCACTTCCTACAAACACTATTCAGTCAAGATTATGGGGATCTTTTACCAATTTTGAAACCAACGCCGCACAGCTTTTTCAGATGAATTACCAATTTGGAGCAGGCGCAAATTTCAAGATAAAGCTTCTGGATTCGGAACTTAATCCAACAAATGAATTCTCAATCGCAATACCTACGACTACAAATGCAATAAGCCTGATATCCAAGATTTCAAATTTCAATTTTGAAGGCAACACGAAAAGAAAATTTATGATATTCCTCCACTATTTTGAAGGAGGTGTAGGTCCCAATTTCCAAAAAAACGCCGTTTGGCTTTTTGACGAAGATGGTGCTATTCTCCACAAATTCGAAGGCGTTACCAGCACCTATTACGTGAAAGATGCTAATGGAAGCACCAATATTTTATCCAGCATAGATGATAGTGTAAATGTACTTTTGAAACTATATAACACCAGTGCATTCCAGCAGCTGGCTTCTATCCAGATCGAATCTAAGTTCTTTACAAACTACGCAGGAGTTCCTTTAAATTTCATTAATATAGGCGGAAAACACAAAATTGTTGTTTGTCATTATGAAAAAAAATATATGGATAATGCGACGGGCGCAGTTGAGCCAAACAACCATCTGTTGATGAAAATTTTTGATCTTAATCTTAACTTTGAAAAGCAAATGTTACTCCCTGTTCCCGAAGTTGCTCCTGGATCATCCGTTTTTGGCTTGATGGAATTTGGAATGTTTTATAACAACAACAAGTATGATATCACTGATCATGTTTTTAATACTGATGATAAATTTGAAATCCTGTACGCGGTCAACTGGCAGGATCTGAACACTGATACGTCTTGGCGAAACTATTATGTTGCCGATGAAACTGGTGCAACTCTAAAATCTTTTGAAGAAAGCATCGTGGGATTTTCCCAAATGAATGAAGTTGCCGGTCAGGAAGATCAGATGTCCTTCATCCTTGGAGAAGGCGATGCAGGATCATCTATCAGAATGTTCGATATTAAATCCTGGAATTCCGTATTCGATTTTCCTGCGGTTTATAACGGAGATCAGCTTTCTGTTTATTATAACAGAATCCCAAATAATGCAACTTACCAATATCTTATCGGTTTGGACGCGGCTCAGACGCAAAACGGAACATACTACGGTGTTGTAAACAAATATTCACCAGCCGGCATCCTTGAAGGTAATGTGAGATTAAACATTGGCACAGCACCTGATTTTTTCATACCTCTTCTGAATGAAGACACGCTGAATCCTCTGACTTTCAACCCAGATCAGGCATTCGAATATGCTTATGTTTACGGTTTCAGATATCCTGGAAATAACGTGACTTACACTTCTTTCAATGTGGCAAAGGATTTTACGGATCCAACATTTACAATAAACGGCGAAACAGTTAAAGGAAATGTATACTCCAGTGGCTTTCTTTACAGAGCAGATGGAAGCCCTTACAAACTTTTCATCAATTACAGCAAAACAGGCGTCACACAGAACCTTACGGAGTTTTATAGCATTCCATTAGAAACAGTTCTGAACACGAATGAAGCTGCTGTAAATACAGTAAAGGTATATACGGACAAGCTCCATCAAGTGGCAGGTTTTTCTGAGGTGGTGAAGGAATTTGAGGTTTATAATGCTTCGGGAAGCCTGATCAAAAAGGGTGACAAAACCTCAAATTTTTCTACAACAGGATGGGCAAAAGGAATGTACATCATCAAGTTTACCACCAATAAAAATAAAGTGGAAGCAACAAAAATTTTAATACAGTAATGCATCATAATAGTTTTTAGTATATATGTAAGCGATGCAAAGTAAATTTGCAGAAATTGCCCGACGTAAAAGTTGGGCATTTTTATTAGTTACTATTGATTTCAAATTTATTATTTTTACAAAAATTAAAATATATGTCTACAGCAGTTCAGGAAAAAAACTCACAATATTTCATCGACCTCGAAAATCAATATGGCGCTCACAATTACCACCCACTTCCAGTGGTTTTGGACAAAGGTGAAGGCGTTTTTGTATGGGATGTTGAAGGTAAGAGATATTACGACTTTCTTTCCGCTTATTCTGCTGTCAATCAAGGCCATTCTCATCCAAAAATTGTTGACGCATTGGTAAATCAAGCCAAGAAATTAGCTTTAACTTCAAGAGCTTTTTACAATTCGAACCTTGGAGAATATGAGAAAAAGATCACGACACTTTTTGGTTTTGATAAAGTTCTTCCGATGAATTCCGGTGCTGAAGCTGTAGAAACGGCTGTAAAATTAGCCAGAAAATGGAGTTACGAAATTAAAGGAATTGCTGAAAATGCTGCAAAAATCGTGGTTTGTGAAAACAACTTCCACGGCAGAACAACAACGATTGTTTCATTCTCAAACGATCCGGACGCTAATCAGAATTACGGACCATTCACACCAGGATTTGTGAAAATTCCTTACAATGATCTTGATGCCTTAGAAGAAACTCTGAAAAATGATGCACAGAATATCGCAGCATTTTTAGTGGAGCCAATACAAGGTGAAGCTGGCGTATACGTCCCAGACGATAATTATTTAAAAAACGCTTCGGAACTTTGTAAAAAATATAACGTTCTTTTTATAGCTGACGAAGTACAAACCGGGATTGCAAGAACCGGAAGATTGATCGCTTGTCATCACGAAAATGTACAACCGGATATTCTGATTTTAGGAAAAGCACTTTCCGGCGGGATGTATCCTGTGTCTGCAGTTTTGGCGAATGATGAGATTATGAATGTCATCAAACCGGGACAGCACGGTTCTACTTTTGGCGGAAATCCGATTGCCTGCGCGGTCGCAATTGCTGCTTTGGATGTCGTTGCAGATGAAAACCTATCAGAAAGAGCTGAGGAACTAGGACAGCTTTTCCGTTCAGAAATAGAAAAAGTGATTGAGAAAACAGATTTAATAACAAAGGTTCGTGGTAAAGGTTTATTAAATGCGATCTTAATCAACGATTCTCCAGATAGCAAAACTGCCTGGAATCTGTGCCTTAAACTTAAAGAAAACGGACTGCTTGCGAAGCCGACACACGGCAATATCATCAGACTGGCGCCGCCTTTGGTGATTACTGAGGAACAATTGCTGGAATGTGTTGCGATTATAGAGAAAACTATTTTGGAATACTAAGGTCTGATGCAATGCAGGAAGCCAAAGAGAAAGTAAGCGGACTAATCATTACTTTTAATGAAGAAAAAAACATTCGGGAAGTTCTCGGGTGTTTTGACTTTTGTGATGAAATTATCATCGTAGATTCTTTCAGCACCGATAAAACCGTAGAAATTGCTGGCGAATTCCCAAACGTGAAAATTATTCAGAATAGATTCGAAGATTTTACCAAACAGAGAAATCTAGCTTTGTCTTATGCAAAAAATGACTGGGTTTCATTCCTCGACGGCGATGAAAGAACCACGCCGGAACTGGAAAAAGAAATCATCAACACGGTAAGAGATGCTGAAGCAAAAGATGCCTATTTTTTTTACAGGACGTTCTTCGTAGGACAGAAAAAAATAAATTTTTCAGGAACTCAGAATGATAAAAATTTCCGTTTGTTCAGAAAATCGAAAGCCTCTTATTCAGAAAATAAGAAAGTACACGAAACATTGGTTGTCAACGGAAGTATTGGGATTTTGAAAAACAGACTGCTCCACTACTCTTTTGAAAACTATGAACATTTCGAAAAAAAAATGATTTCTTACGGAAAGTTGAAAGGCGAGGAACTCCGATTGCAGGGAAAAAAATATTCAGCAATCGTGCAATGGAGCAAAGTTATTTTTAAATTCTTCAAAACCTATTTTCTAAAGCTGGGAATCCTAGATGGAGTCAATGGTCTTAGAATTAGCTATCTTCAGAGTCTGTATGTTTATGAAACTTACCGAACTCTGAAGAATTAAAATAGTATTGTCGCCGGATTTAGTACTTTATTGGTCAAAAATATCTATTTATTGATGTAAAGGGGCCTTTTGTTTTTATAAAAATGATCAACGAAATTTCTAAGCTTTCTTTGCGTATTCGATTCCTTTACCCAAACAGGAATCTGAGTAAGATCCATCGCCTTCACTTTTGCAATGATCTCGTCTAAAGAATAATTTTTCATAAAAACTTCCTTTATAAAAAGGCTGATCACTATATTCCATTGTGTTTTGTTGCCCCAATAATGTCCAACAAATGCATCTGCAGGCTGCAATACGGCATAGTTATTCAATCCCAGAGAGAAAGCAAATTGTTCTATAAGCCGCCTTGTGACGCCATCTGCGCACATTGCATCATTAATGGCCAGAGTCAGTTCCAGACAATCAAGATGCTTGTGCGAAATGCCAATGAGGCCTGCATTCCACATCTTTGAATTATGATCGATGGTGATACTGTCGTAAGTTTTACCTTTCATCTGTTTCCACATCAGCTTTTCAGTTTTTGAAGATAGCGCAGAAAGCTTCCCTTCTTCGAGATGCATATAATTTTGTCCATTTATCATCCCATTGCGCAGAACATCGGCACTCTGATAAAAAAAAGTATCGCCATCCAGATACAGAATTGAATCCGATGGATATTTTTGGGCAACCAGTTGAAGG
>Ga0302347_1001782_pt1 | contig 24547 bp, 21 predicted proteins | sample PhyWR1_FD_202178 | JGI IMG/M metagenome (GOLD analysis project Ga0302347, IMG submission 202178) | Leaf surface microbial communities from wheat plants in UC Gill Tract Community Farm, Albany, California, United States - DLSL W.R1 (v2)... | ecosystem: Host-associated > Plants > Phyllosphere >...
TGGATCGGGCGACGCGCAGGGATTGGATGGCCATGTTGCAGGAAAACCGCTCACGGCAGCTGGACGCACCGTCCTGGCTATGGACCAGCGTGGTGCAACTGGTGGGCAGCCACGAGCAGGGCTACCTTGACCATTGCCGGCGGTATGCGCTGGAACACTGATCAGACCAGGTACTTATTGAACCAGCCCAGGGTGCGTTCCCACGCCAGGTTCGCCGCCGCCTCGTCGTACCTTGGTGTCGAGTCGTTGTGAAAGCCATGGTTGGCGCCCTTGTAGATGAACGCCTCATAGTGCGTACCAGCCGCTTTCAGCGCCTGTTCATAGGCCGGCCAGCCTTCGTTGATCCGCGTGTCCAGCTCGCCGTAATGCAGCATGAGCGGCGCCTTGATGCGCGGCACATCCCTCGCCTCGGGCTGGCGGCCGTAGAACGACACGGCCGCGCCCAGTTCCGGATAGGCCACTGCCGCCGCATTGGTCACGCCGCCGCCGTAGCAAAAACCAGTGATGCCGACTTTGCCGGTGCTCTCGTCGTGGTGCATCAGCCATTCGATGGCGGCGAAGAAGTCGTTCATCAGCTTGGTCGGATCGACGGTTTGTTGCAGCGCAACGCCTTTTTCATCGTTGCCGGGATAGCCGCCCACCGAGGTCAGGCCATCGGGCGCCAGGGCAATGAAACCGGCCTTGGCCAGGCGTCGGGCGACGTCTTCGATGTAGGGGTTAAGGCCACGGTTTTCGTGGACCACCACCACCGCCGGCAGCTTGCCTGCCGCTTTTGCAGGGCGTACCTGATAGCCGCGCACTGTGCCGTTGCCCTTGGGCGAGGGGTAGGTGATGTAGTCGGCCACGATATCCGGATCGGTGAACTTCACCTGCTCGGCCAGCGCATAGTTGGGGCTCAGCGCCGCGAGCAGCGCCGACGCGGTCAGGCCGCCGAAGGTGAACAGCGCGGCACGATCGAGAAATTCGCGGCGGTTGAGCTTGCCATGGGCGTAGCCGTCGTAGAGCTCCAGCAGTTCGGGGGCGAAGTCTTTGGCAGTGAGACGAGTCATCGGTGCACTCCTCGATTGGCGGTGGCAGACACTGTAGACCACTAAGCCGAATCAGTACTTGTAAGCCTGACGACCGATCAGCAGCCACTTGCCTTTTTGCTTCTGCCAGACCTGGAAGTTGTCGATATCGGTCGGCACCTCGACGCCGCTGTTTACCGCCAGGGCGTGAAAGTGATTGCGCACCAGGGCGGTGTCACCGTTAAGGGTGATGGTCTGGTTCTGCATTTCGAGGGTCTTGAACGCGCTGACGTGGTTTTCCAGGTCGGCGATAAATTGCGTTTTATTCTGCACCTTGCCGCTGGAGTGACCGTAGGTGAGGGTGTCGGATGTGAGTGCGTTGAGCTGCTTGAGGTCCAGGTGCAGCATGGCCTGGGTCAGTTGGTCGACGGCCTGGGCAACTTCTTTTTCGGCAGGGGCAGGCGCAGCGACGACGTAGCCGGTGAACAGGCACAGAAAACCGATCAGCACTTTGAAGGTTTGCATGGGGATTCCTTATTGTTGTGGGGGGTGCACACTCATTAGGTGAGTCGTCGTACAACCATGCAATAGATTCGGAAGGGAAGGAAAGTGAATTTTTGAAATATCTTGAAAGGACTATGCTGATACCCAATCACCCGATACCTGCGAGCGAGAGAATGGAATTCAACTGGCACAGCGACAGCCTGACCCGCGCCACGCCTGTCACCTCAAGCTACAAGAACACCCAGAACGTACGCCGATTCATGCTTGAACACTGTGGTGCGGCGTTCAGGTTCGATCGTCCATTCATGGCCTGGATCCGCGACGGCGCGCCCAAGACGCTGGGGGATGCGGTGGACGAGTGGCAACGCCGGCAGGCCGGCGTTTAAACCTCTGTTTTTCGGTGTACATATCTGTTGCTGCGGTAACGGTGACTTAAGGTTCCGCTCTTGCGGCGGCTCACTTTTGGAAAGACCCCAAAGCCTGCGTTCGGCCAGCGTGTTTGACGGGGCGCCTCAGATCAAGATCAAGAGCGCGGCGGCCTTATAGCCGACCGAGATTGTCTGCCGAACCCTGTACACAATGTGGCGAGCAGGCTTGTCCTGCGTTGGGATGCGTAGCAGCCCCAATACCAGGCGCTGAGCCGTATCAGGTACACCGCGCTTTGCTGGATTGGGGGCGCTTCGCACCCCAACGCGGGGCCAGCCCGCTCGCCACGGGGCGTTTCGCGATCCTCTAATTTGTATTCAGCTTGTCATTCAGTCGCCAGCGGCGGCGTGCGCGGCGGCACCAGGCGCTGGCTGCCAGTAGCTTCATACGCCGCAGCAAAGCCCAGCAGCGCCGAGTCATCGTAGGCTCGGCCGGCGAAGGTCAGGCCGACCGGCATGCCGATGTCCGCCATCACGCCCATCGGCACGGTGACGGTAGGCACGCCCAGATGGCGGATGGCGAGGTTGCCATTGGCCACCCACACACCGTTGCTCCAGGCGATGTCGGCGGACGCTTCGTTCACGTCCGCATCGGCCGGGCCCACGTCGGCCACGGTGGGGAACAGCACGGCGTCAAGTCCGCGTGCGTCCATCCAGTCTTCCAGGTCGACGCGGCGCGTGTGTTCCAGGCCGCGCAGGCCTTCGGCCAGGGTGGCGATTTCGTTCCACGGCGTGATACCGCGCTGGGCCATGCGCACGTATTCGTCCATGCCGGCGGCCAGATCGTCTTCGCGGTTGGGCAGGGTGCCGGGGTCGTGGGGGAAGATCTGCGGGCCGTCCACATCGGCCAGGCGGTTAAGCGCCGGATCGCCGTTGGCGCGCAGGAAGTCATCGAAAGCCCAGGCTGAGAGTTCCCACAATTCATCGTGCAGGAACTCTTTGGATACCAAGCCACGGGTAAACACGGTCGGCGCGCCGGGGCGGTCGCCTTCGCAGTTGGACACCAGCGGGAAATCCACTTCGATCACTTCGGCTCCCGCTGCTTCGAGCGCCTGGCGTGCGGCCTGCCACAGGTCGATCACCGTCGCGCGGGTGTTGATTTTCTGCCCGGTGGGGCCGCCGATGCCGGGCTTTTCGCTGGTGCCGGCCTCGGGGTCGGCATTGATGTACATGCGCGGCACGCCAAAGCGTTTGCCGACGAGGGCGGCGCTGCCGGTCGCGAGTGCTGCGTAGGACGCCGGACGCACCGACGTAACGCTTGGGAGCGGCACCCACGGCTGCAGGCGCCACAGGTCGCCTCGGGTGTCGGGGTCTTCGGCCACCACCACGTCGAGCACTTCCAGCAGGTCGGCCATGGTGCGCGCGAACGGCACCACCACGTCCATGGTCGGGGTCAGCGGCCAGTTGCCGCGCACCGAAATCACTCCGCGTGACGGGGTGTAGGCGCACAGGCCGTTATTCGACGCCGGGCCTCGCCCGCTCGACCAGGTTTCCTCGGCCAGCCCGAACGCCGCAAAACTCGCCGCCGTGGCCGTGCCGGCGCCGTTGGACGAGCCGGACGCAAAGGGCGCGGTCAGGTAATCGGCGTTATAGGGGCTCTCGGCCCGGCCATACACGCCGCGCTGCATGCCGCCATTGGCCATCGGCGGCATGTTGGTCTTGCCCAGGCAGATGGCGCCACCGCCACGCAGCCGTTCAATGGTGAACGCATCACGCTGTGCGACCAGCCTGGCAAACGCCGGGCTGCCGGATGCAGCGGTGAGGCCCTTGACCAGATAACTGTCTTTGGCGGTATACGGAATGCCATCCAGCGGCCCGAGCGTTTCACCTTTGGCCCGGCGCGCATCGGACGCCTCGGCCTCTTTCAACGCATCAGGGTTGCGCACCACCACGGCGTTCAACGCGGTAGCGGTGTGCGGGCCGTCATAGGCATCGATCCGCGCCAGATACGCCTTGACCAGTTCAACGGCGGTGGTCTGGCCAGATTCAAGCGCAGCGCGCAATTGGGCAATCGAGACTTCGGTAACTTGCATCACGTTCTTTTCGCCGCCTTCAAGTGGGGGTATGGCGGCAGTCTACGTACAGATATTTCACAGTGCCAGCTTACTGCTAAGGTGAGCGCTTTGAAGATTCACGCTCCAGGGAGGAGAAGATGCCAAGACCCTATATTGCCCTGATCGCTCTGATCGGGTTTTCGTTGTACACCGTGGCGACGATGTTAACCGCCGAGCAATCGCTGCTGGCCTTCGGACGCGAGTTGATGGCGCGCCCGGACACCGCCCAGGTGGTGATCGACCTGTACCTGATGGCGGCGCTGGCCTGTGTGTGGATGTACCGCGATGCCAAGGCGAGAGGGCGGTCGGTTGTCTCACTGCTGCCGTACTTTTTGCTGACGGCGGTATTCGTGTCGGTGGGGCCGCTGCTGTATATCGTCGTGAATGGATTCGCGCGACGCTAGCGCAAGCCTCCCGCCCCGGTGCGGTCCACCAGTTGCAGGCTGTCGCGCCCGCCACGTTTGGTTTCGTAGAGCGCGGTGTCGCCCAGTTCGATCACCGCGGCCAATGAGGCGGGCGGTTGGTCGAACAGGTTGGCGCCGATGCTCAGGGTGACCGGCGCCGGCGTGGTGAACGCTTGCGCGGCCAGATGCTGGAATTGCTCGCGCAGGTGGCTGCCCAGTTCGATGATCTGCTGCCTTGAGGTGTTGCCCAGCAGGATCACGAACTCATCGCCGCCCAGGCGGGCCGACAGCGCGCCCTGGGGCGTCGTGCTGCGGATCAGTTCGCTGAGGCCGATCAGCAGGCGGTCGCCGGCGTTATGGCCGTAGAGGTCGTTGACCAGCTTGAAGTTGTCGATGTCGATCAGCAACAGCGCCCCGGCTTGCGTTGACGACACCTTGGCCAGCAGGCGCGGTGCCCGCAGTTCCAGGGCGCGGCGGTTGTAGAGGGCGGTCAGCGGGTCGCGGGCGGCCAGTCGGGCGATCTGCTGTTCGCGGCGATGGCGCTCGGAGCCGGTCATCGACAGCGCAATCAGCATGATCGCCATGGCGCCCTCCACCAGGGAAATCTGGATGATTTCGCCCTTGAACGAGGCCAGGTCGATCAGCGCGCCCGGTATCAATACCGACAGCGCCTTGACCACATAAAAACCCCCATGAAAGCGCAACACGTAGCGCAGCTGCACCGCGCCGATGCTCAGCGAGCTGCCGTGGGGCCGCAGCAGATAACTCGCCCGCAGCGTCGGCAACGCCACCAGCAACGACTGCACGCCCAGCATGGCCTTGGACCATGGCAGATCGGCCGGCAGCGCCAGCATGCCGAACCACACGGCAAGCATCAGCAACCAGGCTCGCGAGAGCTTTACTTGGGTAAACCGTGCAACGCCGAGCAGAAACAGCACGTGTGCGCTCACCAGCAAGCCATTGGCCAGCCAGATGCCGATCATTAAAAAGCCGTTGATGCGCAGCAAGGCCAGGGTGGAGCCGATGCCGATGGTGGCGAAACCGCTGGCCCAGAACAACAGCGACGGTTCACGCACGCTGTGCCATTCAATCGCAAGGTAAAGGGCGGCAGCGGCTGCCAGGGCAACGGTCAGTGCCAGAATCGTAGGGGGGTCGAGCGTCATGTTGGTGCCGGATTGCCTGGGTGTGCGTTTAAAAACGCGATTGTAAGCGCACACGCAGGTTTTTCGGAGCTTTCAGGGTGGTGGCGCAGTGATATCAGATGGCCGGTTGATCACACGCCTTTGGTCGACGGCAGCAAGATCGTCAGGATACCCACCAATGGCAGGAACGAGCAGATCTTGTACACGTGCTCGATACCGTGATTGTCTGCGAGCAGGCCCAGCAGCGCCGCGCCGATGCCGCTGAAACCGAACATCAGCCCGAAGAACACCCCGGCGATCATCCCCACGTTGCCCGGAACCAGCTCCTGAGCGAACACCACGATGGCCGAGAATGCCGAGGCGAGGACGAAACCGATCACCACGCTGAGCACGGCGGTCCAGAACAGGTCGACGTAGGGCAGGGCGAGAGTGAACGGCGCCGCGCCGAGGATCGAGAACCAGATGACTTTCTTGCGGCCGATCCGGTCGCCAATCGGGCCGCCTGCAAAGGTACCCACAGCCACGGCGCCAAGGAACAGGAACAGGTACATCTGCGAGCTGGACACCGACAGCTGGAATTTTTCGATGAGGTAAAAGGTGAAGTAGCTGGTGAGGCTGGTCATGTAGAAGTATTTGGAAAACACCAGTGTTGCCAGCACCACCAGAGCAAAGGTCACCCGGCCTTTGGACAAACCGTGGGTGGCCTTGCCGCCCTGTTTGAGTTTGAACAGGTTGAGGTGGTGGCGGTACCAGCGGCTCAGGCCGTACAGCACCAGAATGGCGAATACGGCAAACAGGCCGAACCAGGCGATATGGGTCTGGCCGTAGGGAATGATGATCGCCGCCGCCAGCAACGGGCCGAAGGCACTGCCGGTGTTGCCGCCCACCTGGAAGGTCGATTGCGCCAAGCCGTAGCGTCCGCCCGAGGCCAGGCGTGCGACCCGCGAGGTTTCCGGGTGGAAGGTCGACGAGCCCACGCCCACCAGCGCCGCCGCCATCAGAATGGCCGGGAAATTGCCGACGAACGCCAGCATCAGAATGCCGACCAGAGTGCACACCATGCCAGCCGGCAGCAGCCAGGGCTTGGGGTGACGGTCGGTGTGGTAGCCGATCCAGGGTTGCAGCAACGAAGCCGTGAGCTGGAACGTAAGGGTAATCAGGCCGACCTGGGTGAAGCTCAGCCCATAATTGGCCTTGAGCATCGGGTAGATCGACGGCAGCACGGCCTGGATCAGGTCGTTGATCAGGTGCGCCAGGGCGCAGGCGCCCAAAACGCGCATGACCAACGGACTTATTTGGGGCGCAGCCGTGGCAGCGGAGGGTGTGGCGGTGACGGTCGACATGCAGGCATTCCATACAAGGCAGCTAACAGGGGCTGACAGTACTTCAGCTGGCAGCTCATTTCTAATTGTTTCGAGGCCTGTGCTGCGGGAATGACGCTATTGCTCGGACACCGACAGGTTTGCGTAGAAGATGCAGCCGATCAACCGAGCGAACAGGCTCAGGGTTTCCGGCAGGTTGGGGTCGTCAAACAACATCGCGCGTGAATCCAGGGCGCACAGGGCGCCATAGAGACGGCCATCGGGGAGGAAGATCGGCGCGCCGGCGTAGCTTTCGATGTCGAATTGCTTGACCACCGGGCGCACCGCGAACCGCCCGCTTTTGCTCACTTGCGGAATGAACAGGGCAGTGGGGTTGATGCAGAACTCGCTGCACAGGGTGGTTTCCAGGTCCAGCACGTCGTTGGCATTGATGCCCATGCCCGAAGGGTCATAGACCGAGCAGACGACCCACTCGACGTCGGTGAATTTGGCGATCCCGGCAAAGCGCATGCCGGTCAGGCGTGTGACCAGTTGCAGGATGCTGGTGGTGGCCTCGATTTCGGCAATGGCAGCGCGTTCGTCCGCGCTGAGCAATGATTGTGGGGCGATGACGCTTGGAACCATGCGGAACACTCCAGAAACGAGGTGGCCGGAGCCACCTCGTACAGTCAGGTACTAGTTGATGCGTGGATGCTGTTGTACCAGATTGTTACGCTTGGCTTCCAGTGCGGCAATTTCCGCATCGATATCTTCGATCTTCTGCTCGATATTATCGTGATGCTCCTGCAACAGTTCCTTGGCTTCTTCCATGTCCGACGCAGCCGGCGCCGCGCCGCGCAGCGGCCTGTTGGCGGTTTCCTTCATGGTCAGGCCGGTGATCAGGCCAATCACCGCGAACACCATCAGGTAGTAGGCCGGCATAAACAGGTTGTTGGTGCTTTCCACCAGCCAGGCCACTGCCGTCGGGGTGACGCCGGCGATCAGTACCGACACGTTGAACGCGCTGGCCAGGGCGCTGTAGCGCAGGTGAGTGGGGAACATCGCCGGCAATGTCGAAGCCATCACGCCGATAAAGAAGTTCAGCACCACCGCAAGGATCAACAGGCCAGCGAAGATCAGGCCGGTCTTGCCGCTGGTGATCAGCATGAACGCCGGGATCGACAGGAATAGCAGGCCAATGCTGCCGGCGATGATGAAGGGCTTGCGGCCGATCTTGTCGCTGACAAAGCCGATGAACGGCTGCACGAAAAGCATGCCCACCATGATCGCGATGATGATCAGCACGCCGCTGTTTTCGGCGTAGTGCAGGTTATGCGACAGGTAACTGGGCATGTAGGTGAGCAGCATGTAGTACGTCACGTTGGTGGCCGCGACGATACCGATGCAGGTCAGCAGGCTGCGCCAGTGCTTGGTGGCGATCTCCTTGAACGACACCTTGGGGCCGTGGGTCAGGCCTTCGCGGTCGCCCTGTTCGAGCTTGTCGACGTGCTGTTGAAAGGCCGGGGTCTCTTCCAGTGCATGGCGCAGGTACAGGCCGATCATGCCCAGGGGCAGGGCCAGGAAGAACGGCAGGCGCCAGCCCCAAGCTTCGAAGTCCGCCTCACCCAGTACGGTGGAGATCAGCACCACCACGCCCGCGCCCAGTACGAAACCGGCGATCGAGCCGAAGTCCAGCCAACTGCCCAGGAAGCCGCGCTTGCGGTCCGGAGCATATTCGGCGACGAAGATCGATGCGCCGGTGTATTCACCGCCCACCGAGAAACCCTGGGCCATTTTGCACAGCAGCAGCAGGATCGGCGCCCAGATGCCGATGGAGGCGTAGCCGGGGATCAGGCCGATAGCGAACGTGCTCAGGGACATGATCACGATGGTGGCGGCGAGGACTTTCTGTCGTCCGTATTTGTCCCCCAGCGCACCGAAGAACAGGCCGCCCAGCGGACGAATCAGGAAGGGCACGGAAAAAGTGGCCAGGGCCGCGATCATTTGCACGCTGGGGGAGGCGTCCGGGAAGAACACCTTGCCGAGCACATAGGCGACGAACCCATAGACGCCAAAGTCGAACCATTCCATGGCGTTACCCAGTGCGGCAGCGGTGATCGCCTTGCGCATCTTGGCATCGTCGACAATGGTGATGTCTTTCAAACCGATGGGTTTGACGCTTTTCTTACGTAATTTCATGCGGGCCACTCTAAAAACAGAACAGGGGGGATGCCATCGTTGCAATGGCACCGCTGTGCTGGTTCAGATACACGCGGACACGAAATAATTCACCTTGTTTCATATTTTTTTGCCTTTTCCGCCTGCAGGCGCAAACGCAATCGAGTTCTGCGCGGCTGTCATCCTACAACCTGCCGAGGGTGGCATGTTTCACGCCCCTTTAAATCCTTGCTGATAAGCCATCTTTCAGATTGACACCCCGTAGCCGTCCCGATATAAAACTCACAGTTGTACGACGACATATGACGTTACATATGTCCTACCTAAAAAAATAAAAAAGTGATGCCATGAATCTCAACGAGCCCATCAGTGCCCATCGTGTCGGCCAGGCGGTCGGCAACTATCGCTGGACCATCTGCGCGATGCTGTTCTTCGCCACCACCGTCAACTACCTCGACCGTCAGGTGCTCAGCCTGCTGGCGCCGCAGTTGTCGACGCAATTTGGCTGGAGCAACACCGACTACGCCAACATTGCGGCGGTGTTCCAGTTTGTCTATGCGATTTCCATGCTGTTTGCCGGGCGCTTTGTCGACAAGATCGGCACCAAGGCGGCTTACGTCATCGCCATCGGCATCTGGTCCAGCGGCGCCATCCTGCATGCGTTCGCGGTGCCGATGGGTGAGGGGATTGCGGCGGTCAGCGGCGCAATCGGCCTGGCGGTGATCCCGGTGTCGATTGCCGGTTTCATGCTGGCGCGTGCGGTGCTGGCGATTGGCGAGGCGGGTAACTTCCCGATTGCCATCAAGGCCACCGCCGAATACTTCCCGAAAAAGGAACGCTCGTTTGCCACCGGTATCTTCAACTCGGGTGCCAACGTGGGCGCGATCCTGGCGCCGATCTGCGTGCCGCTGATTGCCGGTCTGTGGGGCTGGGAAGCGGCCTTCATGGTGATCGGTATGCTCGGCTTCGTGTGGGTGGCAATCTGGGCCGCCGTGTATGAAAAGCCGGACCAGCAAAAACGCCTGTCGGCCGAAGAACTGGCCTACATCCGCAGTGACCAGACCGTACAGCCCTTCACGGCGGAACCGGTCGGCAGCGTTACGAAGAAAGTCTCCTGGTTCAAATTGCTCACTTACCGCCAGACCTGGGCCTTTGCCTTCGGCAAGTTCATGACCGACGGCGTGTGGTGGTTCTTCCTGTTCTGGCTGCCCACCTACCTGTCTGCGCAATACGGCATGAAAGGCGCGGATATCGTGATGCCACTGGCGGTGCTGTACAGCATGACCATGGTCGGCAGCATCGGCGGCGGCTGGTTCCCCAGCTACTTCATGGCCCGCGGCGATGCGCCTTACGACGGCCGCATGAAAGCCATGCTGGTGATCGCGCTGTTTCCGCTGGTGGTATTGCTCGCGCAGCCGCTGGGCTATATCAGCTTCTGGGTGCCGGTATTGCTGATTGGCGTGGGGGCCTCGGCGCACCAGGCGTGGTCGTGCAACATCTTCACTACCGTGTCCGACATGTTCCCGCAGAAAACCGTGGCCTCGGTGGTCGGCATCGGCGGCATGGCTGGCGGGCTGGGCGGTGTGGTGATGACCAAGATCGGCGGCTGGGTGTTCGACTATTACAAGTCGATCAATGACATCCACACCGGCTACATGATCATGTTCGCCATCTGTGCGCTGGCGTATCTGGTGGCGTGGAGCGTGATGAAGACGCTGGTGCCGCGTCACAAGGAAATCACTGACCTTTAAACGAATGTAAGAGGGGGCTTGCTCCCGATAGCGGTGGGCCAGTCAACTGATAATTGACTGAAACACTGCCATCGGGAGCAAGCCCCCTCCCACATGTTTGATCTCCGCTTATGAGAGGGAGATCACCGGGTTACGGGTTACGCGTGACTCGCCAAACGGTATTGGCCAGGTCATCGGCAATGATCAGCGCGCCTTTGGGGTCGACCGTCACCCCCACCGGGCGACCGCGGGTCTTGCCGTCATCACCGCGAAAACCGGTGGCAAAGTCAATCGGCTCACCAGCCGGCTTACCATTGCTGAACGGCACGAAGATCACCTTGTAGCCCACCGGGTTGGGACGGTTCCAGCTGCCGTGTTCGCCCACGAATGCGCCGTTGGCAAATTTTTCGCCCATGGCAGGGATGGAAAAGTCCACGCCCAGCGCCGCCACGTGAGAGCCGAGGCTGTAATCCGGCTTGATCGCCGCCGCCACCTTGGCCGGGTTCTGCGGTTGCGCGCGAGGGTCTACGTTTTGCCCCCAGTAGCTGTAAGGCCAGCCGTAGAAGGCGCCTTCTCGCACCGAGGTCAGGTAGTCCGGCACCAGATCCGGGCCCAGTTCGTCGCGTTCGTTGACCACCGTCCACAACTGCCCGGAACCCGGTTGAATGGTCAGCGCGGTCGGGTTGCGCAGGCCCGTGGCGTAAGGCTTGTGCGCGCCGGTGGTGGCGTCTATCTGCCAGACCATCGCCCGGTCGATCTCCACTTCCATGCCCCTTTCGGTCACGTTGCTGTTGGAGCCGATGCCCACGTAGAGCTGGCGTCCGTCCTCGCTCACGGCCAGGGACTTGGTCCAGTGATGATTGATCTGCGCCGGCAGGTCGGTGAGTTTGGTCGGGGCGCCGCTGGCTTTGGTCTGACCATCGGCATAGTCGAAGCTCACCAGCGCATCCTGATTGGCCACGTACACCTTGCCGTTGGCGAAGGCCAGGCCGTAGGGCGCGTTGAGGTTATCGGCAAACACGGTTTTGAGTTCGTATTTGCCGTCACCGTCCGCATCGCGCAGCAGGGTGATGCGGTTGCCGCTCTTGACCTTGGTGTTGCCTTCGGCCTTGATCAGGCTGGCGATCACGTCCTTGGGCTTGAGCTTGGCCGCGCTGCCGCCGCGACCTTCAGCGACAAGAATGTCACCGTTGGGCAGCACCAGGGTCTGGCGCGGGATCGCCAGATCCGTGGCGATGGCGGTCACGCTGAAGCCTTCGGGCACGGTGGGCTTCTGGTCGCCCCAGGGGGTCGGCTCGGCAATCTTCATGCTCGGCAGCAGGCTGCTTTGCTGTTCCGGCAACTTGGGATCCGGGCCACGGGCCTGGGTCTTGTCGCCTTCGCCGCCACAGGCTGCCAGCAGCAGTGCAGCGCTCAACACGGTGAGGGTGTGGGAAGTTTTCATTTGCCACCTCCGGCACGCAGGCCAATCCAGGTTGCCGCCAGGGTCAGCAGCAGCACGATGGCTGACAGCACCAGGCCGGCGGGCATGGCGGCGTAGGCGTCCTTGGCGTGTTGGAAGGCATTGACCAGTCCCAGGATCCAGGTGACCAGCAACAGCAATACGTACAGCGCCGGTGCCCCGGCCTTGCGCTCGGCGCGCACCAGGTTGACCAGCGCACACAACAGCGCCAAACCGCAGAACACCAGCGCACCGGCGATCAGCCAGGAGGCGAAGTTGGCCCACTGAATCTGGAAGGTCTGGGTGTAGGCGATGTCACTGAGCAGGGCGCCGAGAAACAGCGGCACGGTGCCGGCGAGCAAGGTCGCGTGCAGCGGCCCGGGAGTGATGCGTCGATACGCGGGAAGGGTAGTCATGGGGGAGCGGCTCCTTGTTGTACAACGCCCCAGGTTCGGGGCAGCGCATAGGAAAGGAGCGCAGCGTTTGTCAGAAAGTTCAGCGCGTCTCGTGTCTAAATATTATGAACCGCAAGGCCCGCCGCCCACCTAACGCCGTACAATCCTGCTCAATACTTCCATGCCAGGCCCCTCCATGACCCACCCTCGTATCGGTTTCGCGTGCCAGTACAAGCACCCCGAACGGCTGCTCTCCACCAGCGCTCTCAAGCTGATCGAGGGCCCGTACAACCCGCGTACCACCACGTTGCGCTGGATGGACAGCGTAGCCCCCGAGGTCGCTCGCGCCAGGCTGGTCGAGGTGGTCACCCACAACCTGGCGGCCCAACTGCGTTTGCTGGCCTACGTCGCCGAACTGCCGCCGACCCTGCGCATGCTGCGTTTGAGCAGCGATCTGCTGCCGTTCTACAGCCACCCTAAAGTCGCTGCCGTCTACCAGGACCCGGCCATTGCCAGCCAATTGCTCGAAGGCTTCGCCGCCATTGGCGACCTTGCGCGCGCGTCGGACATTCGCCTGTCATTCCACCCCGGCCAGTACTGCGTGCTCGGCTCGGAAAACCCAGGCGTGGTGGAAAACAGCCTGGCCGAATTCGAATACCACGCTGACATGATCCGCATGATGGGCTATGGCCGGCGTTTCCAGGACCTCAAGTGCAACGTGCACATCGCCGGTCGCCTGGGCGTGGAGGGCACGCGTGCGGTATGGCGGCGTTTATCGGAGGTGGCGCGCAACTGCATTACGTTCGAAAACGACGAAAAGACCTACGGCCTCGATCACTGCCTGCAAGTGGCCGACCTGGCGCCGGTGGTGCTGGATATTCACCACTGCTGGATCAACGAAAACGACTACATCGACCCCGACTCGCCACGGGTTGCCCGTGTGATCGAAAGCTGGCGCGGCGTGCGCCCGACCATGCATTACTCCCAGCCCCAGGAGGTATTGCAGGAAATGGGTTTTGACGCCGAGCACAAACTGGAGATGGACGCCTTGTTGAAGGTGGTCTCCAAGCGCGACCTGTATGGCCACAGCGCGCAAATGTGGAACCGCTGGACCAACGATTACGCGCTGCAGTTTTTTGATCGTTTCGACATCATGCTCGAAGCCAAGGACAAAAACGTGGCGGCGCTGGCGTTTTATGAGCATTTCAAAAAAAGCTCAGCGGCCTCCAGCTGACACTAGTCTTCCATGATGAGCGGGCCTGTTGTGGCTAGCGGGCTTGCCCTAATGCCATTCAGTTAAAGCGCAGATTCCCTGTGGCGAGCAGGCTTGTCCTGCGTTGGGCTGCGCAGCAGCCCCAAAACCAGGCGCTGAGCCGTATCAGATACACCGCACTTTGCTGGATTGGGGGCGCTTCGCACCCCAACGCAGGGCAAGCCTGCTCGCCACAAGGGTTCGCTCATACAAACGGTTAATCAGTGCCTAGGACTTGAACCGTCCCACCAACCCATTCAACTCATCCGACAGTTGTGACAGCCGCCCCGAGTCGTCCTGCGCCGAATGGGCCAGGCTTTCCACCAGCCGTGCTTCGTCGTAGATCTGCTGGATATGCCGGTTGATCTCTTCGGCCACACTGTGTTGTTCCTCGGCGGCGGCGGAGATCTGCAGGTTCTGGTCGCGGATTTCGTTGACCGACGTCTGGATGCCTTCGAAGCTGTCGCGCGCACTTTCGATGGACGACACACTGGCACGCGACAAGTCCATGCAACTGTTCATTTTCTGCGTGACTTCCTCGGTCTTGCTGCCGAGGGAGCCCAGCAGGTGTTCGATTTCGCCGGTGGAGTCGGAGGTGCGTTTGGCCAGGGCGCGCACTTCATCGGCCACCACCGCAAAGCCACGGCCCTGGTCGCCGGCCCGGGCGGCTTCGATGGCGGCGTTGAGCGCCAGCAGGTTGGTCTGTTCGGCAATCGCGCGGATGGTGCCGAGGATCTGGTTGATGCTGCGGCTGCCGGCTTCCAGCTCGACCATGGCCTGGGACGATTCGCTCAGGCGCCGGCCCAGGCGGTTGACGTTGTCGGTGGTCACTTCGATCTGCTGCTTGCCCTCGGCGACCCGGCGGTGGCCGTTTTCGGCCGACTCGGCCGCGCCGCTGCAGGAGCGCGCCACCTCGTTGGCAGTGGCGACCATTTCATTGAACGCGGTCGACACCAGCTCCACAGCCTCGCGCTGGCGTCCAGCCGCTTCGTTCATGTTGTGCGCCACTTCGCTGTTGACCCGTGAGGCGTCCTGCAAATTGGTCGACGCCGACCCGATGCGCTGAATCAGATGGCGAATCGCGGCGAGAAACTTGTTGAACCAGCCGGCCAGTTCGGCGGTTTCATCCTTGCCCAGGACCTGCAGGTCATGGCGCAGGTCGCCTTCACCCTCGGCGATCGACTGCAAGCCGCTGCTGACCTGGCCGATCGGTTTGACGATCACCTTGGAAAACGCCGCCGCGAGCAGCCCGAAGATCAGCACCAGCACCACCACGATCACGGCGGTGATGTAGGTCATGCGGGTTGCGGCCGCCATCACTTCGTTGTATTCGATCAGCCCCACATAACGCCAGCCCAGGCCGGGTGAGGTCCAGATGTTGGCCATGTAGCGCACGCCATCGATCACCACCTCGGTGGAGCCCTGAGCGGTGTTGGCCAGTTGCGCGTAAGGTGCGCCAAGGTCCTTGAGCGGCTTGAAGTTGTGCGCGGCGTCGCGCGGGTCCACCAGCACCACACCGTCTTCGATCAGCATCACGTAGCCGCTGTCGCCCAGCTTGATGCTTTTGAGCAACTCGGTGAGGTTCTTCAGCGACACACTCACCACGAACACGCCCTTGGGCTTGCCGGCGTTATCCAGCAAGGTGCGTGCGGTGCCCACCAGGGCCACGTCATCCTTGTCGTAATAATAAGCCGGGGTGCGCACGGTCTTGCCGGGGCTGGCCATGGCGGCCTTGTACCACGGGCGGGCGCGCGGGTCGTATTTGGCCAGTTGGGGGTCGTCAGGCCATTTGACGTAGGTGCCGTCTTCGAGGCCGATAGACAAAATGGCCGCCGAGGGATGAGTCTTGCCAAAGCGCGCAAACTGATCGATCACCTGCTGCGCCTGGGGCGGCATGGGTTGGCTGGCCGCATCGGCGGGCTGGTAGTTCTTTAGCGTGTCGACAGAAGTGTATACAGGATCGGCGGCCATTTGTTCGACGTTCTGCACCGTACCGTCGAAGAACTGCCGGATATTGCCATCGATCTGGCGAATTTCTCGGGTGCTGCCATCAATGAACTGATCGACCGCCTCGGTCCGTGTGTTCATGACAGAGATCACCGCGACCAGACTGACCGGGATAAACGCGACGCAGACAAACGCGAGCACCAGCTTGTTCTTTATTTTCATGGAGACGACCATCAGCGGGGAGGGCGGCCAAATCGTCTGCCCGGGGCGGACACGGCGATTTGATTTCACTGACTGTTTCGGCTCGATGGTGGCAAAACTTTAGCGCTATTTTGTGTACAACTTTTCCTCGCTCAAGCGCATTCGCTAGACCGGGATCAACCCCGTGTCCCGGTAGGTTTGCACCAGCTCGTCGTACAGGTCGATGTCGGTACGGGTGCGAGCGATCAATTGCGCGCCGGCAATAGCGGTATAGATGGCACGTGCGCGGCGCTGGCACGCGTCGGTATCGCCAGTGCCCAGTTGTGCGAGCACATCCGCAAGCCAGGCGACATTGATGTCGGCAAACGTCAGCACCTCCTGCTTCACGGCTTGCGGCAAATCCTGATACTCAGCCGCCATGAAGCTGGAGAGGCACAGGCGGTTGCCGTCTTCGAGGGTCTTGCGAAAGATGTTCGGGTAATGCTGCAGGCAGTCCAGTGGCTGCGGATGATCGCTGCGCAGGGTGTCGAGAACCGCTGCGGTGTCCTCCCAGTAACGTCTGGCCACGGCGGCGCCGAGGTCAGCCTTGCTGGGAAAGTGGTAGTAGATGCTGGCGTTCTTGATCCCCACCGTTTCGCCAATGCTGCGAAAGTTGATGCCGTTGTAGCCGTAGTGCTGGGCCGAAATCCTGGCGGCTTCGAGGATGGCTTCGCGTGCGTTTGCGCTCACGGGTCGATTCCTTGGTTGAGGGATAGGGTGTGATTGTACGTCGAGAAGCGTTTGCCTGCCAACTGGTAGGTAGTGCTTGACAGGGTCAGCGAAGGCGCCCAATCTTTGCCTACCACTTGGCAGGTAGAATCGCCGGTCAAGCCTTCAACAACCTTTGCGCGAGCTATCACCCATGAAAATTTATGACTGGTACAACGGCCCTTATCCCGCACGTGTACGTATTGCATTGGCCGAAAAGGGCTTGCTGCCCGGCATCGAATTCGTTTCGGTCAATTTGTGGAAGGGTGAGCACAAGCAGCCTGCCTTCCTGGCGCTCAACTACTCCGGCACTTTGCCCTTGCTGGAGCTGGACGACGGCACGCTTATCGCCGAATGCACGGCCATCACGCAATACCTGGATACGCTGGACGGCCATCCGACGCTCACCGGCAAGACGCCGACCGAGCAGGGCCTGATCCACATGATGACCAAGCGCGCCGAAATCGAATTCATGGATGCGGTCAGCGTGTACTTCCACCACGCCACACCCGGGCTTGGGCCGGAGGTTGAGTTGTATCAAAACGCCGAGTGGGGCAACCGCATGGGTGAGAAGGCGATCAGGGGCATGCGCTATTTCGACGGCCTGCTGAAGACTCGCCCGTTTGTCGCCGGTGATGAGTTTTCCATGGCCGACATCGCCGTGTTGGGCGGCATGATCTTCGCCGGCCTGGTGGACTTGCCCGTCCCGGAGGAATGCGAGGCGCTGCTGGCCTGGCATGGCCAGGGTCAACGAGCGCCCCAGCGTTCAGGCCTGGCGCGCGATGGTGGCGCAGCCGCAGTAGCGCAATCATCCGGCTCTGGCAAGCCCGCTCGCCACAGTGCGGTGTTACCGGATCTATTAGAGGTCTTGGCGAAATGCCGTATGACTTCCGGCCAGAATCTCACCGGTTGCCACAATAGTGGCGTAGTCCATCGCCAGATTGCTGAGCGACAGGGCATGCACGTCTTCGGCGGGCCAGAGGCGTCCGGATAAATCGGTCTGGTCAAAGGTGTAACAGCCATCCGAAACCACGGTCACGTCGAACCCCAGGTTACCGCCCGAGCGGGCGGTGGCCTCGACGGAGTTGTTGGTGATCACGCCGACAATCACCAATTGCCTGATCGAGCGCGTATGCAGCCAGCGTTCAAGACCGGTATGGGTGAATGCATCCGGCACGTTTTTTTCCAGCACATGTTCAAGGGCCAGCGGTTGCAGGGCGGGCTGGAACTCGCAGCCAGCCTGACCCGGCCAGAATACCGAAGTGGGTGAGCGGGAGATGTGCCGTACATGCACGACAGGCCGGCCCGACTGCCGCCAGGCGCTTAACAGGCGCAGGATGTTTGATTCTGCGTCGGGGTTGTTGCGTCGTCCGAGCGCTGGCGAGTGCATGCCTTGCTGCATGTCGATGATGACCAATGCTGCGTTGGTGGCTAACGGGTCCATGGCACATTCCTTGGCGTGTCAGTCGCGAAACATAGCTCAGCAATGTCGAGTTGTGGTGGATTAAAAGATTTGCCTGACAAACTGGCTACTCCATGGCAAGCGAGCTTGTTGTGGCGAGCGGGCTTGCCCCGCGTTGGGGGGCAAAGCACCCCCCCATCCAGCAAAACGCGGTGTAGCTGATACGGCTCAGCGCCTGGTTTTGGGGCTGCTGCGCAGCCCAACGCAGGACAAGCCTGCTCGCCACGGGAGATGGGCTCGCTGACCTGCTCCTCAGTCATGCCTCAGCGATTGAAACGCTCAACCAGCGCGTACTGTGTGGCCGCAGTGTTGGTCAACTCCTTGCTCAGCCCGGTGGATTGATGGGCCTGCAGCGAGGTCTGGTCGGCCAGTTCGGCGATGGTGGTGATGTTGCGGCTGATCTCTTCGGCGACCGCGCTTTGTTCTTCGGTGGCGGCGGCGATCTGGGTGGTCATGTTGGTGATATTGGCCACCGCTTCGCTGATGCCGACCAGCGCCTGGTCGGCTTCGAGCACCCGGGCCACGCCTTCCTCGGCCTGGCGATGGCCGTTCTGCATGCTGTTGACCGCGTTATTGGACGAGGCTTGAAGCTGGGTGATCAGCGCGTGGATCTGCGTGGTCGATTGCGAGGTGCGTTGCGCCAGCTGACGGACTTCGTCGGCCACCACGGCAAAGCCGCGCCCTTGCTCGCCGGCGCGCGCCGCTTCGATGGCAGCGTTGAGGGCCAGCAGGTTGGTCTGGTCGGCGATGCCTTTGATCACATCGACCACGCTGCCGATTTCGTCGCTGTCGCGGGCCAGTTGCGCCACGGTGGCGCCGGTTTCGCCGACCACGGCGGACAACCGCTCGATGGCCTCACGGGTATCGCGCGCCACTTCGCGACCGCGACCGGTGAGCACATTGGCTTGCTGGGTGGCGTCGGCGGTGCGTTGCACGTGGCTGGCGACTTCCTGGGTGGTGGCGGCCATCTGGTTCACGGCCGCCGAGACCTGTTCGGTCTCGACACGCTGGCGGTCCAGACCCTGGGCGCTGGCGGTAGCCAACTGGTCGGACTGGCCGGCGAGGGCGCTGAGCTGCTCGGCGCTGTCCTGCAGGCGTGTCAGGCAGGTTTTCAGGCGCGCGGTCTGGCTGAGGAACGCGGTTTCCAAGCGTGCCTGAGGCCCGCGCGCGTCGCTGTACATCTGCGCGATCAACGCATCCGACGTCGATGGCTCGACACCCGCCAGCAGGCGCAGCGTACTGCCTTGGCGCCAGCGTGCGCAGAGGACACCCACCGGCACGGCCACGGCCAGCGCAACGGCAATCGCCACCGGCGCGCCGAGAAACATTCCGGCCACGCTGCCGACCAGGCCCGTGGCCATGTACGGCACGCACGCCACGGCCGTCGGCAGCCAGGCATCCTGGCGCGGCACGCCGGGTTTGCCTCGGCTGATCCGCTGGTACAGCGCCTGCGCGCGGCGAATCTCATCGGCGGTGGGTTTGACCCGTACCGACTCGAAACCGACGACGCGGCTGCCATCGTAAATCGGCGTGACGTAAGCATTGACCCAATAGTGATCGCCGTTTTTCGAGCGGTTCTTGACGATGCCCATCCATGGCTGGCCCTGCTTGAGCGCGCGCCACATGTGCGCAAACACCGCCGGCGGGACATCTGGGTGACGCACGATGTTCTGCGGCGCGCCGATCAGGTCGGCGCGGTCAAAACCGCTGATATCAACGAACGCGTCGTTGCAGTAGGTGATCATCCCCTGGGTGTCAGTGGCGGAAATGAGTTTCTGCGACGGCGCGAGGGAAATCTCACGCTGTGTTACGGGCTGGTTGTTGCGCATTGTGCTGCTCCCTGAAATGCCAGACAGGTCATCGGCATCACCTCGAATAAGTTGATAGCCGATTTTCTGCCAGGCATTCGGGGGGCGGCATTCAGGGGCGAGAGGCGACCTCATCGAGGTGATCGAGCAAGTCCTGCGGGTCTTCGTAAACCCTCAGTGCGCCCGCTCGCTCCAGCTCGCCGATGTCATAACCGCCTGACAGCAGGCCGATCCCGGTGGCCTTGGCGCGCCGCGCGGCGAGCATGTCCCATACGGCATCGCCGATCACCAGGCACTCGTCGATCGGCACTTTCATGTGCAGGGCAGCGGCCAGGAAAAGGTCCGGGTCGGGCTTGCCGTACTTCACATCGTCACGGGTGATGATGTTGACCTCGTCAATATCCAGTTGCAGCGCCTTGAGGTTGATCTTTGCGGTGTCCAGGCCACCGCTGGTGGCGATGCACCAGGCAAGACCGGCGTGGCTGAGGTGATCGAGCAGCTCGACCGCACCGGGCAAGGCGATGATCTGCCCCTGCAAACGCGCATACGCCTCGGCATGCAGCTGGCTCAGGCGTTCGGCTTGCGGCTCGCTGATGTCGAGCCCGGTTTCGCGGGACAACGACTTGAGCATCAGGCCGCCGCTCATGCCGATTTTGCGGTGGATGCGCCACATCGCCAGCGAAATGCCTTCGGCGTCGAGGGCCTCTTTCCAGGCGGCCACGTTCTGGTAAACGCTGTCCGTAAGAGTGCCGTCGAGGTCGAAGATAAAGGAGGTTTGAGGTCGCATGGGGCTGTTCTCCGATCAGAAAAAGGGTGACGGGACATCAGCTTCAGTGACATCACGGGGCTTGGAGTGCCATGGTGTTTTGCCGTTCGATTTTTCGCTCATTCGGGCAGGCTTTGCGCAAAACCCTGAAACTTTCCGGGGAAAAACCTCATAATGGCGGCCATTTTTGTTCAGCCGTTATTCTGGTGTGCCCCATGGAAATCAAGGTCAACTTTCTCGACAACCTCCGACTTGAAGCCAAGTTCGATGACTTCACGGTGATTGCCGACCAGCCGATTCGCTACAAGGGCGACGGTTCGGCGCCGGGGCCCTTTGATTATTTCCTCGCGTCATCGGCGCTGTGCGCGGCGTACTTCGTGAAGCTGTATTGCCAGACGCGCAATATCCCCACGGACAATATTCGCCTGTCGCAGAACAACATCGTCGACCCGGAAAACCGCTACAACCAGATCTTCAAGATCCAGGTTGAGTTGCCCGCGGATATCTCCGACAAGGACCGCCAGGGCATCCTGCGCTCCATCGACCGCTGCACCGTGAAGAAAGTGGTGCAGGCCGGTCCCGAGTTCGTGATCGAAGAAGTCGAGAACCTCGACGCCGATGCCCAGGCCTTGCTGATGCCCGCCTCGACAGCAGGCGCGGGCACGCGCATTGCCGGCAAGGACCTGCCGCTGGAGGAAACCATCGCCAACATGTCCGCTATCCTCGCCGGGCTTGGCATGAAGATCGAGATCGCCTCATGGCGCAATATCGTGCCCAACGTGTGGTCATTGCATATTCGCGATGCGCAGTCGCCGATGTGCTTTACCAATGGCAAGGGCGCCACCAAGGAAGGCGCGCTGGCGTCGGCTTTGGGTGAGTTTATCGAGCGGCTCAACTGCAACTTTTTCTATAACGATCAATTCTGGGGCGAGGAACTGGCCAATGCGCCGTTCGTGCACTACCCGGATGAGCGCTGGTTCCAGCCTGGCCCCAACGATGAACTGCCGGGGGAAATCCTCGACGCGTATTGCCTGAAGGTCTACAACCGCGACGGCGAGCTGCGCGGTTCGCACCTGTTCGACACCAACTCCGGTAACGAGGCGCGCGGTATCGTTTCGCTGCCGTTTGTGCGCCAGTCCGATGGCGAGGTGGTGTATTTCCCGTCCAACCTGATCGAGAATCTCTACCTCAGCAACGGCATGAGCGCGGGCAACACCCTCGCTGAAGCCCAGGTGCAGTGCCTGTCGGAGATTTTCGAGCGCGCGGTAAAACGCGAAATCATCGAAGGCGAATTCGCCTTGCCGGACGTGCCAGCTGAAGTGCTGGCCAAGTATCCCGGCATTTTGGCGGGCATCCAGGGCCTGGAAGCCCAGGGCTTCCCGGTGCTGGTCAAGGATGCGTCGTTGGGCGGCGAGTTTCCGGTGATGTGCGTGACCCTGATGAACCCGCGTACCGGCGGCGTATTTGCCTCGTTCGGCGCGCACCCAAGCCTGGAAGTGGCGCTGGAGCGCAGCCTCACCGAGCTGCTGCAAGGCCGCAGTTTCGAAGGCCTGAACGATTTGCCGCAGCCGACCTTCGAGGCCCAGGCGGTCACCGAACCGAACAACTTCGTCGAGCACTTCATCGACTCCAGCGGCGTGGTGTCGTGGCGCTTTTTCAGCGCGCAATCGGATTACGAATTCGTCGAGTGGGACTTCTCCGGCCAGGGCGAAGACTCCAACGCCGAGGAAGCGGCAACGTTGTTCGGCATTCTCGAAGGCATGGGCAAAGAGTCGTACATGGCGGTGTACGAACACCTGGGCGCCACTGCCTGCCGGATCCTGGTGCCCGACTACTCGGAAATCTACCCGGTGGACGACCTGATCTGGGACAACACCAACAAAGCGCTTTTCTTTCGTGAAGACATCCTCAACCTGCATCGCCTGGATGACGCGCAGCTGCACGCGCTGGTCGAACGCCTGATCGAAAGCGAGCTGGACGACTACACCGATATCACCACCCTGATCGGCATCGAATTCGACGACAACACCGCCTGGGGCCAGTTGACCATCCTGGAGTTGAAGCTGCTGATCTTCCTCGCCCTCAAGCAGTATGAAGAGGCCAAGGAATGCGTGGAGATGTTCCTGCAGTACAACGACAACACCGCCGAACGCGGCTTGTTCTATCAGGCGCTGAACGCGGTGCTGGAGATGGAGCTGGATGACGACCTGGAGTTGGCAGACTACGAAGCGAATTTTCGCCGCATGTTCGGCACCGAGCGCATGGATGCGGTGATCGGCTCGGTGGACGGCAGCGTGCGGTTTTACGGCCTGACGCCGACCAGCATGAAGCTCGAAGGGCTGGATCGGCATTTGCGTCTGATCGACAGCTACAAAAAGCTGCACAGCGCGCGGGCCGGGGTTACCTCAGCCTGAGTGTGGGAGGGGGCTTGCTCCCTCCCACAGTTGATCCTTGCTGCCTGGGCTATTTAGATGTGAGCCAGGGCCTGGGCCAGGTCGGCGCGCAGGTCTTCTACATCTTCAACCCCTACCGACAGGCGCACCAACCCATCGCCAATCCCCAGCGTGGCCCGCGTAGCTGCCGGGATGCTGGCATGGGTCATGATCGCCGGGTGTTCGATCAAACTTTCCACACCGCCCAGGCTTTCCGCCAGGGCGAACAGGTTGACGTTCTCCAGGAAGCGTCTTGCACCGGCCAGGTCAGTGTTCAGGTCCACGGAAATCATCCCGCCAAAGCCGTGCATCTGCTGTTGCGCCAGGTCGTGCTGTGGGTGCGACTTAAGGCCGGGGTAGTGCACCCGTGTCACCTGCGGCTGCTGCTCCAGCCACGTCGCCAGTTGCAGGGCGTTGCTGCAATGGCGCTCCATGCGCAGGGCCAGGGTCTTCACGCCACGCAGCGTCAGGAATGCATCGAAGGGACCGGCAATGGCGCCGATCGAATTCTGCAGAAAGCCCAGACGCTCGGCCAGCTCCGGGTTGTCGCCGACAACCGCGATGCCACCAATCACATCCGAGTGACCGTTGAGGTACTTGGTGGTGGAGTGCACGACCACATCAAACCCCAGCTCCAGTGGGCGCTGGATCCATGGGCTGGCGAAGGTGTTGTCGGCCACGCAAATGATGCCGCGCGCACGGCAGATACGCGCCACCGCGCGCAGGTCGGTGAGGCTCAGCAGCGGGTTGCTCGGGGTTTCGACCCAGACCATGCGCGTGTCGTCCTGCAACGACGTTTCAAACGCCGCCACATCGCTCAAGTCGACATAACTGAACCGATGCCCGGCGCTGCGTTGGCGCACCTTGTCGAACAGGCGGAAGGTGCCGCCGTACAGGTCATTGCCGGAGACGATATGCGCGCCCGCATCGAGCAATTCCAGCACGGTGGAGATCGCCGCGAGGCCGGAAGCGAAGGCAAACGCCTGGCTGCCGCCTTCCAGGTCCGCCACGCAGCGCTCCAGGGCAAAGCGGGTCGGGTTGTGCGAGCGGCCATAGTCAAAGCCCTTGTGCACGCCGGGGCTGTCCTGCAGGTAGGTGGAGTTGGCGTAGATGGGCGGCATCAGCGCGCCGGTGCTCGGGTCTGGCGATTGCCCGGCGTGGATCACACGGGTGGCGAATGCGCTTTTGTCAGGCTGGCTCATGCAAGGGATCTCCGTAAATGGTTGAGCAGATCGACGCGGGTGATCAGGCCATGGAAGCCCGACGCGTCGGCAATGATGGCGACGAGGCCGCGATCCAGCTCGGCCTGCAGTTCGGCCAGGCTGGCGCCAGGGGCGAGGGTGTGCGGGGT
>Ga0302347_1001785_pt1 | contig 24510 bp, 19 predicted proteins | sample PhyWR1_FD_202178 | JGI IMG/M metagenome (GOLD analysis project Ga0302347, IMG submission 202178) | Leaf surface microbial communities from wheat plants in UC Gill Tract Community Farm, Albany, California, United States - DLSL W.R1 (v2)... | ecosystem: Host-associated > Plants > Phyllosphere >...
CATTTCCGGTGGTTCGGGCACGCGGCTGTGGCCGGTGTCTCGGCAGAACATGCCCAAGCCGTTCATGCGCATGCGCGACGGCCAGAGCCTGCTGCAGAAAACCTTCCAGCGCGCCGCCAAATTGCCCGGCGTGGAAAGCGTGTTAACAGTGACTAACCGTGACCTGCTGTTCCGCACCCTGGATGACTATCGCCTGGTCAACAAGGCCCACCTGCCCCTGGACCTGCTGCTGGAGCCGTTCGGTCGCAACACCGCGGCGGCGATCGCCGTGGCGGCGCTGCATGTGCAAGAACATTTCGGGGGTGAGGCGCAGTTGCTGGTGATGCCTGCCGACCATTTGATCCTCAATGAAGTGACGTTCGCCGAGGCCGTGACCCAGGCCCGGGACCTGGCCGAAGCCGGCTACCTGGTGACTTTCGGCATCCAGCCGGACCAGCCGGAAACCGGCTTTGGCTATATCGAACAAGGTGAACGGCTGGGCACGGGCAACCGGGTCAAACGCTTTGTGGAAAAACCCGACCTGGCCACTGCCCAGGCCTACCTGGATGGCGGCAAGCACCTGTGGAACGCCGGCATGTTCTGCTTCAAGGCCAGCACCCTGGTGGACGAACTCGCCACCCATGCACCTGACGTGCTGGAGGCTGCGCGTGCCGCCCTGGACCACAGCCAGAGTCTGCAGAACAAGACCTCGCGCCAGCGTGAACTGGACTCGGAGGCCTTTGGCAGTGCGCCGGATATTTCCATCGACGTGGCGCTGATGGAGAAGTCCACGCAAGTCGCCGTGGTCCCCTGCGATATTGGCTGGAGCGATATCGGTTCCTGGGAAGCCCTGCGCCAGCTCACCCCGAGCGACGCTCATGGCAATCAGGTCAATGGCGAAGCGATTCTGCATGACGTGCACAACTGCTACATCGACTCGCCCAAGCGTGTACTTGGCGCCGTGGGTGTGCGTGACCTGATCATCGTCGACACCCCGGATGCCCTGCTGATCGCCGACGCCCACCGCAGCCAGGATGTGCGCTACATCGTCGCCGAGCTCAAGCGTCAAAACCATCCGGCGTACAGCCTGCACCGCACCGTCACCCGGCCGTGGGGCACCTACACCGTGCTGGAGGAAAGCAGCCGTTTCAAGATCAAGCGCATCGTGGTCAAGCCTCAGGCATCGCTGTCACTGCAGATGCACCACCATCGCAGCGAACACTGGGTGGTGGTCAGCGGCGCGGCGCAAATTACTAACGGCGAGCGCGAATTCCTGATCAACGCCAACGAGTCCACCTACATTCCGGCCGGGCACAAACACCGCCTGACCAACCCCGGCATCATTGACCTAGTGATGATTGAGGTGCAGAGCGGCGAGTACCTCGGCGAGGACGACATTGTGCGCTTCGACGACATCTACGGGCGCGCCCCGGCAGACGTGAAGAAATAACATGCGCACGTCACTGATTATCCCGACCCGCAACGCCTCCAGCCACCTGGCGCGTCTACTGCCGGCGCTGCGCATGCAAACCCTGCAACCTGACGAGATGCTGGTGGTGGACAGCGCCTCCAGCGATGACACGGTGGCGCGCTTTCGCGAGTTCGGCGCACGGGTCGAGGTGATCGACGCGCGTGACTTCAACCACGGCGGCACGCGGCGCTGGGCCAGCGAACAAGTGTCCGGCGACGCGCTGATCGTGATGACCCAGGACGCGATTCCCGCCACCCCCGAGACCTTCGCCAATCTGCTCGCCGAATTGCAGCAGGACCCGCTCAACGGCGTGGCGTACGGCCGCCAGTTACCCCACCCCGATGCGGGTGTGCTGGGTGCACAATCGCGGCACTTCAACTACCCCGAACAGAGCCGCAGCAAGAGCCTGGCCGATGCGCCGGAGCTGGGGATCAAGACCTGCTTCAGTTCCGACTCGTTTTCCGTGTACCGGCGCAGTGTGCTGCAAGCGGTGGGCGGTTTTCCGGCGGATGTGATCGGCAGCGAAGACGCCTATGTGGCGGCGCGCATGCTGCTCGAAGGCTACAAGGTGCGCTACGCCGCCACGGCGCTGGTGCATCACTCCCACGATTACAAGCTCTTGGATGAGTTTCACCGCTACTTCGATATTGGCGTGTTCTACGGTCGCGAACCGTGGATCAAGCAGGCCTTTGGCGACGCGGGAGGCGAAGGCAAGCGCTATGTGCTGGCCGAACTCGCGGCCTTGCGCAAAGCCGGTGCCTTGTACCGCGCCCCCGAAGTATTGGTACGCAGTGCGTTCAAACTGCTCGGCTACCGGCTGGGCCATCTGGAGCGTCGCCTCCCCCTCGCCCTCAAGCGGCGCATCAGCATGTTTCCCGGTTATTGGAGGTGAGCATCATGCCCTACAGGAAGTCCCCCTTGATGAAACGAACCCTGCTTGTCGTGGCCATGATGGCCTTGGCCGCCTGCAATACGCCGGCACGCATCGTCCCGCCCGACGACAAAACCGTCGAGGAAGGCAAACGCGCCCTCGACCAGCTTGCCCAACTGCCGCCGGCGGTGGAACGCATCCGCATCGGCGACCAGTTGCGCATCGTGCGCGATGCCGGCGAGATGCCGACGCTGTCGGCGTTCAACGTCAGCACCATCTATGAGCTGACGCTGTACACGGTGCAGACCGACGGCAAGATCAACTACCCGTTCCTGGGACCGGTCCAGGTCGCCGGACGCCAGCCTTCGGAACTGGCCACAGAGTTGACCAGCAAACTCGCGCCCATCTACCGCGAACCGCGCGTGACCGTGAACATCAACCAGGCGCCGGGCAGCTCGATCATCGTCGGCGGCGCGGTGAACAACCCGACGGCGGTGCAACTCGGCACGGCCAACACCCTGGAACAAGCCATCATTGGTGCCGGCGGGGTCAGCCCGGCGGGCAACGCGAGCATGGTCGCCCTGCTGCGCGAAGACGCCCAGGGTGCATATCGCGCGTACTTCCTGGACTTCAGCCAGTTACTCAAGACCGGCCCCAACGGCCGCAAACCCGTGCACCTGCAACGCGGCGATGTGGTGTTCGTGCCCAAATCCAACGTGGGCGAGCGCATCCAAGGGGTCGATACCTACATGAACCAACTGATCCCTTTCACCAAGTCCATTGGGGTTGGCTACAACTACACCCGAACCAGCGGCGGCAATAACTAAAGGAGCGACATCCCATGATCGAGATCCGTTCTTTTCGTGATCTTCTGCGCTTGTTCTTCATCTTCCGGCGTGAGTTCAAACTGGCGGCGATTGCCGCGCTGGTGATCATCCTGCTGGGGGCGTTCCTGCTGCCGGCCAAGTACGAGTCCACCGCGCGGCTGCTGGTGAAACCAGGGCGCGATTCGACCTTGCCCATCGAGATCAGCAACCGCCAGGCGCTGGTGATGCCCAGCACCCAGCGTGACCCGATTGTCGACGAGGAGCGCCTGCTCACCGGCCGGCCCATCGTGCGCGCGGTGGCTGAGCATTATCTGGAAGTGATCGAAAACGCACCGCCGCCGGAGGGTTTCTGGAAGCGCACCAAGTACTACGTCAAGAGCGGCGTGGGTGCGGTGTTCGACGGCGTGCGCGTGATCATGGAAACCGTCGGTATCGTCGAAAAAACTACCCCGGTCGAACGTCTGGCTGCCGGCCTGGAGAAGAACTTCGAGGTGAGCCACGCCGCCGGTTCCACGGTGATGGACATCAGCTTCAAATGGAGCGACCCGGAAATCGCCCAGGCGGTGGTCAAGGATTGGGTCGAGACCTACATCAACGAGCGCACCGAGGCCCTGGGCCGCAAGAGCCTGTACGCGTTCTATGAAGGCCAGGTGGCCAACAGCGCGACCGAGATCAAGAGCTACAAGGAACAGATCCTCACCCACCTGAACAAGATCGGCGCCGCGAGCATCACCGACCGCCTGGAAGACTTGTCCGAGCGCATCAACGTGCTGCGCGGCGAGACCTTCAACACCACGCGGCTGATCGCTTCGTCCGACAGTGCGATCCAGAGCACACGCACCCAGCTCAAGCGCCAACCCAAGGAAGTCACCACAGTGCGCCAGATCGCACTGAACCCGCAGCAGCAGGATTTGCGTCGCCTGCTCAACCAGAAGCTGCTGGAAAAGGCCGACATGATGCGCACCTACACCGACAACGCGCCGCCGGTCAAAGCCCTGGACGCGTCGATTCGGGCAATGCAGATGCAGGTCAACAACGAGAGCAACACGGTGCAAGCGTCAGAGAACCGTGCGCCAAACACCTTGGAAATTCACTTGCAGCGCGTGTTGCTGGATGAAACCAGCAACAACCAGGCGCTGCGAACCCAGCTGGTTCAACAGCAGAAACAACTGCTGACCCTGGAAGCCCAACGCAAGGAGGCCCTGGAGATTGAGCCGGAGCTGGCCCGCCTCTCCCGCGAGCTGAACACCACCGAGCGCAACTACGCGCTGTACGTGGATAACCTGGAAAAATCCCGCATCGACCGCGAGCTGGATAACAGCCAGATCAGCAACATCGCCGTGATCGAAGAGGCCACCCTGAACCCGGGCCGCATCTTCCCGAAAACCCTGGTGATGCTGGTGTTGGCGATTCCGTTTGCCATCGTGGTCGGCCTGCTGGTGATCTACCTGTGCTACCTGCTCGACCAGCGGATTCACGACGGTGGCCTGGTGGAACGCAAGTTCGGCTTGCCACTGTGGACCACCCTGCCGGAGCTGGACACCTCCACCGCGCAAAGTACCAACGCGTTCAATGCGAGCATCTACCGGCTGTACAGTCTGCTGCAGCCCGACCGCATTGCCGAGCATGGCGTGACCCTGGGCCTGACCTCGGCGCGCCATGGCGAAGGGGTGACCTTTGTGGTGGAGCAACTGCGCCAGCTGCTGCATGAAAACGGCATCAATGTGCGGGTCGGCGGGGTGGAAGCCGCCGCACCGGGTGAAGTGGTGTTGCTCGACGCCTCGGCCCTGCTGGATAACCGCGAAGCCTTCATCAACCTGCGCCGCGCCGACCTGATCGGCCTGGTGGTGGAAGCCCGCAAAAGTACCGTGCCGGTGGTGGAGCATGCGCTGTCGATCCTCAACACGGCGTTTGGCAAGGTGGACGGCATCATCATCAACCGTCGCAAGTTCGAAGTGCCGGGCAAGGTGTTGCAGACCATCGGTAAATACCGGGGAGCGTTCTGATGCGTATCGCCCTGCTCGCGCCCTTGCCGCCGGAAAAGAACGGGATCGCCGACTACGCGAACCATTTCCGCACGGCACTGGAACACCTCGGTGTGACGGTGCTGACGCCGTTGACCGGGGTCGCGGGCAACTCCGAGGCGATCAAGCAAGCCATCGCAGCTTTCGACTGGCACTCCGTCGACCTGGTGCACGCCGAGCTGGGCGGCGGGCGGCTCGGGGAATTCCTGGCCTTGCGTGAACTGCGCAAGACTTACCCGCAGTTGCCACTGACGGCCACCGTGCATGACCCGGAGCGCATCGTGTGGCGACGTGAACAGTTGCCGTTTCCACTGAACCTGATGGCGCGTCTGCCCAGCCCATTGCCGCAGGCGGCGGTGGTGCTGGCCGACCCGCTGACCCTGCGCGAAGAACGCCAGGTGGCCAAGGGACTGACCCGGTTGGTGACCCTCACCCGACTGGGCGCCGACTGCTTGACCCAACGCATGCAACTGCCGGCCGGCAAAGTCGCGGTGATCAACCATGCCAACCTGGCGATTGCACCGGCAGCATTGCCGTCGCTGGACACCTTGCGCCTGCTGTATTTCGGCTTTATCTACCGCGGCAAAGGTATTGAAGACCTGGTGCAGGCCCTGGCGAATGTGTTCAAGCAAGCCCCTCACTTGCGCGACCGCGTGCGCCTGACCCTGGCCGGCGGCACTGCGGCGGAAATGGCGTTCGGCGCGGGCGGCAACTACCTGGAGCAGTTGAATGCCCAGATCGCGGAATTGGGGCTGACCGACGCAATCGACTGGCGCCTGAACCTGCCGGCCGATGAAATCGCCCAGACCATTCAGGCCCACCATGTGATGGTGCTGCCGTATCGCGAATCGAAAAAACTCGGCCTGCTCGGACGCCAGCGCGGCACCAGTGGCGCGCTGTCCTGGGCCACCGCCTGTGGGCGCGGCGCAATCACCTCCGACGCGCGTGCGTTTGCCGAGGAAGTCGCCAGCGGCAACGGCGCGATCTACCCCGAAGGGGATGTGGCCGCGCTCGGCGAACAGCTACTGCGCTTGGCACGCACGCCACTGCTGGCGCGGGATTGGGCCGAGCGGGCCGGGGAAATCGGCCGCGAACGCCTATGGCCGTTGACCGCGCAGAAGTTCAAGCAGCTCTTCGAGCAGGCCATCACCGGAGCCCCTTATGGCGCGTAAACGCACTTACCTCGCCACCTTTGCGGTGGTTGCAGCCCTGGGCTTGACCGCATTCTTGTGGGGACGCCAAGCGGATGCCGAAAGCCATGTACTCAAGGGCACCAAGGAAGTGGTGTGGAAGGATTTCCTGGGGGTGAATGCGCAGTTTCTGTGGTTCAGCCCCGAGCGCTACCAGAAGCAGATCGACCGCCTCAAGGCCCTGGGCCTGGAGTGGGTGCGCCTGGATCTGCACTGGGATCAGCTGGAAACCGCGCAGAACCAGTACAAGCTCGCCACCCTCGATGAGCTGGTGGGCAAGCTGCAACAGAACCAGATCAAGTCGGTGTTTTACTTAGTCGGGTCGGCACGCTTTATCACCAGCGCGCCACCGATGTCGCAGTACCCGGACCAGTACCCGCCGCAAGATCCCAACGTGTTCGCCAACCGCATGGCGCTGCTCTCACAGCGCTACCCCAGCGTGGATGCCTGGCAAGTCTGGAATGAACCGAACTTGATCGGTTTCTGGCGCCCGGTGGCGGATCCTGCCGGCTACGCGAATCTTCTGACCGTTACCACCAACGCGTTACGCGCCGTGAACCCGAACAAACCGGTGGTCGCCGCCGGCATGGCGTTTTTCAGTGAAATGCCCAACGGCCAGACCATGTTCGACGCCTTGGGCGCGCTGGGCGTGGCCAGTCTGAACACCATCATCTCCTACCACCCCTACACCCAATTGCCCGAAGGCAACGACCCGGCCAACCTGGACTTCATCGCCAAATCCACCCAGCTCAACCAGGCCCTGCGCAACGGTGGCGTGCAAACCTTGTGGAGCACCGAGTGGGGCTGGTCGACGTACAAGGGGCCAAAAGACGCCCAGGACCTCATCACCCCTCAGGCCCAGGCCGACTACGTGGTTCGTCGCCTGGCGCTGATGAGCGCGATGGATTACGACAAGATTTTCCTGTTCACCTTGAGCGACCTCGACCAGCGCGCCAGCGTGCGTGACCGCTCCTATGGCTTGCTGGATATCGACACCAACCCCAAGCCGGTCTACACCGCACTGAAGAACTTCCTTGATGTCAGCGGGCCGAAGCTCACGCCGGGTGATCCGCCTGCTGCCGACGCGCTGCCCGATGGCCTGTTCAGCATCGGCTGGACCCGCACCGATGGGCGCAAGCTGTGGTTCTTCTGGTCCGCCCAGGGCGGCAACGCGCACCTGCCGGGCTTGGCCAGCGCCACCCTGTACGACCCGCTGCACGGCACACAAACCCCGGTAAGCGGCACCAATGGCCTGACCGTTCCGGTCAAGTCGAACCTGCAAATTCTGTTATGGGAGTGAGGCCTGCCATGCGCATTTTATGGATCCTGCCCTACTCACCCTGGCCCGCCACCAGCGGCGGCAAGACGCGCCAGTTCCACCTGCTGCGCAGCCTGTCCGCGCGTGGGCATCGGATCACCTTGCTGCTGCATGACAAACATCCGGTGTCGCTCACCGACCGCCAGGTGCTGGAGGCGTTTCTCGAACAACTGATCATCCTGCCGCGTCGCCCTCTGCGCAGCGTGAAGACCCTGCTCGCCGGGCTGTTTGCGCCCTACCCGCTGCTGGCGAGCGTGAATGGCTTGTCGGGCGCGTTGCAGGACCGGTTCAACCAACTGCTCAACGAGCATTGGGATGTGGTGCAGATCGAGCACACCTATAGCTTCCAGCCCTATGAAGAGGCGCTGGCGCGCAAATCCCAGCCGTTCGTGCTGACCGAACACAACGTCGAATCGGCCCTAGGCGCGGCCACTTACGACCGCTTGCCGGGTTGGTCGCTGCCGTTCATTCGCTATGACCAATGGCGTTACACCCGCTGGGAACGGCGCGTGATGCGCCAGGCCACCCAAGTGGTGGCGGTGACCGACAGCGACGCCCAGGTCCTGGAACCCATCGCCGGCAAACCGGTGTCAGTGGTGGTCAATGGCGTGGATTGCGATCACTTCGCCGCCGCCCGACCTGACCCGTCGACCCACCGCGTGCTGTTCCTCGGCAACTACGAATACGCGCCCAACGTGGACGCCATCGAATGGGCCCTGGACGAAATCCTGCCCAAGGTCTGGGAGCGTTGCCCGCAGGCGCGAATGAGTGTGTGTGGCTTCGGCATGCCGGACAGTTGGCGTGAGCGCTGGCCGGACCCGCGCATTGAATGGCAAGGGTTTGTGCCCAACCTGCTGAAACTGCAGTCGAGCTGCTCGGTGTTTCTGGCGCCGTTGCGCCATGGTGGTGGTTCCAAGCTCAAAGTGCTGGAAGCGTTGGCCGCGGGCCTGCCATTGGCAAGTACCGAACAAGGCGTGTCCGGGTTGGACCTGGTGGAAGGCCTGGACTACCTCGGCGGGCAGACCGCTGTGAGCCTGGCGGACGCCGTGGTGCGCCTGCTGCAATTTCCCGATGCCGCCGCGGCCATGGGCGAAGCCGCCCGCGCCTATGTGCGCCGCGCCCACGACTGGAGCGTCGCCGCCAGCCAGTTGGAAAAGGTGTACGCCAGCCTTTCGCCCCTGAATCAAAAGGAGCCCGCATGCGTGTAGGCCTGGATTACCGCACCGTCGGCACCTCGCCGCAATCGGGCATCAGCCGCCAGGTGTACGCGCTGGAAAGCGCCCTGCACGGCCTGCCGGGCATCGAGCTTGAACGGTTCACTGTGGCTCCCTTGGGCGATGAAACCCGCTTGCGGGCCCATTGCCCGGCCTGGGGCTGCTCTAAAACCGCCATGCACCAGCCACACAATCGCCTGCGTTTCGAGGCCGGCTTTTTGCCGCGTGCGTTGCGTGAGCAGCATATCGACCTGTACATCAGCACCTTCAACATGGGCCTGCCATTGCCGCCCCACCCGAAGGGGCTGCGTACGGTGGTGCTGTTGCACGACCTGTTCCAAATCACCCTCGACAACTATCACGCCAACCGTCTGAAGGCGCTGATCTACAAGACCAGTGATCGCCTGTCGATTGCCTACGCGGTGCACAGCGCCGATCGGGTGTGGACGCCGTCGCAGTACAGCGCCGATGAAACCGCGCGGTTGTTTCCCAAGGCGGCGGGCAAGATTCGGGTGTTGCCCAACCAGGTCGATGCCTTTTCCGAACAGGCAGCGGATCTCAGTGCACGCCAATTGCCTGAACGCTATTGGTTGCTGGTGGGCACCCGCGAGTTGCGCAAGAACGTGCCGTTCCTGGTAGACGCCTGGCAGCAGGCGCGACGCCAGTCCCCCGCCGTGCCGGAGTTGGTGCTGGTGGGCAGCCTCGACCATTTGCCCGAGGCCCAGCGCACCCTGCCGGGCATTCGTGCGCTCAGCGGTGTGTCGGATGCCGAGTTGCATGCGCTTTATCGCCAGGCTTCGCGCCTATGGCAGCCTTCCTATGCCGAAGGCTTCGGCCTGCCAGTGATCGAAGCGCTGAGCGTCGGCACCCCGGTGGCGGTGGCCAGCGGTACCTCGTTGGATGAAATCACCCCGCCCTCGGCACCGCGTTTTTCGCCCACCGATGGTCCGGCGCTGACGCAATTGATGCTCAGCCTCGGCGATCGCGCGGAAGAAGAATCACCCGAGCAACGCCGGCAATGGGCGCAACGCTTCAACCATCAAGCCTACCGCCGACGCCTGGCCGAACTGATCGAGGAATTGAAGTGAGAGTGAACCTGCCCAGCCTCGTCGCCATCCTCTTCGGCCTCCTGTTTGGCGCCGCCGCCCTGCTGCTGTCACCGGCCAAGGCGTTCCTCGCGGTGATCGGCCTGGCCGGCGCGGTGACCATCCTACGCTTTCCGTTCTGGGGCCTGCTGCTGTTTGCCCTGGTTGCCACGTTCATGCCCTATTCCACGGTTAACCTGGGCATTCGCAGTACCGTCAGCGAAGCTATCCTGGCGATGACCTGGGGCGCGGTGCTCTGGCAAAACTTCCTGGTACGCCTGCCGGATACGCCGAGCCTCACCCGGCGCCCGACCGACCAGATGCTGTTGTGGCTGATGGTGTTCAGCGTGTTCCCCTTCATTGTCGGTCAGGTCACCATCCACGCCGACAGCAGCGGCGTGGCCAACTGGCTGCGTTGGTTGCTGAACTTGTCGGGGGTGTTCCTCTGCGCCAAGTTGCTGGTGGACCACAAGCACCGCGAGTCCCTGGTGATCGCCCTGCTGCTGGGCAGCCTGGCGATGCTGATGCTGTCGATTGCGGTGTTCGTGCGCACACGCTCCGGAGCCGGCATTGCGCCGGTGCTGGCACTGTTCAATTACGGCAACTTCGACATGCTGAAATTCGGCCTGGAAGCCATGTCTTCGCGGATGGGCTCGCCGTGGATGCACCCGAATGCCATCGGCGGAATCATGGCGCTGCTGCTGCCCCTGGCGTTTTGTTTCGGCATGACCGAACAAGGCTGGAAACGCGCACTGGGACTGGGCGTGGCGTGCCTGGGCGCGGCGGCCTTGCTGTTGGCGAGTAGCCGTGGGGCAATGGTCAGCCTGGCGCTGGTGCTGCTATGGATGGCAACGCGCCGGGTGCCCTACACCGGACGTCTGCTGATGATCGGCGCGGCGCTGACCGCCGTGCTGGTGATGGCTTATCCACCGCTGCAGGAACGCCTGGCGACGATTTTTTCTTCGAGCAACGCCAGTACCGAAGTGCGTTTCGACGAGTACCGCATGTTTCCGCAGGCGATGGTGTCGTACCCGTTCGGTATCGGCTTCAAGGTCGATCCGCCCGTGCCTGGCACGCCCTTGCTGGGCATCTCCAACCTGTGGCTGAACTACATCTACAAGACCGGCATCGTCGGCATGCTGTTCTTTATCGCGGTCACCGTGCGCTGGTGGCGTGAAGCCCGCCCGGAAAGCGGCCCGATCCGCCTGACCAAAGACAACGCGCTGTGGCTGGGCACCACAGCCGGAATTCTCTCGGCGCTGGTCAGCGGCCTGTTCGACCACTACTTCAGCTTTGCGGTGGTGATGGTCGCGCTGTTCTGGCTGATGGTCGGCATCAACGTATTGGAGGCACGTCGACTGTTTCCGGCACGCCTGCCTCAGGTGAAACGTGTGGTATTCGGCAAACCCGTGCTTGATGGCGCACAGCCCTGATGCTGGGCTCCGCCGCCTGGCTGACACTGGCGACGCTGCTGGGCCTGTGCCTGGGCTTTGCCCGTGAATGGCTGCTGGTGGCGGCCTGGGGCGCGGGCGAACGCAGTGATGCATTCCTGATCGCACTGTTTTTGCCGGAGGCGCTGCGCATGTCATTGGCCGGCGGCGTGCTGAGTGCCGCGGCGCTGCCGCTGTATCTGGCGCGCAAGGACGACGAGCGGTTGGGCTGGTTGGCCGCGTTGTTCCCCGCACTGTTGCTGATCGCCCTGGTCACCAGCCTGTTGCTGACGCTGCTGGCGCCGTGGCTGGTGCAACTGCTCGGGCCAGGCCTGGCGGCGAGTGCCACGGCGCTCGCCAGCAGTAACTTGCAGATCGTCGCCTGGTGCGTGCCGGGGTTGATGCTGCACGCACTGTTTAGCATCCCGTTGCAGGCCAGCGAACGTTTCGTGCTGGCTGGCTTGGGTTCGTTATTGTTCAATTTGCCACCGGTGACCTACCTCGCCCTCGCCGGCACCGCCACCCAACCGCACGCCCTGGCCCTGGCCTGCCTGGCCGGCAGCTTGTTGATGCCGTTGGCGCTACTGCCATCGATGTGGCGCCAGGGCTGGCGGCCGTGGTGCTGGCAATTGCCGTGGGCGCCGCTGCGGGAATTGGGGCAGCGCATCGGTCCATTGTTACTGAGCAACGGCGCCAGCCAGGGCCTGGCGCTGATTGAACGGCTGGTGGCATCGCTGTTGGGTGAAGGCGCGGTGACCTGGGTCAACCTGGCGCGCAAGCTGATGAACCTGCCGCTGATTGCGCTGATGAGCCTCAACCAGGTGTTGCTGGGCATGATGAGCCGTCGTCAGGGCGATGAGCGCCTGGCCCTGCTCAAGCGCGGCCTGGAAACCGCCAGCGTGCTGACTCTGCCCGCCGGTGTCGGCCTGGTGGCGGCGGCCCCGAGCCTGGTGGCGTTGCTGCTGCCCGCGCAATCGCTGGACTCGCCGTTGCCGCTGCTGCTGGCGTGGTTTGCCGTGCCGCTGGTATTCGGCGCCTGGAACGCCTTGCTCGCGCGTTATGCCTACGCGGCCGGGGATACGCGCCAGCCGCTGCGCTGCGAACTGCTCGGCAGCCTGGTCAATGTGCTGTTGCTGGGCGTCCTGCCGTTTGTGTTTGGCCTGGCAGGCATTCCGTTGGCGGCGCTGGCCGGGGTGATCTGCACCGCGCTGCTGCTGATGCAACGCCAGGCCTTGCTCAGCGCCCTGCCCTGGGCTCGGAGCTGGCTGCTCAATGCCGTGCTGATGGGTGTGGCGGCGTTGGCGCTGTTTCGGATTGAAGGCGTGTGGCTGCAACTGGGGCTGAGCACCCTGGCCGGTGCAGTGGTGTTGCTGGGCATGGGGCTGTGGTTGAAGCCGTGGCGCAAGGCATGACTCATGCCGCGCATTCCCGTTGACGATTTTCGCTGGCAAGCCAGCTCCTACAAGGGCGGTGTTTTTTTTAGAGGGAGGGGTTCAGGTGAAACATCGTTGGATTCAAATGGACATTGCCAAGGGCATTGGCATCCTGGTGATCGTATTCGCCCACAGTTGGTTCGTCGCCACCTCGCCGGACCTGCTGTATCCGGTGCTGGCGTCGTTCATCCTGCCGCTGTTCTTCTTTTTGTCCGGGGTGTTCTTCAAGCCTGAACAGCCCTTCGTGGAGATGGCGGTGCGCAAGGCCGACGGCCTGCTCAAGCCGTTTTTCTTCACCATGCTTATCTACGTGATCGTGCGCAGCCTGCTGCGGGGCCAGCCGCTGCTGCCGGATATCGGCGGCGTGCTGTATGCCTCGGTGGACACCATCCCATGGCAGGCGCTGTGGTTTCTGCCGCACTTCTGGGTGGCGATCCTGTTCAGTTGGCTGATGCTGCGGCTGATCCAGCGCCTGAAGCTGTCGCTGTTGCTGAGTTGCGCATTGGTCACGCTGCAATTGATCGTGGGCGTGTGGATGCTGCCCTGGTTCTGGCAACTGCCGGTCACGCTGGGCGGGCACACCTGGGTCCTGCCGGGCCTGCCGTTCAGCCTGGATATCACGCTGATCAGCAGCACCTACTTCATTGTCGGCTACCTGCTGCGCGACTGGCTGCGTGCCCACTCGGGCTCCTGGCTGACGCTGGTGGTCTCCGTCGCGCTGTTTATCGCAGTATTCACCTTCACCTGGGACACCATGGACCTGGCGCAGCGGCGCTACGACCACTGGTTATGGACCACCCTGCCCGCCGTGATCGGTGTATACGCGTGCTGGGCGCTGGCAAAGGTGCTGATGGTCTCGGCCTGGGTCACGCGGGCTATGACCTACATCGGCCAGAACACCCTGATCCTGCTGATCTTCCATGGTGAAATCCAGCACAAGACTTTTGACCTGATGGAGCGCCTGGGGCTGCACGCGTTTGCCGCGGCCTGCATCGGTTTTGTGGTGGCGGTGGTGGCGCCGTTGTTGATCGGGGAAGTGATCAAGCGGGTGGCGTTCCTGCGGTTTTTCTACTTTCCGTTTCCGGTGCGAAAACCACAAAAAACCCTGTAGGCACTCACGCCTACAGGGTCTTGGGTTCAGTCATCCAGCTGTTGCGGTGCAGGCTTGCTGCCATGTTTGGCAGGCTTGGCGCCCTTGGCTGGCGCAGGGGCCGCAGGTTCAGGCTCCGGGGCGGCGGCGGTTTCTTTCTCGGCCATCGGCATCTGGTCGATGGCAGTGAAGAATTCCTTCAAGTCGAGGGTATCCGGTGGCACGGTCTTCTCGACTTTCTTCTCGCCGTCCTTGCCCACCAGGATCACTTTGGTGCCACTGCCGGCACCCAGTTTGAGGGCACGGATCAGTGCGTTGGTTTCCGGGGGCGTGAGCTTTTTATTGTCCTTGGGGTCCTTGGCGAACTTCTCGCCTTCGGCGCCGATGCTGCCAAACTTCACGGTGTAGAACACCATGCTGCGTTCTTCGAAAGACTGCTTGGTCGCAGGCTCGTCCAACTGTTTCTTGAGGGTCGCCAAGGTGTCGTTGCCGGAATCAAGCTCTACCACTACCAGCGGCCGGGCCTTGCCCAAGTCTTGCTTGAGCGGGTTGATATCATCAGCAGCCAACAGCGGCCCCGTAAAAGCCATCAAGGTAGCCAGGGTCAGCGACCGGATGAGCATGCGCACCTCCTTTGTATTCCATGCAGGGTTCTTGAGTTTCATGTCTGCGACAGTCAAATTCAAGGATGATTCCTACACCACGTTACGAAAGCGTAGGACAAGACGCCCGCTACGCAAGGGTTTGGTGGGCGCACCTGTCATTGTTTCCACTGATTTCGGAAACATCATGAGACCTTCCACGCGGGCCAATGCCGCGCAAATACGGGGGCGACGACAGGGTCGGCATCCACTTGCGCCAGGCTTTGGGCAAAGCCCGGCGCCAGACCGTTCAACACCTCCCGCGCTTCATCCCAACGCGACACCGCCGCCGCCATCACGCCCAACGCGTTCGGCGCGCCGTTCGGGGCGAACAACTGCCCATCGAACTGATCGGCAAACACCACCCAGGCCTGGTGCAAGTATCGTCGAGTGCCTGTCACCAGCTGCGCCTGTACGGTTTCGTTGACGTCGCCGAGCCAGCGTTGCGGGTAGTCAATGATGCCGATCGCCGAATAGCAGTTGGCCGCGATGTACACAAGGCCGCGAATGATCTGCGCGCGGTCGCCGGCCAGCAGCTCCGAGGCGGGATATTCCAAGCCCAGGTGGATCAGGATCGCGGCGCTTTCCGTCAACACCTGGCCATCGGGGGTGATCAGGGTGGGTACCTGCTTGAGCGGGTTGATCCGGGCCAGCTCATCACTGCCCTCACCCTCTGCCCAGGAGGCCGCGTCCACCCGTCGCCACGGCACCGCACAGCGCTGTAGGGCGACTTCGATCATGCAGGAGCCGGATTCGTCGATGCCATAAAGGGTGTACATGGGCTTTTCCTCCTAGCGTTGCAGTTTGGCCTGCAAGTTGGCCTTCACCTGCGGCCATTCCGAGTCGATGATGCTGAAGCGCACCGAGTTGCGCTTGCGCCCGTCGGGCATGATGCGTTCGTGGCGCACAATGCCTTCCTGCACGGCGCCGAGCCGCAGGATCGCGGCGCGGGATTTTTCGTTGAGTTCGTCGGTGGTGAATTGCACGCGCACGCAGTCGAGCACTTCGAACGCGTAGGTCAGCAACAGCAGCTTTGCTTCGGTGTTGATCGCGCTTTTCTGCGTGGACAGCGCCAGCCAGGTATGGCCGATTTCCAGCTTGCGATTGATCCGGTCGACCTTCCAGAACCGCGTGCTACCCACCACCTGGCCGTCATCACGACGCACCAAGGTAAACGGGATCATGCTGCCGGCGTCACGCCCTGCAAGGGCGGTGTCGATGTACTGATCGACGGTGTCCGGGCCCGGTACGTTGGTGACCTTGAGGTTCCACAATTCGCCATCGGCTGCGGCTTCGAGCAAGGCGGTCTTGTGTTCCCTTTGCAGCGGCAAGAGTTCGACCGTGGTTCCGGTCAGAGAGATCAGGGTCATGGTGCAAGCGCCGTCTGGGTGGTCATCAGTGACAGAGAGTGCAGGCTCCCACCCGGACGAATCAAGCGTTTTAAAACAGGCCCATCTGACCGCCCACCAGGGTGCTGAAATCGTCATTCACGAACGGCAGGATCGCATCCGCCACCGGCTGCAGTTGCCGGGTGACGTAGTGGTCGTAGTCGATGGGCGCGTGCCGCACTTCCAGCGGTTCCGGGCCGTTGACGCTGATCACGTAACTGATCCAGCCACCGCGCTGGTACTGGCGCGGGCGGTTCATGCGATCGTTGTACTCATCGGCCAGGCGCGCGGCGCGGACATGGGGCGGCACGTTGCGCTCGTAGTCGTCCAGCTGACGGCGCAGGCGTTTGCGGTAGATCAGCAACTCATCGAATTCGCCGCTGAGGGTTAGGCGCACATAGTCGCGGATGTAATCCTGGTGGGGCTGGCGATGGAAGATGCGCTGGTAGAGTTCCTGCTGGAATCGGCGCGCCAGGGGCGACCAGTCGCTGCGCACGGTTTCCAGGCCTTTGTAGACCATTTCTTCACGGCCATCGCTGTGCACAACCAGCCCGGCGTAGCGTTTTTTGCTGCCCTCCTCTGCGCCCCGGATGGTCGGCATGAGGAAGCGGGTGAAGTGGGTTTCATACTGCAATTCCAGCGCGCTTTGCAGCCCGAATGCCGTTTGCAGGTGCTCGCGCCACCAGTCGTTGACGTGCTGCACCAACGCCCGGCCGATGCGCCCCGCGTCCTCCTGGCCGTGTGCACTGCCGAGCCAGACAAAAGTCGAGTCGGTGTCGCCGTAGATCACCTCATAACCTTGGGCTTCGACCAGCTCGCGGGTCTGGCGCATGATCTGGTGGCCACGCATCGTAATCGACGAGGCCAACCGCGTATCGAAGAAGCGGCAGCCACTGGAACCGAGTACGCCATAGAAGGCGTTCATGATGATTTTCAGGGCCTGGGACAGCGGGGCATTGTGTTCACGCTTGGCCACTTCACGGCCTTCGGAGACCCGCGCGACGATGGACGGCAGGCAATGCCGGGTGCGAGAGAAACGTGCGCCGCGAAAGCCTTCCACGGACTCGCTGTCGTCGGGGTGCTTGAGGCCTTCGATCAGGCCCACCGGGTCGATCAGGAAACTGCGGATGATCGACGGGTAAAGGCTTTTGTAATCGAGCACCAGCACTGATTCGTAGAGGCCTGGGCGTGAGTCCATGACAAAACCGCCGGGGCTGGCCTGGGGCGGTTTATCGCCCAGGTTCGGCGCGACGAAACCCTGGCGGTGCATCAGCGGCATATACAAATGGGTGAACGCAGCGACGGAGCCACCGTTGCGGTCGGCCGGCAAGCCGGTGACGCTGGCGCGCTCCAACAGGAACTTGAGCAGTTCGGTTTTCTCGAAAATCCGCGTGACCAGTTCGCAGTCCTTGAGGTTGTAGCGCGCCAGCGCGGGCTTGTCCTCGGCGAACATGCGGTTGATTTCGTCCATGCGCTGGTACGGCGTGGAGATGTCCTTGCCCTCGCCCAGCAGAGTTTGCGCGACGTTTTCCAGGCTGAAGGATTCGAAGCTCCAGGTGGCCGAACGCAGGGCTTCGATGCCATCGATGATCAAGCGCCCCGCCGCCGCCGCAAAGTAATGGTTGCGGCTGCCGTGTTCGCGCCAGGCCATGGGTTCTTCACCCCGCCCAAGCATGAGCGGCACATTGAGGCGCTGGGCATGTTCGTGGAGCACGCGCAGATCGAATTGCACCACGTTCCAGCCGATGATCGCGTCGGGGTCGTGCAGGGCGAGCCATTGATTGAGGCGTTCGAGCAGTTGGGCGCGGGTGTCGCAGTAGTCGAGCTTGAAGTCCACGGCGGCGGGTTTGTTCGGCGGGCCGAGCATGTACACCTGGCGCTCGCCGCAGCCTTCGAGGGCGATGGAGTAGAGATCGCCCTGGGCGGTGGTCTCGATGTCGAGGGACACCAGCTTAAGCGGCGGGCGGTAGTCGGGCGCGGGCTTCATCTGCGCGTCACAGAGCACGCCGGTGGCGTCCGGTGTGCCGCCGAACCACACCGGTGCGGTGATGAAGCGCTCCATCATGTAGCGCTCGGGTGGGCGCACGTCGCCTTCGTAGACATCAACCCCGGCAGCGCGCAGGCGTTTTTCCACGTCCATCGCTTGGCGGTGCTGGCGCGTATACAGGCCCAGCACGGGGCGATGATGAAAATCGCAGAGCTGCAACGGGCGCAATTCGATGTCGCGCTCGCCCTTGAGCAGCCAATCCAACGGCTTGCGATGGGCTTCGGGGATGAACATCACCGACGTCTGCACGGGTAGGCGGATAAACCTCGGGCCCTGGTCGGTGGCCAGCCAGAAGCTGACCTCCGTACCCGCCGGGGTATCTCGCCAATGCCGGGTCAGGACAAAACCCTGCTGTAAATCCACCGTACCGCACCTCAGGAATCGCTTTCAGGGCGTGATTCTACTCGGCATCCGCGCGCGCAGACCTGAATCTCATAAATTTGTTGCAAGACGTTAATAATAATTACTATCATTCGCGACGGAGTCGTATCCGCGCAGTGAGGACGCGCAACGCTGTTGCCCTTTTCCTCACATAACGGTTCGCCGTCAGGATCGACCATGCCCATCCGTGCCACCTTTGCTGTGCCATTTCGCCCTACCCTGCTCGCCCTTTGCTGCTCCATGAGCCTCACAGCCCACGCCGCAACACCCGCCACTCCGGAGGATGCGAACAACCGTCAGGATGGCAACACACTGGAACTGGGCGCCACCAGCATCAACGCCGAAGCGCCCGCTCCAAACGCCCTGCCTCCGGTATACGCTGGCGGCCAGGTGGCACGCGGCGGTCAGTTGGGTGTGCTGGGTAACCAGGACATCATGGATGTGCCGTTCAGCATGGCCTCCTACACCGAAAAGTTGATTCGCGACCAGCAGGCCGAAACTGTCGGTGATGTGCTGCTCAATGATTCGTCCGTGCGCCAGGCGTCAGGTTTTGCCAACCAGGCGCAGACCTTCATGATCCGTGGCCTGCCGCTGAACGGTGACGACATTTCCTTCAACGGCCTGTACGGCATCCTGCCGCGCCAGATCATCTCCACTGACGCCTTGGAGCGCGTGGAAGTGTTCAAGGGACCCAATGCCTTTATCAACGGCGTAACGCCAGGCGGTTCGGGGATCGGCGGTGGTGTGAACCTGCAACCCAAGCGCGCCGACGACGTCCCGCTGCGTCGCTTCAGCACCGATATCAGCAGCGATGGCCGAGTGGGCGAGCACTTGGACATAGGCCAGCGATTCGGTGAAGACAACCGTTTTGGCGCGCGGGTAAACCTGTCCCAGCGCGAAGGCGATACCGGCATCGATGATGAAAACCAGCGCTCGAAACTGTTTGCGGTCGGCCTGGATTACCGCGGCGATGCGTTGCGCCTGTCCAGTGACTTTGTGTATCAGAAGCAACGCATCAACGGCGGGCGCAACTCGGTGTTCCTGGGCACGGCCACCCATATCCCGGATGCACCGTCGGCTGACACCAACTACGCGCCGAGCTGGAGCAACACCAACCTTGAAGACACCCTGGGCATGCTGCGCGCCGAGTACGACTTGAACGACAACTGGACGGTTTATGCGGCAGGCGGGGCCAAGCACACCCGTGAAATGGGGCAGTACTCGTCGGTGACGCTGACCGATAACCTTGGCAATGCAACCGCCAGCGGTTCGACCATCGCGCATGAGGAAGACAACAGCAGCTTGATGGGTGGCCTGAATGGCAAATTCCAGACCGGCCCTGTGAGCCATCGTCTCAACTTCGGCCTGGCCGGCATCTGGACCCAGGCGCGCAATGCCTATGTGTTCGCCACCCCACGCACCCTAACCAACATCTACAACCCTGTGACGGGAGCGCCACCGGCCCTGAATAATCCACGCAATACCCCTGGCACCGATTTCAGCGACCCGACCATCACGGCCAAGACCTTTGTGCGCAGTACGGCAGTGTCCGACACCCTGGGGTTCTTCGACGACCGCCTGTTGGTGACGGTCGGTGCACGCCGCCAGCAGATCGTTGTGCAGGGTTACAACTACATGAGCGGTACCCGCACGGCCAATTATGACGAGTCGATCACTACGCCGGTCTACGGCCTCGTCTTCAAACCCTGGGAACATGTGTCCTTCTACGCGAACAGGATTGAAGGCTTGGCCCAAGGTCCGACTTCCCCTGTCAACTCCGGGAACAGGACTGTTATTGGCGGAGGCCAGCCCTATGCACCGGCACGCTCCAAGCAGATTGAAGCCGGGGTAAAAGTCGACATGGGCACCTATGGGGCGACGTTGGGTGTGTACCGCATCGAACAGCCTGGAGCCGGCTACGTACAGGTCATTGATGCTACGACAGCGCGCTACGTGCGAGAGGGCCAGCAGATCAACAAAGGCGTGGAGCTGAACGTGTTTGGCGAACCGGTTAGCGGCCTGCGCTTGCTGGGCGGTGTGACAGTCATGAAGACCGAGCTCAAGGACACGCAAAACGGTGCCAACGACGGTAACCGCGCGATCGGCGTGCCTTCGTTCCAGCTCAATGCCAACGTGGATTGGGATGTGCCTGGCCTGCAGGGCGTGACGCTCAACGGCCGCATGCTGCGCACCGGTGGCCAGTATGCCGACGCCGCCAATAACCTGAGCCTGCCAGCGTGGAACCGCTTCGACGTAGGCGCACGCTACAACTTCAAGGTGGCTCAGCGGGATGTCACCCTCGGTGCCACCGTGGAAAACGTTGCCAACGAGAAGTACTGGGAATCAGCCCAGGGCGGTTTCCTCAGCCAGGGCGATCCACGTGTCGCCAAGCTGTCGGCGACTGTGGACTTCTGATCACCGTTGCCTGCGCCAGGCGGTTGCCCTGGCCACGCTTCTGTCCGCCCAACCTCGTCGCCCACGCTGTCGATATCCGCCGGTCAAAATCCGTTGGGGCCGATGAAGTCACCACAAAGGTATTGGCGGTGGATGCGGCCAAGCATCAGGTAGTGCTGGCAGGTGCCGAAGGCGGTGAGGTGCAGGTGTAGGCTGAATAGGTTAGAAAAGTGGGCATCAAGCATGATGCCCATTGCGGTCAAGCTTGACGGGCTTGGCTCAGGTAAGTTTCGATGTTGCCCATCTGCTCATCCCAGCCACGGGAATTCATCTTGAAGGCTTTCTGCCGCCGTGCCTCAGGCACTGCGTCAAACCCCGACTCGACCACCCGCAGTAGAATGCCCGGTGCTCGGTCCTCAATGGTGAATTCCACCAGTGTCGGGGTTTCCTGGTCGTAGTCGACGCCCTCCTCGACCGCGAAGGGGTGCCACCGGAACGAGAACAGTGTTTGCGGCAGGATGCGTTCGATTCTGGCCTTCCAGATCACATGCTCGTAACCGGGATAAGTGATCGGCGCCTCAAGGGTTTGCCCGGCAACAAAGCTTTTGCCGCTGAGGGCGATACCAAACCAACTGCCGAATTGCTCGGCATCGGTGAGGGCTTCCCACACCTGTTTACGTGAAGCGTTGAGCAGGACTTTTCGTTCGATGCGATCTAATACGTGCATAAGTCACCTCCTCCATTGACAGTAGGCGACATCAAATAATGCGCAACCTTGGGTTGTAAGCAATCATGATGACCCCATCCTTGAACCGGCTATACGTTATGACTGACCCGTTGAATGGAAGTTGCTTCTGTAAAGGCGTGCGCTACCAAGTGGACGGCCTCGACATGCCCATCAGCCACTGCCACTGCGACAGCTGTCGCAAGGTGCATGCGGCAGCATTTGTGGCGACGGCGGGCGTGATGCGTGAACACTTTCGCTGGACCCAGGGCGAAGCCCTGCTGGCGTCGTTCGAATCGTCGCCAGGCAAGTTCAGGCATTTCTGTTCGCGCTGCGGTTCGCACCTGATGGCGGAGCGCGGGCACCAACCCCACGTCATTGTGCGGGTGGCGACGCTGGATGATGATCCAGGCGTCAGGCCCACCGCGCATATTTGGACATCCCATGCGGTGCCCTGGCTTGCCTATGAAGGTGTAGAGCAGTGGGACGGGTGGCAAACCTGATTAGACCTTCGGGTCTCCGGGTGCTTTAGCCGGTGTCGCGTACTGCGGCTTCAGGTGACCTTCTTGGTCGAGTAACCAGGCGTCCATGATCTGGCGCACTACCGGTCCTGCAACACGACCGCCGGCCTCGCCGTTTTCGATCATCACCGAAATCACGATCTTCGGATGTTCGGCTGGCGCGAAACCGACGAACAAGGCGTTGTCGCGGTGGCGTTCCAGGGTCTTTTCACGGTTGTAACGCTCACCCTGCTTGATCGCGACCACTTGTGCCGTACCACTCTTGCCGGCGATGCGGTATTGCGCACCTTGTGCGGCAGCGCGGGCAATGCCGCGTGGGTCGTGCATCACCAGTTGCATGCCGTGGTTGACCTGCTCCCAATCACGCGGGTCCTTGAGGACGACGTTGGGCATCGGGTTTTCATCCACGGGAGGCACGCCATTGATGGTCTTGGCCAAGTGAGGCCGATTCCACACGCCCTTGTTGGCGATCAGCGCTGTGGCTTGGGCCAATTGCAGCGGTGTGACCTGCATATAGCCCTGGCCAATGCCGAGGATCACGGTTTCACCCGGGAACCAGGGTTGCCGGCGGGTGGCGCGCTTCCAGGCCTGGGAGGGCATCAGGCCGGCTGACTCTTCGAACATATCCAGCGACACTTTCTGACCCAGGCCGAACTCAGCCAGGTAGTCGTGCAGGCGATCGATGCCGAGCTTGTGGGCTAGGTCGTAAAAGTAGGTGTCGTTGGAGCGCATGATGGCGGCGTCCATATCTACCCAGCCGTCGCCGCTGTGATTCCAGTTGCGGTATTTGTGATCGAAGTCCGGCAGTTGGTAGTAACCCGGGTCGAACACGCGGGTCTGGGCGGTGACGACGCCACTGTCCAGGCCGGCGATGGCGACCTCCGGCTTGATGGTCGAGCCTGGCGCGTAGAGGCCCCTGAGGACGCGGTTGAACAGCGGCCGATCGATGGAGTCATGCAGGGCGGCGTATTCCTTGAAGCTGATACCGGTGACGAACAGGTTCGGATCGAAGCTTGGCTTACTGACCATCGCCAGCACTTCACCGGTCTGCGGGTCGAGGGCAACCACCGAACCGCGTCGATCACCCAAGGCCTCTTCTGCGGCTTCCTGGAGGTGAACGTCGAGGCTAAGGACAATGTTTTTTCCCGGAATCGGATCGGTGTGCTTGAGCACACGCAGTACGCGGCCCTGGGCATTGGTCTCGACCTCTTCATAGCCTACGTGGCCATGCAATTCGGACTCGTAGAAGCGCTCGATCCCGGTCTTGCCGATGGACTGGGTGCCCCGGTACTCCACCGAGTCGAGGGCTTTGGATTCTTTCTCGTTGATCCGCCCTACGTAACCGATGGAATGGGCAAAGTGAGCGCCCAGGGGGTAGTGACGAACGAATTGCGGTTCTACGTCCACCCCCGGTAGGCGAAACTCATTCACGGCCAGCAGCGCGATCTGCTCTTCGGTCAGCTCATAAAACAATGTCACAGGAACGAAGGGGTGCCGCGCTTGCTTCAGTGCCTTGTCGAATACAGCACGGTCTTCTGCCGGCAAGTGCAGCAAACTGACGATGGCGTCCAACTCCCCCTTGAGGTCGGTGGTGCGTTCACGGGTGATGGTCAGGTTGTAGCTGGGACGGTTGTCAGCCAGCACGACGCCGTTGCGGTCATAGATCAACCCACGCGTCGGCGTAATAGGCAGCACGTGGACGCGGTTGTTCTCGGAAATAGTGGAGTGGTAGTCGAACTGTACGACCTGCAGGAAGTACATGCGTGCCACCAGGGCGCAGGTGATGCCAATAACCAACAGCGCGCAGGCAAGCAGGCGTTTGTTGACCAAGCGGTTTTCTTTTTCGTGATCCTTGATCGGTATAGGTTCAGGCATTTCTACAGCATCTCGTTGAAGAAGGTCGACGCCGCTTCCTGCGGTTGAAAGATCAGTCCTTGTGAAAATGTGCTGCACCATACCAAAAATGCGGAAACACTTTGTATCCATTTGCCCAACGGCAGGTTCATGAGCCGCTTTTATGAGGAAAGTCGTAGAGGAAGAGCGTGCGCTGGTCGGGATGCAAAAAGAGGGGATTCATGAGGAGTGGCGCTTCAATGGTCTGTTATCGGTGACGGCGTTGACCAGCAGTGCACGGCAATGAGTCTCTACGTACTTTCCGACCGCCCAAAACAAAACCCCTGTCTGCGTTAGCAAACAGGGGTTCTGGAATTTAATCTTGACGATGACCTACTCTCACATGGGGAAACCCCACACTACCATCGGCGATGCATCGTTTCACTGCTGAGTTCGGGATGGGATCAGGTGGTTCCAATGCTCTATGGTCGTCAAGAAATTCGGGTACTGAGTCGTGACCTAATGGCCTCGCTTCAGCAAATTGGGTATGTGACAGATCGGTGTTTTGTGAGATATCGAACTTTCGGTTCGTATCATCTTCACACACCGCAATCTGATGCTCGTTAGAGTAGTCAAATTGCTTGGGTGT
>Ga0302347_1001786_pt1 | contig 24488 bp, 20 predicted proteins | sample PhyWR1_FD_202178 | JGI IMG/M metagenome (GOLD analysis project Ga0302347, IMG submission 202178) | Leaf surface microbial communities from wheat plants in UC Gill Tract Community Farm, Albany, California, United States - DLSL W.R1 (v2)... | ecosystem: Host-associated > Plants > Phyllosphere >...
CGCCGGGCAGCGACACGCCGGCGCGCAGCAGCCCGCCGGCAATGCCCGCCAGCAGGCACAGCGCCACGGCCGCCGCCAGCAGCCCGCGCAGCGCCAGCACGCCGGGCGTGGGCGCCGCGCGCGCGCTGCCGCCGGCACGCCAGCGGCCGGCAGCGGGGGCGGCGGGGGCGGCGGGGCTGGCGTCGGGCATGGCGGCCTTACCAGCCCATGAAGCGCCGGGAGCGCTCGCTGATGCGCTCGGGCGTCCAGGGCGGCTCCCAGACCAGCTCGACCTCGATGGCCAGCGCTGGCGGCACGACGTCGTCCAGCTCGGCCCGGACCTCGTCCATGATCATGTCCGCCACCGGGCAGGCCGCCGAGGTCATGGTCATGCGCACATGCAACTGCTCGGCGGTCACGGTCACGCCGTAGACCAGGCCGACATCGACGATGCTCAGCGCCACTTCCGGGTCCACCACGCGCGTCAGCGCCTCAAGGATGGGCTGGCGCAGCGCGTCGGGTCCGGTGTAGGGAAAGGGGGGGTCGGGCTGCATGACGCAAAGGAATGGGGAAAAAGAGGACAGAGAAAACGGCTTCAGGCGCCGCCGCAGCCGCCGCAGCAGCCGCCGTTGCCATGGCCGCGACCGGCCTGGATGCGGGTGATGGCCACGCGCCAGAGCGCCGGGCCCTGCTCCAGATCGACCCAGGCAAAGCGGCCCGGTTGCTCGGACTGGAACTCGACGTGCAGCGGCTTGAGGTGCTGGCTGCTGAGCAGCTCCAGGCTCTGGCCGGCTTGCAGCAGGCCAAAGGCCGCGAAGATCGCGCCTTGGCGATCGGCCGGTGCGATCTTGCGGACATCAAGGGTAACGGGAGCGGCGCAGACGGTCATGGTGGTTCCAGTTGAAGAAAAAAAAGGGAAGGAAGAGGTAGATTTAAAAGATGCATTTATTATGCACCTATTCGGCCGCGCACGCATCCTTGCGGGCGCCGCCGGCGTCACGCGGTGTCGGGGAAAAGAAACAGCCGGGCGTCCGGCGCTCTATATAGCGCGGGCGCCCGGCTGTCAGGGCGTTTCAAAAAACGGATTCAGGGCGCCGCCATGGCGGCCCGGGCCGGCTCAGTGGTGGTGGCCGTGCTCGCCGTGCACGTGGCGGTGGGCGATTTCTTCCTCGGAGGCCGCCCGCACATCGATCACCTTGAGCGAAAAGCGCAGCGCCTTGCCGGCCAGCGGGTGGTTGCCGTCCAGGATGACGGTGTCGCCCTTGATCTTGGCGACGTTGAAGACCTGGCGGCGGCCGTCGCTGCCCTGGCCTTCGAGCTGGCCGCCGACCTTCACTCCGGGCGGAAACTGGCTGCGCGGAATGGTGCGCATCAAGTCCTCGTCGCGCAGGCCGAAGGCATCCTCGGGCGCCAGCGCCAGCGTGGTCTGAAAGCCCGGCTCCTGGCCTTCGAGCGCTTCCTCGATCTTGGGCAGGGTGTTGCCGTAGCCGCCGTGCAGGTAGACCATCGGCTCCTTGGCGTCCTCGATCAGCTTGCCCTGGGCGTCCGAGACCTTGAAGCGCAGGGTGACGGCGCTGTCCTTTTCAATTTTCATGGCGTGTGCCTCTTTCTGTCATTCTGAAGGGGGGCGGGCCGAAAGCTCGGCGCTGCGGCCCGTTGCGGGGAAATGATCTTAGCCGCGATGGCCTGGCGCCGTTGCCCAACGCCCGGGCGCGCCTGGCTGGATTGCGCACGCAGGCGGGAATCCGGACTACACGGCGCTGGCGCGGCTGGCGGCATAGTGGCTCTGGATGCCGCGCCGGCCGCGCGCCGGCCGGTTCATGTTATTTTTCCTTTTTCCTTTTCCACGCCCGCCTCACCATGTCCAACCTGCCGCCAGACTCCCTTGACGTTCAAACCATCGAGCTGCTTTCCAGCGCCGCCAGCCCCAAGCCGCTGTTCGTGCTGCTGCACGATGCCGGCGGTACGGCGGTGGACATGCTGGAGCTGGGCAACCGGCTGGGCGACGCCTTCGCCGAGTCGGCGGTCTTGATTCCGGAAGGGCTGAGCGGCGCGGCCCGCGCCGGCCAGCTTGATGCCGGGCAGGCGGGGCGCATCGAGGCGCTGGCCGGGTTCGTGCGCGCGCAGCAGCAGCGCTTTGGCGTGCTGCAGTCCGACACCGCGCTGGTCGGCCTGGGCGCCGGCGCCACGCTGGCGCTGGCCCTGAGCGATGCGCACGACGGGCTGGTCGGCCGGGTGCTGGCCTTTGGCGGCTGCTACGCCGTCTGGCCGGCCAGGGCGCCGGCGCTGACCACGCTGCACCTGCTGCACGGCCAGATGGACGCGGTGGTGCCGGTGGCGCGGGTGCGCGAGGATTTTTCCAGCCTGATGGCGCTGGGCGCCGACGCCACGCTGGACGTGGCCAGCACGCTGGGGCACGAGCTGCATCCCGCGCTGATGGACCAGGCCATCACGCGGCTGCAGACCTGCGTGCCGCTGCGCTTTTGGAAGGCGCTGTAGGCCGGGCGGTGCAAAAAATGCATCAAAACCAGCCGGGGCGCAGGCGCCGCCTGCACAAGGTGCTATTGAAACCGTAGCAAAAGCGCGCGGGCCCGCTCCGCCAGCCTTCAGGCCTGCAGCCGCGCCGCCATGCCGCTGGACAGCCACAGGCGCTGGTCGGGCTCCACGATGAGCGCGTCCACGCCGGCCAGCGGCGCCAGCATGCGGCGCCCGGCCTCGGCGCCGGCGACCATGATGGCCGCGCCCAGGCCGTTGATGGCCTCCAGGTTGCGCGCCACCAGCGCCACGCCGTGCGGCCCGCGCGTGGGCTGGCCGGTCCTGGGGTCCAGGATGTGGTGGTAGCGCCGGCCCTGGCGCACAAAGCCGCGCTCGTAGTCGCCCGAGGCGGCCACGAAGGTGTCGCTGACCGCCAGCACCCCCAGGATGCGCTCCGGCGCGCGCGGGTCGCGCACGCCCACGCGCCAGTCGCGCCCGTGCAGCTGCCCGCTGACCAGCACATCGCCGCCGCCGTTGAGCATCGCGTTGGCGATGCCGTGACGCTTGAGCGTGTCCAGGCCGGCCTGCAGGATGGGCAGCTTGGCAATGCCGCCCAGATCGACGCGCATGCCCCGGCGGCGCAGGAAGGCGCTGGACGAGGGTTCGTCGAGCACCACGTCGCGGTGGTTCACCAGCGGCAGCTCGCGCGCGATCTCGGCCGCGTCCGGAATGCTGGCCTGCGCCGCATCGAAGTTCCAGCCGTGAAAGGCGCCCACGGTGATGTCGAACGCGCCCTGGCTGCGCTCGGCCATGCGCCGGGCCATCTGCAGCGCGCGCAGCATCTCGGGCTCGACGCGCACCGGCTGCAGACCGGCCGCCAGGTGCAGCGCGCTGACGGCACTGGCCAGGCGGTAACGGCTCATCAGGTCGCTCAGCCGCGCCATCTCGGCAAAGGCGGCGTCCATCGCCCGGTCCGCATCGGCGCCGCCGGCGCCCTGCACGGTGAGATCGACCCGCGTGCCCATCAGGTGGCGCCAGGCCTGGCGCACCTGCGGATCGGCCAGGGCGGGCCGCACAAACAGCGCCGTGGCCAGCAGCGGCAGGCCGGCGAGCAGGCGCCGGCGGCCAGGGCTGGCGCTGGGGTTGGAACTGGCGCGTGGCTGCAGCGTCATGGCGCGTCTCCTCAGCTGGACAGGCCCACCATGTAGTCCACGGCGGACTTGATTTCGTCATCCTTGAGCGTGGTGCTGCCGCCGCGCGCCGGCATCATGCCCTTGGCGCCGGTGAAGCCTTCGAGCGCATGCTTGTAGAGCGTGTCCTTGCCCTGGGCGATGCGCGGGCCCCAGTCGGCCTTGTCGCCCGGCTTGGGCGCGCCGGCCACGCCGGCGGCATGGCACATGGCGCAGGTGTTGCCGAACACTTTCTTGCCCTGGGCGTTTTCGGCCACGGGCGTGGGCGCCGGCGCGGCGGGGGCTGCGGCCACCGCGGGCGCGGGCGCCTGGGCGGCGGGGCTGGGCGGCGCCTTGTCGCCGCAGGCGGTCAGGAAAAAGGCGAGGGCGGCGATGGCCAGCGCGTTGAGGGGTTTTTGCATGAAAGGCTCCAAAAAAGAAAGGTCGTCAGGTTGTCGGGAAAGCGCCGGACGGTGCATCCAGCGCTGCGAAATGGCTGGCCCGAAGTAAAACATATATTTAGAATGAATCTTTGATGTGCGTCAAAGTCAATTCGGGCTCCTCCATCAAAGATACGGGCTGTTACCCGCATGAGCTATGCCGGGGTAGCCAAGCGCCCTGTTTTGTTTATTTAGGATTTCCCATCATGAGTCAGAAACCCAGCGTTCCGTCCGCTTCCCCGACTGTTCTCGGACGCCGCAAATTCATCAACACCGCCGCGCTGGCTGGCCTGGTTGCCGGTGTTGCAGGTTGCAACGACAAGCCCAGCGCGGCGGCCGCAGCGCCAGCCGCAGCCCCCGCTTCGGCACCCGCGCCGGCGCATGACGGCGCTGCCAATGCGACGCACATCAAGCCCGGCGAACTCGACACCTACTACGGCCTGTGGAGCGGCGGCCACACCGGCGACATGCGCGTGCTCGGCATGCCCTCGGGCCGCGAGCTGCACCGCATCCCGTGCTTCGTGCCCGACGCGCTGGTGGGCTGGGGCATCACCAACGAGTCCAAGAAGATCATGGGCACCAAGGCCGACGGCAGCCTGAAGTACACCGTGGGCGACAGCCACCACACGCATGCCTCGTACAAGGACGGCAACTACGACGGCCGCTACGCCTGGATCAACGACAAGATCAACTCGCGCATCGCCCGCATCCGGCTGGACTATTTCACCTGCGACAAGATCACCGAGCTGCCCAACGTGCAGGGCTTCCACGGCATCTTCCCGGACAAGCGCGACCCGGTCGATCCGGCCATCAACTACACCACGCGCGTGTTCTGCGGCGCCGAGTTCTCCATTCCTCTGCCCAACACGGGCGCCGACCTGGACAAGCCGGAGAAATACCGCTCGATGTTCAGCTGCGTCGATGCCGAATCGATGGAGGTGCGCTGGCAGGTGCTGATCGACGGCAACTGCGACCTGACCGCCACCTCCTACGACGGCAAGCTGGCCGCCACCAACCAGTACAACACCGAGATGGGCGCCAAGTACGAGGACATGATGTCCGCCGAGCGCGACGCCTGCCTGTTCTTCAACATCGCCCGCATCGAGGCGGCGGTCAAGGCCGGCAAGTTCAAGACCTACGGCGACTCCAAGGTGCCGGTGGTCGATGGCACGCATGAGGCCAACAAGGACGCGAAAACCGCACTGACGGCCTATGTGAGCGTGCCCAAGAACCCGCACGGCGTGAACGCCAGCCCCGACCAGAAGTATTTCATCTGCGCCGGCAAGCTCTCGCCGACCGTCACCGTGATCGAGCTGGCCAAGGTGCTGGACTGGTTCGACGGCAAGCTCGAAAAGATCGACGCGGCCATCGTCGCCGAGGTCGAGGTCGGCCTGGGCCCGCTGCACACGGCGTTTGACGGCCGCGGCAATGCCTACACCACGCTGTTCCTGGACAGCCAGATGGTCAAGTGGAACATCGACGCGGCCATCAAGTTCCACGCCGGCGACAAGAACGCCAAGTACGTCATCGACCGCCTGGACGTGCAATACCAGCCGGGCCACGTCAACGCCTCGCAGTCCGAAACCGTCGCTGCCGACGGCAAGTACATGGCCGTGGGCTGCAAGTTCTCCAAGGACCGCTTCCTGCCGGTCGGCCCGCTGCACCCGGAAAACGAGCAGCTGATCGACATCTCGGGCGACAAGATGCTGCTGCTGGCCGACCACCCGGTGCGCGGCGAGCCGCACGACTTCATCATCTTCAAGCGCGACATCGTGCGGCCCAAGCAGGTCTATTCGCACGACGACTTCCCGCTGGCCATCAAGGATGCCAAAGACAGCGGCGTGACGCGCAACGGCAAGAAGGTCACGGTCCGCATGACGTCGCAGGCGCCGGCCTTCAGCATGCGCGAGTTCAAGGTGAAAAAGGGCGACGAGGTCACCCTCATCCTGACCAACCTGGACAAGGTCGAAGACCTGACACACGGCATCGCGATCCCGAAGTACAACGTGCAGTTCATCGTCAATCCGCTGGAGACCGCCTCGGTCACCTTCATTGCCGACAAGCCGGGCGTGTACTGGTGCTACTGCACCAACTTCTGCCACGCGCTGCACCTTGAGATGCGCTCGCGCATGATCGTCGAGGCCTGACAGCCGCCTCCTGGCTGATGCGGCACCCAGCGGGCCGCATCAGCCGTTCACCGGACTGTGTGATGCACCTGCCACGCCAAGCCTTCGCGATCCTCGGGATCGCTTTTTTCCTGATGTTCGGCCTCATGGGCTCGAACGCCTGGGCCTCGTCCGGCGCCTACGAGGCCGAATTGCCGGCCGAGCTTGCCAGCGCCAAGGACATGTGCGCGCTGCTGCCGTGCGCCGAGGTGTTTCCCGGCGCCAGCCATTTTTCCGAACGCAAGGGCCAGCCGCCCTATGTCGAGGCCTACGACCATGCCGGCGCGCAGCAAAAGCTGCTCGGCTACGTGATGCTCTCGACCGACATCACCGACACGCCGGCCTATTCGGGCAAGCCCGTGGTCACGCTGATCGGCATGGACCGCACCGGCCGCTTTGTCGGCGTCAAGGTGCTCAAGCATTCCGAGCCGATCCTGCTGCTGGGCATTCCCGAATCGGCGCTCCTGAAATTCAACGCCCAGTACCTGGGCAAGTCGGTGGCCGACAAGATCGAGGTCGGCCAGTCGCGCCCCGACGAGCAGGTGCTCGGGCTGGACGCCATCTCGGGCGCCACCGTCACGGTGATCGCGCAGAACCAGGTCATGATGGCCTCGGGCGCGGCCGTGGCGCGGCAGGTCGGCATCCTGGCGCCCACGGTGCGCGAGCCGGCGCGCTACCTGGCCACGGACCAGCGCGCCAGCTGGGAGCAGCTGGTCAAGGCCGGCGCCGTGCAGCGCCTGCGCGTGCTGCCCGAGCAGGTCGGGCTGGAACGCGGACCCGAGCCCTTCATCGAGCTCTGGTTCGGCGATCTCAACCACCCCGACCTCGGCAAGAGCGTGCTCGGCGAGAACGGCTGGAGCAACCTGCGCCTGCGGCTGAAAGAGGGGGAGCATGCGCTGTTCGTGCTGCGCAGCGCAGGCAAGGAGTCGTTCAAGGGCTCGGGTTTCGTGCGTGGCGGCATCTACGACCGAGTGCAGGTGCGCCAGGGCGCCGATTCCTTCACCTTTCGAGACCTCGACGCACTCAACCTCTACGGCATCGAGGCGGCGGGCGCGCCAGCCTTCAACGAGTCGGCCATCTTCATCATCCGCTCCAAGGCGTTTTCTCCGTCCTATCCGTGGAAGCTCAGTTTCCTGGGCAACCGCGTGGACCGGGCCACCGGCGCGCGCAGCTTCACCAGCTTCGATGCGCACTACTGGCTGCCGGACGCCATGCTCGAAGGCGGGCGCCCCAAGATCGACGAGCCCGACGCGCCCTGGGTGCGCGTGTGGAAGTCGCGCGCCGTCGAGATCGCCCTGTTCGCGCTGCTGCTCATCGCCGTGACGGTGGTCTATGCGCTGCGCGAACAGCTCACGCGCCGCGCCACGCTCAAGAACAAGTGGCCGGTCAACGCCTTCAAGTACAGCGCCTGGGCTATCAGCATCGTGTTTGTCGGTTTCGGCGCCATGGCGCAGCCCTCGATCACGCAGGTGCTGACCTGGTTCCATGCGCTGCTGTTCCAGTGGACCTGGTCGCTGTTCCTCTCCGACCCGTTCGTCTTTTTGTTCTGGATCTTCATCATCGTCACCGTGTTCCTGTTCGGGCGCGGGCTGTTCTGCGGCTGGATGTGCCCGTTCGGCTCGCTGTCCGAAGCCATCTACAAGGTGGCGCGCGTCGTCGGCTTCAAGCGCTGGCAGCGCGGCGTGCCGCAGGTGTGGCACGACCGGCTCAAATGGGTGAAATACGGCGTGTTCTTCGGGCTGCTGGGCGTGTCGGTGTTCTCGATGGGCCTGGCCGAAAAGCTGGCCGAGGTCGAGCCGTTCAAGACCACTTTCCTGGTCGGCATCAGCAACCGCGCCTGGCCCTACGGCCTGTTCGTCTGCACGCTCTTGGGCCTGTCGATCTTCATCGAGCGGCCGTTTTGCAAGTACCTGTGCCCGCTGGGCGCCTCGCTGGCCATGCCCAGCACCTTCCGCTGGTTTGGCCTGAAGCGCAAGATGGACTGCAACAGCTGCAAGGCCTGCGCGGTCGGCTGCGGCGCGCAGGCCATCGATGCCAAGGGCCGCATCGACCACCGCGAATGCCTGCACTGCCTGGACTGCATGGTGCTCTACACCGAGCCCAAGGGCTGCCCGCCGCTGGCCAAGGAGCGCAAGCGGCGCGAGCGCGATGGCCTGGAGATCACGCCCATCGGCCGCGACGGCTATTTCATTCCGATCCACCCGGTCAGCAGCGCCAGCGCCGCGCCCCCCATGAGCGCAAAAGTCGCCAACGGACCCGATCCGCGCATGCCCAGCGACCCGGTGCTGCCCGCGCACAAGCAGGGCGCGCGCGGCCTGCGCTGGCTGGCGCTGGAAGTGCGCGACCATTTCTGGCCCTGGAGCGCCGAGGGCTGGGCTTCGCAGCGCGCGCTGCAGGTCGCCGGCCTGTCTCTGGCGCTGGCGGCCAGCGTCGCCTGGGTGCTGGCGGCGATGGGCCAGCTCTCGTCGGGCGCCATCATTGCCTGGTGGTTCGGCTGGAGCGTCTATGAAGTGCTGATCCGCCTGTCGGGCAAGCGCTATGTCAAGGACGGCCCGTGGTGGCGTGACAACTACCGGCGCGCCGGCGTCATGGACATGCTGAGCTATGTCGGCTTCAAGAACCTGCTGATCGGCGCGGCGTTGTTCCTGGCGCTCAAGGCGCTGGGCCTGCTGGTGGTATGAAAAACCTGCTGCGCGCTCTGGCGCTGGGACTGGGACTGGCCGCGCTGCTGGCTGCCGGCATGGCGCAGGCGGCCATGCTGGTGGTGCGGCCCGGCGACGACCTGGCCGCCGCCGTCAAGCGCGCCGCGCCGGGCGACGTGGTCGCGGTGGCGCGCGGCTTTTACCGCGTCAACCTGCTGATCGACAAGCCGCTCACGCTGCGCGGCATCGACCGGCCCACGCTCAGCGGCGGGCAGCGCGGCGACACGATCCGCGTCACCGCGCCCGACGTGCTCATAGAGGGCCTGATCGTGCGCGACTCGGGCGACAGCCTGAAGGACCAGAACGCCGGCATCTACCTTTTCCCGGGCGCGCACCGCGCCGTGGTGCGGCATTGCGACCTGACCTACAACCTGTTCGGCCTGTGGATCGAAAAGGCCAACGACGTGCGCATCGAGGCCAACACCATCACCGGCAAGCGCGACTACGCCTCGTCCCAGCGCGGCAACGGCGTGCAGCTCTACAACACCACCGGCGCGCGCATCCTGGACAACCAGATCAGCTTCGTGCGCGACGCGCTGTATGTCGATGTGTCGCACCATGCGGTGTTTCGCGGCAACAAGCTGCACCACAGCCGCTACGGCACGCACTACATGAATTCCTACTACAACCTCTGGGAAGACAACGACACCTACCTCAACCGGGGCGGCCTGGCGCTGATGGAGGTGCGCGACCAGACGGTGCGCGGCAACCGCGCCTGGGGCAACCAGGACCACGGCATCATGCTGCGCACGGTGCAGGACTCGGTGGTCGAGAACAACGTGGTGGCCGGCAACGGGCGCGGCTTTTTCATCTATGACGTGGAATACGCCACGCTCAAGGGCAACCTGGTGGTGGACAACGCGGTCGGCGTGCACCTGTCGGCCGGCTCGACGCGCAACGTGGTCGAGGGCAACGACTTCATCGCCAACCGCGAGCAGGTGCGCTATGTCGGCGCACGCGACGAGCGCTGGGGCGTGCAAAGCGGCAACCACTGGAGCAACTACCTCGGCTGGGACCGCGACGGCGACGGCACGGGCGACGTGCCCTACGAGGCCAACGACATGGTGGACCGCCTGAGCTGGCAGCACCCGAGCATGAAGCTGCTGCTCAACAGCCCGGCGGTGCAGGCGCTGCGCCTGGTCGGCCAGCAATTTCCCATCCTGCGCGTGCCGTCGGTGGTCGATCCCAAGCCGCGCATGGCGCCCGGCAACAAACATTGGAGCGAATGGCGTGGCAAGCATTTCCCCGGTCAATAACGAAGCGGCGGTGTCGCTGCGTGGCGTGGCCAAGCATTACGGCGCGCTGCATGCGGTCGATGGCGTCGATCTGGACATCGCGCGCGGCGAGATTTTCGGCCTCATCGGCCACAACGGCGCGGGCAAGAGCACGCTGTTCAAGATGATGCTCGGCCTGGAGGCGGCCGCGGCTGGCGAGATCCGGGTGGGCGGCGCGGACGTGGCCGGGCGCGGCTTTCGCGCCGCCCGCCGCCACCTGGGCTACCTGCCCGAGAACGTCGTGCTCTACGACAACCTGAGCGGCCTGGAGACACTGCGCTTTTTCGCCCGGCTCAAGCAGGCGCCGCTGGCGCAGTGCGCGCCGCTCTTGGCGCGCGTCGGGCTGGCGCATGCCGGCGCGCGCCCGGTGCGCGAGTATTCCAAGGGCATGCGCCAGCGCCTGGGCTTCGCGCAGGCGCTGCTGGGCGCGCCCCGGGTGCTGTTCCTCGACGAGCCCACCAACGGCCTGGACCCCCAGGCGATCCGCGACTTCTACGCCACGCTGCGCGCGCTGCGCGAAGACGGCGTGACCATCGTCATCACCTCGCACATCCTGGCCGAGCTGCAGGAGCGCGTGGGCCGGCTGGCCATCATGGCGGCCGGAAAAATCCAGGCCGTGGGCAGCGTGCAGGCGCTGCGCCAGCAGATGCAGATGCCGCTGCTGTTCGAGCTGCGGCTGGCCGCCGGCGACGCGGCGGCCATCGCCCAGGCGCTGGCGCAGGCCACCGGCGCCGCGCCCGAGGCAACGGCCGCCGGCCTGCGCCTGCGCTGCCCGCGCGAGGCCAAGATGGCGGTGTTGGCCGCGCTGGCGCCGTTCGGCAGCCGCGTGCTCGACGTGGCGATGCACGAGCCGTCGCTCGAAGACGTGTTCTTCGGCTTTTCCGACTGAAGGACGACTTATGGAACTGACGCAGATTTTCACCATCGCCGCCAAGGAGCTGCGCGACCGCCTGCGCAACCGCTGGGTGCTGGCGGTGGCGCTGGTGTTCACCGTGTTTTCGCTGGTGATCGCTTATTTCGGCGGCGCGCAGCAGGGCGCGGTCGGCTTTCGCTCGATCGAGTTCACCATCGCCAGCCTGGTCAGCCTGGTGATCTACCTGATTCCGCTGATCGCGCTGCTGCTGGGCTTTGACGCCATCGTCGGCGAGCGCGAGCGCGGCTCGCTGGACCTGCTGCTGGCGCTGCCGATCACCCGGCTCGAACTGCTGCTGGGCAAGTACCTGGGCCTGGCCGCCGCGCTGACGCTGTCCACGCTGGCCGGCTTCGGCCTGGTGGCGGTGCTGCTGTACCGCCAGCTCAGCTGGGCGGGCCTTTACCACTACGGCGGCTTCATGCTCAGCTCGGTGCTGCTGGGGCTGGCATTCCTCAGCCTGGCGGTGCTGCTGTCGGTGCTGGCGCGCGACCGCACCCGGGCCTCGGGGCTGGCGATCGCGCTGTGGTTCTTCTTCGTGCTGGTGTTCGACCTGTTGCTGCTGGGCACGCTGGTGGGCACCGGCGGGCGCTTTGGCGGCGAAGCCTTCGCCTGGCTGCTGCTGCTCAACCCGGCCGACGTGTTCCGCATCCTCAATGTGTTTTCCCTCGACGACGTGCGCACGCTCTACGGCCTGGCCAGCATCGTGCCGCCGGCGCTGGGCCGCCCGGCGCTGCTGGGCGGCGTGATGCTGGCCTGGATTGCGCTGCCGCTGGCGCTGGCGCGCTGGAGATTCAAATGACCCATCAAAAACCTTCCAACTTTTCCGTCCGCGCATTGGCGCGCGCGCTGGCGCTTGGCGCCCTGCTCGGCCTGGGCCTGTCGGCCTGCGACAAGGCGCCCGAGGCCGCCGCCCTGGCACCGGTCCAGATCGACCGCTCGACCAGCTGCGAGCTCGATGGCATGCTGCTGGCCGACTACCCCGGCCCCAAGGCGCAGGTGTTCTACGCCGGCCAGGACAAGCCGGTCTTTTTCTGCGACACCATCGAGCTGTTCAGCACCCTGCTGGCCGGCGAGCAGGTGCGCGTGGCCCGGGCGGTGTACGTGCAGGACATGGGCCAGGCCGATTGGGAGCATCCGGACGGCCACTGGATCGACGCCAAGGCGGCCGTCTATGTGCTGGGCAGCACGCGCCACGGCTCCATGGGCCCGACGATCGCCAGCTTTGCGCAACAGGCCGACGCGGCCAAGTTCGCCACCGAGCATGGCGGCAAGGTGCTGGGCTTTGCCGACATCAAGCCCGGCATGGCCGACCTGGGCGGCGGCGCTTCGCACGACACCAAGATGTAGCCGCGCCAGGGTTGCGCTGCCTGCGGACCGGCCCGCTCTGGTCTGCGGGAGCGCGCCATTGCGCTGGCGCTTGATCGCGGCGTTCAAGACGGCCAGCGCTTTCTTGCTATTAAATTCATAGCTGTTTGCGCAGGCGCTGCCTGCGCAAACGGCCTGTTTGATGCTCAAAACCCACTGGCAGCCAGGGCGCAGGCGCGCTAGCTGCAGCCCTGCACGGCCTTGCCGGCCAGTTGCGGCTTGAGCCTGTCCAGCCGGCTGCGCAGCGCCGCATCGGCCGCCGGCAGCCTGAGCCACAGGCCGGGCAGCTCGGGCCGCTCCAGCATCACCCGGGCGCTGCGCAGGCCGCGCTGGTTCATCTCGGCCAGCGCCTGCTCGGCCTCGGCCTGGCTGCCGAAGCTGCCCAGCGACAGGCCGGGATGAAGCGCCGGGCTGATCGGCGGCTCGAAGGCCAGGCCAAGCTGCCTGAGCTTGGCGCGCTTGCGGTTCATGGCTTCCTTGCTGACGTACTTGCCCATGTAAATGATCCAGTGGGCCGCCTCGCCGCTGGGCTCGAACGACCAGCTGCCCGCCGGCAGGCTGGCCTGCAGCCGGGTGCGCAGGGCCTGCGCTTGCTGCTCGGTGAACACGCCCACCTGCAGGCATTGCGGGCCGTTCTCCAGCCTGGGCGGCGCAAGGCCGGCGGACGGCGCCGGATTGACCGCCGGGCGGGCGGCCTCCGCGGCCAGCTGCAGCATTTCCGGATGAATCTGCCGGGCCAGCCGCTCGGGTTCGGACTGGCGCGCCGGAACGAGCCCATAGGCCGCCAGCCAGCTGTGGCCCCAGGCAAAATAAACGGCGTTGGCCAGCAGCAGCGCCAGCGCCAGCGCCCTCAGCACGGCCCCTCCCGGGGCGGGCGGGCGCCGGGCGCCGGGCGCACGCTGACTTCCGCGCTGCTGACCTCCACCATGCCCGCCGGCGTGAGCACCCGCAGCGCGCCGCGCTCGCTCACGCCGTGGGCGCTGCCCTGCGTGCCGTCCGAGAGCTGCACGGCGCGGCCGGCCAGCACGTCGCGCGCGGCAAAGCGCGCCTGGAACGGCGCAAAGCCGAACTGCTCGAAGGCCTGCACCGCCTGCACCAGCGCCGGCACGATGGCCAGCAGGGCGGCTGGCGCATCCAGGCCGCCGTCCATGTCCTGCAGGCAGCCGGGCGCGATGGCGGGCAGGGCTGCGGCCGCGTCGGCAGCGTCGGCGGCCAGCGCCACCGGCCGGACATTCAGGCCCACGCCGATGACCACATGGCGCGCGCCGCCCCAGCTGGCGGTTTCAATCAGGATGCCGCCCAGCTTGCGCTCGCCCTGGGGCGTGGACAGCCACAGGTCGTTGGGCCACTTCAGGCCGATGCGCGGCGCGCCGGAGCGGGCCGGCTCCAGGCTCTCGGCCACGCTGATGCCGACCGCCAGCGACAGGCCGGACCAGTCGGCCGGCGCCAGCGGCAGGCTCAGGGAGAACGTCAGGCTGTCGCCCCGGCGGCTTAGCCACTGGCGGCCCAGCCGGCCGCGCCCGGCGCTTTGCTGCTCGGCCACCAGCAGCAGCGGCTCGGGCCGGGGCGCCGCGCCGGGGCTGCCCTTGAGGCGGCGCATCAGCTCGCTGTTGGTCGAGTCGATCTCGGGCAGCACCTCGACGCTGAAGTCGGGCAGCAGTGGCGCCATGGCCTGCCAGACGGCCTCGGCGGGCCAGCGGATGGGGGAGTGCGAAAAAGAGGTCATGTGTCAATCCACGCCCAGGCACCGCCCGGGCAAAACTTGCCAGAGGTTAGCGCGCTGGCAAAAAAAATCCATCCCCCGAAAGGGGCGTTTGCAAACCGAAGCGGGCTGTTGATGAAAGAATTCTCGTCCCAAGGCGGCGGGGCGAAGGAAGCCGGGCCGCGGCGTGCCGCGCGGACCGCCTCAGCGGCGCTGGCGCCGGCCTGGCGCGTCCAGTTGCTTTTCGACTTCGACTTCGACCTCGGCGGCCGGCGGCGCTGGCCTTTTCCGGTCCTTGGGCGCCAGCAGCGTGCCCCGGCAGCACTGTGCGCCGCACCAGCAGGGATACTCGGCCAGCAGCTTTTTGGTGTAGCGCGCGTCGATCACCAGGCCGTAGTCGTAGAACAGCTCCTCGCCGGCGGCGATGTTGCGCAGCGCCTTGATGAACACGCGCCCGCCGTGCTCCTCGGCCTCGCAGTTGGGCTGGCAGCTGTGGTTGATCCAGCGCGAGGAATTGCCGCCGTGCTTGGCGTCGATCACCCGGCTGTCGTCGATGTGAAAGTAAAACGTGTGCTGCGGCTGCGCCGGGTCGTGCGGATGGCGGCGCAGCGCCTCGGGCCAGCTGATGACCTCGCCCGTGTACTCGATCAGCGTCTCGCCCTCGGCCAGATCCTGCAGCGCGAACACGCCCTTGCCGTGCACGCCCGAGCGGCGCGTCTGGATGCGCCGGGCGCCGCCGCCGGACGTGGCAATTGCAGGGGAAGCGCAGACCTGTTTTGGGGACACGGCGGTTTTTTTGGTATGGTTAATTCATGTGTGTGCGTGCGCACTGGCGCGCGTGCATGCGCGAGAAAGCGGTATTGTAGTGACGGGCCTTGGCCCTGGCTGACAGCCGCATTTCCGGCAACAGGGATAAAAAAAGCCACGTTGGCACCAACCGGGGAAACAGGTATCCCCGAGACAGAAGAAGTCAGAAAAAGCATCATGAAAACACTGGTCATCGCCGAAAAACCCTCGGTCGCGCAAGACATCGTGCGCGCCCTCACGCCCACGGCGGGCAAGTTCGACAAGCACGACGAATACTTCGAGAGCGAAGACTGGATCGTCACCTCGGCCGTCGGCCACCTGGTCGAAATCCAGGCGCCCGAGGAGTTCGACGTCAAGCGCGGCAAGTGGAGCTTTGCCAACCTGCCGGTGATTCCGCCGTACTTTGACTTGAAACCCATGGACAAGACCAAGGGCCGGCTGGGCGCCATCGTCAAGCTGACCAAGCGCAAGGACGTGGGCGCGCTGGTCAACGCCTGCGACGCGGGCCGCGAGGGCGAGCTGATCTTCCGGCTGATCCAGCAGTACGCCAAGAGCAAGCATCCCGTCAAGCGCCTGTGGCTGCAGTCGATGACGCCCGCCGCCATCCGCGACGGCTTTGACGCGCTGCGCAGCGATGCGCAGATGCTGCCGCTGGCCGACGCGGCGCGCTGCCGCTCCGAGGCCGACTGGCTGGTGGGCATCAACGGCACGCGCGCCATGACGGCCTTCAATTCGCGCGACGGCGGCTTCTTTCTGACGACGGTCGGCCGGGTGCAGACGCCCACGCTGTCGGTGGTGGTCGAGCGCGAGGAAAAGATCCGCAAGTTCGTCAGCCGCGACTACTGGGAAATCCACGCCACCTTCAACGCCGAGGCCGGCGACTACGCCGGCAAATGGTTCGATCCGAAGTTCAAGCGCGCCAGCGCCAACGCGGCCAACGGCGAAGGCGCCGAGCCCGACCCCGAATTGAAAGCCGACCGGCTCTGGAACGCGCGCGACGCCAAGGCCATTGCCGACGCCGTGCGCGGCCAGACCGCCACCGTCACCGAGGAGTCCCGCCCGACCACGCAGGCGCCGGGGCTGCTGTTCGACCTGACCTCGCTGCAGCGCGAGGCCAACGGCAAGTTCGGCTTTTCCGCCAAGACCACGCTGTCGATTGCGCAGAGCCTGTACGAAAAGCACAAGGCGCTGACCTATCCGCGCACCGACTCGCGCGCGCTGCCCGAGGACTACGTGCCGGTCGTGCGGCAGACCTTCGAGATGCTCGCCCAAAGCGGCATGAACCACCTCGCGCCGCATGCCGCCACGGCCCTGAAGGGCAACTACGTCAAGCCGACCAAGCGGATTTTCGACAACGCCAAGGTTAGCGACCACTTCGCCATCATCCCGACGCTGCAGGCGCCCAGCGGTCTCTCGGAAACCGAACAAAAGCTCTACGACCTGGTGGTGCGCCGCTTCATGGCGGTGTTCTTCCCGAACGCCGAGTACCTCGTCACCACGCGCATTTCCGTCTCGGTCGGCCACAGCTTCAAGACCGAAGGCAAGGTGCTGGTCAAGCCCGGCTGGCTGGCGATCTACGGCAAGGAAGCGGCCGCCGAGGTGGCCGACGCCAAGGAGGGCGACAAGGGCCAGAGCCTGGTGCCGGTCAAGCCCGGCGAGCGCGTGGGCGTCGAGGCCGCCGACGTGAAGCCGCTCAAGACCCGTCCGCCCGCCCGCTACAGCGAAGCGACGCTGCTCGGCGCCATGGAAGGCGCGGGCAAGACCATCGACGACGACGAGCTGCGCGAGGCCATGCAGGAAAAAGGCCTGGGCACGCCGGCCACGCGCGCGGCCACCATCGAAGGCCTGATCGCCGAAAAATACATGCTGCGCGAAGGCCGCGAGCTGATCCCGACGGCCAAGGCCTTCCAGCTCATGACGCTGCTGCGCGGCCTGGACGTGCAGGAGCTGTCCAAGGCCGAGCTGACCGGCGAGTGGGAATACAAGCTGGCGCAGATGGAGCAGGGCAAGCTCAGCCGCGACACCTTCATGGCCGAAATCGCCGCCATGACGAAAAACCTGGTTGAAAAAGCCAAGGGTTACAGCCGCGACAGCGTGCCCGGCGACTACGCCACGCTGCAGGCGCGCTGCCCGAACTGCGGCGGCGTCATCAAGGAAAACTACCGCCGCTACGCCTGCGTGGGCGCGGACGGCCGGGGCGAAGGCTGCGGCTTCAGCTTCGGCAAGACGCCGGCCGGCCGCACCTTCGAGCTGGCCGAGGTCGAGCAATTCCTGCGCGACAAGAAGATCGGTCCGCTCGACGGCTTCCGCTCCAAGGCCGGCTGGCCGTTCAGCGCCGAGATGACGCTCAAGTTCGACGAGGAAGCGAAGAACTACAAGCTCGAATTCGACTTTGGCGACGACAAGAATGCCGACACGGGCGAGATCGTCGATTTTGGCGACCAGCAGTCGTTGGGCGCGTGCCCGAAATGCGCCGCCGGCGTCTATGAGCTGGGCAAGAACTACGTCTGCGAAAAGGCCGTGCCCACGCTGGCGCAGCCCACGCCGAGCTGCGACTTCAAGACCGGCCAGGTGATCCTGCAGCAGCCCATCGAGCGCGAACAGATGGCCAAGCTGCTGTCCACCGGCAAGACCGACCTGCTCGACAAGTTCGTCTCGATGCGCACGCGCCGCGCCTTCAAGGCGCATCTGGTCTGGGACAAGGAGGCGGGCAAGGTGAACTTTGAATTCGCCCCGTCCAAGTTCCCGCCCAAGCCGGGCGCGGCAGCCAAGGCCGCCAGCGGCACGGTGAAGACGCCGTTTGGCAAGACGGTCGCGGCCAAGGCGGCCCCGGCGGCCAAGAAAGCCGCCGCGAAGAAGGCGCCGGCCAAGAAGGTCGCCGCCACCGACGCGCCCAAGGCGGCGCGCAAGGCGCCCGCGCCCGGCGCCGGCCGCCAGCCCAGCGCGGCGCTGGCTGCCGTGATCGGCAACGAGCCGATGGCCCGGCCGCAGGTCATCAAGAAGCTGTGGGACTACATCAAGGAAAAGGGCCTGCAGGACGCCACCGACAAGCGCACCATCAACGCCGACGACAAGCTGCTGGCCATCTTCGGCAAGCCGCAGGCGACGATGTTCGAGCTGGCCGGCATCGTCGGCAAGCACCTGGGCTGAGGCCTGACCAGGGGCGAGAAGCTATTTTTTTGATAGCTGCCCGCGCACGCCCTGCTTGCGCGGGCGCCATTTTTCATGCTGAAAATGCACGGGCGACCCCACCGCAGCCCGCCTCAAGCCGCCTGCAGCCGAAGCCCCTCGGTCCCCCGCCAGCGCCCGCGCTTGTCGACCACCAGCACATCGACCTGCCACTGCCGCGCCAGGCGCAGCGCGCCGTCGAAGCCGGCGACGAACATCACCTTGGTCAGGGCGTCGGCCAGGGCGCAGCTGGGCGCGGCGACGGTGACGCTGGCGAGCTCGGCGGGCGAGTAGCCGGTGTGCGGGTCAAAAATGTGGTGGTGGCGCCGGTCGGCGCTGAAGCTGCATTCGTTGTCGGCCGATGTGGCGACGCTGCGGCCATCGAGCGCCAGCCGCGCCAGCAGCGCGTCTTCGTGGCGCGGGTCGGCCAGCCCCAGCAGCCACGGGCGCGCGGCGTCGGGGTGGCCCAGCGCAGTCCATTCTCCGGTGTTGATCAATGCGTGCCGGATGCCGCGCGCCTGCAGCCCGGCGCGCACCCGGTCGGCGGCAAAGCCCTGCGCGATGCCGTTCAGCGTCACGCCCATGCCGCGCTGGCGCAGGCGGATTTCGCCGCTGGACACGGCCAGATGCTGCCAGCCCACGGCGGCCCGCGCCTTGGCCACGTCGGCGGGCGAGGGCAGCGCCTCCGCACGCGCGGCGGCCTCGAACACCGCCCACAGCGGCTGCACGGTGGCGTCGAACGCGCCCTGGCTGCGCCCTGACACCGACTGCGCCAGTTCCAGCACGGCGACCAGGTCGGGATGCGGCTGGCGCAGCACGCCGTCCCGGTTGAGCCGCACCAGCGCGCTGGCCGGATTGAACAGGCTCATCTGGTCTTCGATGTGACGGATCGTGGCGACGGACGCATCCAGCGCGGCGTCGGCCTGCGCGGCGTCGGTGTGCGCCACCCGGAGCGACAGCGTGGTGCCAAAGCCAAGCAGGGCGCGCTCGCGCCATTGCAGCGCGGCGGCGTCGCCGGCCAGTCCAGCCATGCCGGCCAGCGCGGCGCCCAGCGGCAAGGCCGCGCCCAGCCCGAGGCTCGATTGCAGAAAAGTGCGGCGTTTCATGGACAGCTCCTTCAAAGGCGTTTGCCCGCGTCGCCGTGGCGTACCACGGTGATCGGGATGTGGGCGCGGGGCTTGGGCGGCGCAGGCGTGGGCGGCGGCTGGCGTTTTTTCAGGACCAGCGGCACGCACAGGTCTTCGTTGCTGTAGATCGCCACGCAGTCCAGGCACTGGAAGCATTCGTCGTAGTCGATCTGGCCGGGCTTTTCAATCGCCTGGTAGGTGCAGGCGCTGCGGCAGCGCTGGCAGGGCTGGCCGCATTCGACGCGGCGCGTGAGCCAGTCAAAGCGCCGCAGCCGCCCCAGCACCGCCATGCCAGCCCCCAACGGGCACAGGTAGCGGCAGTAGCTTTTATAGAAGAAGGCGCTTGCCACGATCAACCCCACGGCCCACAGCACGAAGGGCCAGGCGCGGTTGAAGCCCAGCGTGATGCTGGTCTTGAACGGCTCGACCTCGACCAGCCGGTCGGCCCACGGCACCGAGACGCAGGCCACGCCCAGAATCACCGCCAGCACCCCGAACTTGAGCTTCTTGAGCTGCGCGTCCAGCCGCTCGGGCACCTTGCGCTGGCGCACGCCCAGCGCCTGGGCCGCCTTGCTCACCAGCTCCTGCAGCGCGCCGAACGGGCACAGCCAGCCGCAAAATGTGCCCCGGCCCCATGCAACCGACGCCACGGCCACCGCGCCCCACAAAACGACCGTCATCGGGTCGTACATGAAAAAGTCCAGGCTGCGCCCGGCCACCAGGGCCTGCACCAGCGCCGTGAGGTTGACCACCGAAAGCTGGCCCTGCGCGTACCAGCCGATGAAGCCCAGCGTGAACAGCAGGTAGCCGGTGCGAAACCACGCCAGCCGCGCCGGCGTGCGCGTCACCCACGCCGGCCGGGCCAGCGCCCAGGCCAGCAGGCCCAAGCCGGCAACCAGCAGCGCCAGCTCGGCGCCGCGCTCGCGCCAGGTGGCGTGCCAGGTCTTGTTGTCGGCCTGCGCCGCCTCGAAGTAGGCCTCGGGCAGCGCCGCGCTGAAGGCAAAGTCGCGGCTGACGCGCTCGGGGTAAATCATGCCCTTGCTGCGCGTGATGCGCAGGCTGAGGTTCAGCGGCTGCGCCGGGTCCAGCCCGGCCGGCGCGTTGACGCGAAACACGCGCCACTCGGCGCCCTGCAGCGCGGGCGGCAGTTTCAAGGCGGTGTCCAGGTCGAGGTCGCGGATTTCCATCGGCAGGCCTTCCTGCTGCAGCGTCAGCCGGTCGGGAATGGCGCCGCGCACGAAGTCTTCGCCGACGAACGAATAGCGCCCGCTGCCGATCACCAGGAGCGCATGGTCGCCCGGCTCCAGGCGGCGCTGCAGCGTGGCCCAGCCTTGAGCGTTCAGCAGGTTGCGGCCCACGGCGGGCACGCTCAGGTAGGCGACGCGCAGGTCGATGAAGGGCGCGCCGGGCGTGCGGCTGCCCTCGGCGTCCTGGCCTTCGCCCACGGTGCCCTTGAAGGCCTGCTCGATGTCGCCGTTGCTGAAGCGTTTGGCGGTGACCAGGCCCGCCCGCTCCAAGGCGTCCCAGTCCATCGCCGCGAACACATCGGGTCGCACGCGGGCGATCAGGTCGGGGTCGCGGCCCTTGGCGTAGCCCAGCTTGGCGCGCGCCACCTTGAGCGAGGCCGACAGCAGGCTCTGGTTCAGGATGCGCACCGAGGCCGTCGCCTTGGCCACGCCGTCGATGTACACGTTGGCGCTGCCGGCCTTGGCGCTGTTGTTGCTGGTGTTGCCGCCGGTGCCGATCTTGATGTTCTGCGTCAGGGACAGGCCCTTGTACTGGCGCACGAAGTCCAGCATCGGCCCCTCGCCCAGGCCGTCGAGGAACACCGGCTCGTGCTGCGAGAGCACGCGCACGTCCATGAACGCGCCCTTGGCGTCGAGCGCGACCAGCAAATTGAACGGCGTGCCGGAAAAGCCGGGAATCGGCGCCAGGTCGATGGATTCGAAGACGTAGGCGACGACGGGCGTGGCGGTGCCGTCCTGCTTGAGGACGGGCCAGACCGGCAGCTCACGCTCTTTTTCGCCGACGATCAGGGGCGAGGGGAAGGCCTTGAGCATGGCGTCCCGCGTCATCACGCCGGCCTGCGCCGCCGGCAGGCCCGCCATCAGGAGCAGGCCAAGCAGCGCAAGCCCTGCAAGCCGCCCAAGCCGCCATGGCAGCCGGAACGCGGCCGGCCCGCGCCACGGCCCGCGCGGGGCCGGTTTCAGCCCGCTGGCGCGCGCGTCGTCTGTCCGGGCCCGAGTGGCTGAAGTCATCCGGCTGTCTCCTGTTTTTATGAAGTGCCCGCAGCCTGCTTGCGCTGCGGCGGGCCGGCCCCGGCATTCGGGGCGCCCGGCTGGCGCTGGTGCAAAAGCCATGCCACCCGGGGCACCGGGGACGCGCCTTGACGCCGGGCCGGCGGTGCGGGCCAGCGCGCCGGGAAGTGATGAAGCGCTGAACAGGTGTTCAAGGCGCATGCTCCTATTTTCAGCAGCGCGTTCTTGAGCGCCGTGCCGCGGCAGCGCCCGCCGGTGTTCCTGCAAGACGGCGCGTTGGCGGCGGCAAAGGTTTGCCGGGCGTGCCGGCGCTTCAGGCGGGCGGGCGGCCGGCCTTGGCCGCCGCCACGGCGCCCAGGAAATCCTTGAGCACCGCCGCGTCGTCGATGGTGTCCGAGCCGGGCCGGTGGAATTCGGGGTGCCACTGCAGCGCCGCAATGTAGCTCTTGGCCGTGTCCTTGCGGCGGATGGCCTCGATGATGCCGTCGGTCACGCTAAAGGCCTCGGCCACGAATTCGGGCGACAGGTCCTTGATCGCCTGGTGGTGGATGCTGTTGACGCGCGCGCGCTCCACGCCCGGGTACAGGCTGGACAGGCGCGTGCCGGGCACGATCTCGATGCTGTGGAAATTGAGGTCGTAGGCGTCGGCGTCGCGGTGGATGAACGAGTCGGGCACCTGCGTGGTGATGTCCTGGTAGAGCGTGCCGCCAAAGGCCACGTTGAGCAGCTGCAGCCCGCGGCAGACGCCGAACACCGGCTTGCCCAGTGCGGTGAAGGCGGCCACCAGCGCCTTGTCGTACTCGTCGCGCACGCGGTCGCCCGACCAGCGGTCCTCCAGCGGCGCCTCGCCGTAGCTGCCGGGCCAGACATCGGCGCCGCCGTGCAGCACCAGGCCGTCGAGCCACTGGGCGTAGTGCGCGTAGGTCACGTCGCCGCGCTGCGTGCTGCCGGTCGGGCAGGGCACCATCACGACCATCGAGCCCGAGGACATGAGCCAGTGCGCGATCGACTGCTCGACGTACTGCAGCGTCTTGTTCGAGAACAGCGAGCGCGTCGGGTCGGCGTGGGAAAAACAGGCGGAAAGACCAATCTTCAGGCGGCTGGAAGCGGGCATGGTGTGGGGCGGTGAGAAAAAGTGTTGAAAAAAAGTCCGGCGCCGCAGCCAGCGTCGGGCAGATGCCTGCAAAACGCGCGAACAGGCAAAAAGTTTCCTCCCGCCACGGCCGAGCCGGTATAGGACGACAGGCCGTCGTGGAACGGCGCACGGGCCGGCTGGAACGCTGTTTGCTATTGAAAAAGTAGCAAGCTGCGCAGGCGCAGCAAGCGCTTGATCGGCTTTTTGTCTGACTCAGGCTCAGGCGCTGCCCATGCCGAGAAAGCGCACCGTCACGCGCGTGCCGGGCGACTGCGGATGGCCGGGCAGGTCGGCGTCCTCCAGCGTGATGGTCGCGCCGTGCTGCTGCGCGATCTCCTGCACGATGGCCAGCCCCAGGCCCGAGCCATCGACGTTGGTGCCCAGCGCGCGGTAAAACGGCTGGAACACCAGTTCGCGCTCGGACTCGGGAATGCCCGGCCCGGAGTCCTCGACGATCAGCACCAGCACGCCGCTGAACTTGTCCACCATCAGCTTGAGCGTGACATGGCCGCGCTCGGGCGTGTAGTTGATGGCGTTGTCCAGCAGGTTGCGCACCAGCTCGCCCAGCAGCGTCGGGTTGCCGTGCAGGAAGGTGGCGGCCTCGCCGGCCTGCGGGCCGTCATAGCCCAGGTCGATTTTCTTGTCCAGCGCGCGCGGTACCGAGTCGGCCATGCTTTCCGAGACGATCGTCACCAGGTCCACGCGCTGCTTGGCCAGCGCGCGCCCGGTGGTCTCGGCCCGCGCCAGCGCCAGCAGCTGGTTGACGGTGTGCGTGGCGCGGATGCTGGCCTGGCCGATGTGGCGCAGCGAATTCTTCAGCTGCTCGGCGTCCGTCTCCCGCTGGGCCAGGTCGGCCTGCATGCGCAGGCCGGCCAGCGGCGTCTTGAGCTGGTGCGCCGCATCGGCCAGGAAGCGCCTTTGCGTGGACAGGGAAATCTTCAGCCGGCTCAGCAGGTCGTTGACCGAATCGACCAGCGGCACCACTTCCTCGGGCACGCCGGTCTCGTCCAGCGGGCTCATGTCGTCGGGCTTGCGCGCGCGGATGCGCTTTTCCAGCTGCGCCAGCGGCTTGATGCCGCGCACCAGGGCCAGCCACACCAGCAGCACCGCCAGCGGCAGCGTGACGAACTGCGGCACCATCGTGCCCTTGACGATCTCGGTGGCCAGCGTCTTGCGCTTTTCCAGCGTTTCGGCCACCTGCACCAGCACCGGCCCGGCGGCCGGCCCGTTGCTCAGGGCAGAGGCGGGCGCAAAGGCCGGCGCGATGCCCTTGACCTCGACATTGATCCAGGTGTAGGCCACGCGCACGTCCTCGCCCAGGATCACGTCCTCGCGCAGCCGCACCTCGCCGTCGGCGGGCTTTTCCTCGTCGGGCGGCGCGGGCATGTCGTGCTCGCCGCTGAGGTATTCGCCGTGCGTGCCCATCACCTGGTAGTAGATCAGGTCGGTGTCGTCGGCGCGCAAAATGTCGCGCGCCGGCCCGGTCAGGTTGAACTGGACCTGGTTGTTTTTCACCACCAGCAGCTTGGCCAGCGCCTGCACGTTGTATTCGAGCGCCCGGTCAAAGGGCTTGCCGGCGATGTTCTGCGCCACCAGCCAGGTCAGCGCCATGCTGATGGGCCACAGCAGCAGGAGCGGCGTGAGCATCCAGTCCAGAATCTCGCCGAACAGGCTGCGCCGCTCGCGCTGGAAGATGCGGATGGCCACGCGAGAAGGCGCCCGGTCAGTTCGGGATTTTTTCCAGGCAGTAGCCCAGGCCGCGCACGGTGGCGATGCGCACCGGGCCTTTTTCGATCTTCTTGCGCAGCC
>Ga0302347_1001787_pt1 | contig 24486 bp, 24 predicted proteins | sample PhyWR1_FD_202178 | JGI IMG/M metagenome (GOLD analysis project Ga0302347, IMG submission 202178) | Leaf surface microbial communities from wheat plants in UC Gill Tract Community Farm, Albany, California, United States - DLSL W.R1 (v2)... | ecosystem: Host-associated > Plants > Phyllosphere >...
GTGACCGTTGTGAGACACAAATTGATATTAAAACTAAAAATGATGAGCTTTTAACTGGTACTTACAAACAATTTATTATAAATGATGAAAACTCAGTTGAGTCAATTGTCATTAAAGATGCATACAAATACTATACTTTTAAGAAGCCGGATGATAATGATAAAATAAATGAGGTTAAAGCTGAAATTGAAAATAATTCTATTTCAAAAATTGAACATTTAGATACCGAAACAAAATATATATTTAAGAAAAAAATTACAGGAAATCTCTTTGTAATTAATAAGCAGGATGTCGAGAATATATCAATTAGATATGTTAACATTAGTAATATTTTTGATAAAAAATTAGATTTTATAAATGCTGTTTTTTCAATAATATTAATGATTTTAGCAATTCTAAGTTTTATCAACGCTATTTGGGATTTGGGTATTTATGATTTTGTAGGTAGGTTTAGACGAATAGTATTTTCATTAACTTTTCTTTTTAATCTAATTTGTATAGCAACTTTAGTTTACTCTTTTATTGAACCAAAAAACGATAGTACAAATAAAAGTAGATTTGACACTCTGGTTTTACTTATCTATTCTCTATTACCTTACTTTTATATATTTGCATTAATTTCATTTGCATATTTTGCATTGATTATGTTTTGTACTCTACCGTTATTGTCATATATCTTTACATTGGTTTCTAAGTCAAATACATCAATACCAGAAAGTAATGATAGCACAAATCTGTAAAAACGTATTTAGCATATAATATTCACTATAAAAAGAAGCATTTAAAAATTAATAGCTTTCAAATCATTTAAAATTGTGTTATCCATTATATGACCGTAAATCTGTGTAGTAGTGATTTTAGAGTGTCCTAAAATCTTTTGGACTGTAGTTAGATTTGCACCTTTATAAAGCAAATAAGTGGCGGTTGTGTGTCTTGCAGAGTGAAAAGTAATTGGTTTAAAAACTTTGCTTTCATCTGCAATTTTTTTAAGGCATCTATTTAGATGCTGATTTGTTGCAGGTGGGAAAATATTAGAATTACCAAGCTTATAATATTTATTTATAATTTCCTTAGCCTTGCCGTTAAATAGTGTTTCTATCGGAATTTTAACAGGCTTTTCAGTTGTATTAATATTTTTAACCGCCTTTTTTATTATCCACGTTTCCCCATTTACATAAACAACATTAGAAATTTCCAAACTCATTACATCTGAATAACGCAAACCAGTATAAACAGAGAATAAAAACAAATCCTTTGCTAATTGGTGTTTCTCCAAATCATTTTTTAAAATACAATTCTCAATTTTTTCAATTTCAAAAGGTGTTAAATATTGTCTTTCACTTTCAATTTTTTTAACTTTAAATTTCTTGAATGGATATTGATTTATATCAATCAAATCTTTGTTAATAGCTAAATTAACATAGGTTTTAATGTTTTTGAAGTATTTATAAATTGTATTTTGATTTAGTTTTCTTGAAGGTTGATTTTTAAATTTAACATCACACTCGTCAGACCTTACAAACCTTTCGAAATCGTGCAATAGTTCAAAATTAACGCCATCAATAGGAATGTTATTATTAAACTGATTTAGGCGGTTTAAAGTGCTTTTATGATTCTTTTTAGTTGCAGTTGTGAGATTAGAATTTTCCAATTCTAACTTAAAGAAGTCATTAAAATTTAGGAAGTCACTTTTTTTATAAACATCATCAAACATATTTATAAAAAATGGCTTTTTAGAATTTAGAAAACTTAGTTCAAATTCTTCATAATCTGTTAGAATTTGATTAAGTCTTTGATTTAATTTTATACTGTTAGGATGTGAGGACTTGAATCTGTTTTTCGAAATATCCCAAAACTCGGGTTTTCCTTTAATTTGTGTGTCCACAAATTTACGTTTGCCATTTAATCGTAATTCTAACTGAATAGATGCTAATCCGTTTTTGTCTAATTGCTTTTTTCGATTAAACCTAATATTAATAAGGGTTTTAGTCATTTTGTATAGTGTTAATGCACTACAAAAGTAGAAATAAAAACCATAAAAAAACGGTTACCGTTTGGTATCCTAAAAACTGATAAAAATTGATAAATTAATTTATCATAAAAAATATAAATCACTGTAATTGAGCGAAATAAATAAAAAAAACGCCTTAAAAAAGGCGTTTTTGTGGTCCCACCTGGGCTCGAACCAGGGACCACCTGATTATGAGTCAGGTGCTCTAACCAACTGAGCTATAGGACCTCAAAATTTGGTTAAATTTTGTGTGTGCAAAAATAACAAAATTTCTTTATCTACCAAACCTTTTATGGTTTTTCTTGACACAATTCTACCAATACTCCATTAGTTGATTTGGGGTGCAGAAAGACAACTAATTTGTTATCAGCACCTTCTTTCGGTTCTTCTGATATGAAAATAAATCCTTCTTTTTTTAATCTTTCGATTTCAGTTTGGATATTTTCTACTCCAAAGGCAATGTGATGGATTCCTTCTCCTTTTTTATCAAGGAATTTTGCAATTGGACTTTCGGGGTTTGTAGCTTCTAAAAGTTCGATTTTACTTTCTCCAATTTCGTAAAAAGATGTTGTTACGCCTTCTCTTTCTACAGATTCCTGTTTGTAATTTGGTTTTCCCAAAAGTCGGGCAAATAAATCATCTGAGTCTGATAAAGATTTTACAGCGATGCCGAGATGTTCGATTTTCATTTTTGTAATCTTAAAATTTTAGAAAAGGGAAAATAAGGATAAAGTTCAATTGTTGACAAAACTGGTTTGGATGACAGAACCCATAGCCCCGATTGCAACGGCATTCTTTTTTGTTTTTGTTCCTCAGTTTGATTGAATGACAAATCTTCTAAAAACAAAAAAGATATAGTGGAAAGCGGGATTAAGCTCTTAAAAAAATTGTCAAATCGAAAAAACTTTGTTTACACCAGTTCTTCGATTTGACAAAATGTTATTTTATTAAGAATTGAATCCTTCAATAATTTTTGAAAAATCTTCAATTTTAAGTGCTGCACCACCAATCAAACCTCCGTCAACATCTGGCTGAGAGAAGATTTCTTTAGCGTTGTCCGGCTTTACACTTCCTCCGTAAAGGATAGAAACTTCGTCAGCAACTTCTTTTCCGTATTTGTCAGCAATCAGGCTTCTGATGTAGGCGTGAACCTCCTGAGCCTGCTCTGCTGTTGCTGTTTCACCGGTTCCGATAGCCCAAACTGGTTCGTAAGCAATCACCACTTTTTTGATTTCTTCAGCAGACAAAGTGAAAAGAGCGGTTTCTGTCTGGTTTTTTACCACCTCAAAATGTCTTCCTGCTTTTCTTTCTTCCAATTTTTCACCATTGCAATAGATTGGCGTCAAACCTTTGTCCAAAAGTGCTTTTACTTTTCTGTTGGCATGGCTGTCGGTTTCTCCGTGGAAAGTTCTTCTCTCGGAATGCGAAACCAGACTTCCGTCTACATCTACAGAAACCAGCATGTCAACAGAAATTTCGCCTGTGTAAGCGCCACTTGAATACTCAGAAACGTCTTGAGAGAAAACGCCTACTTCCCCATTTTTGAAAACTTCCTTCGCCGCTGTAAGATACAACGCTGGCGGAGCGATATAAACTTCGCAGTTTGTAGTGTTATTTTTTTTGTATTCTAAAAGCTGAGCCATCAATTCCTGTGCTTCAGCATACGTTTTGTTCATTTTCCAGTTTCCTGCAACAATGTTCTTTCTCATTATATTTTAATTTAAGTTCCAAATATTTTTTAATAATGTGTAAAATTGATGTTCTTCATCACTTACTTCATTATCAGCTTTAATCAGTGATTTTGCAAACTGGATAAAGTCTTTTCTTTCCTGTTCTGTAGAATCGTCTTCAAAACATTTTGCGTGGAATTCAAAATGGTCTTTCCACTGGTCAGAAGTGAGTTGTGCAATGATTTCCAATTCGTCATCCAGATTGAGACGGAACGGAAATTCTTCCGCCATATATTCCTGAACTTTAAGACCTTCTTCCGGTTTGATAATACCGTCCACAGCGGACAAAATCATTAATAAATGATAACCTGCGATAGGTTTATTTGATTTTCTCATTATATAATTTAATCTTGATTTAAATAATCTTTTGCTCCCAATTTCTCAACTACTTTTCCTTTTTCCAAAATCAATATAAAAGGATTGCTTCTTGCGATCGTTTTAATAGCAATTTCATCCATCAAATAATTTGGGATTTGTTTATAAAAATTGGGTTGTGTGCTGATTCCGTAAACTTTTGCTTTTTCTGTCAAAGCTTTTGTTTCTGTCTTTTTAACTAATTCTAATTCTGCTTCTTTTGGCTTATAAGTGAACACTAAAACAACTCTTGGTTCCTTCAGAATTTCGTCTGTAATAGGATTTCCATTAGCATCTTCTACTTTGAATTTCGATATTTCAGACTCATAGCCTTTTTTCGAGATTTCAGAAGTTGTTTTACCGTCTTCGATTTGCCAGTTGGTGTCTTTCCAATATTCTTTGTTGATGTATTCGTCCTGATCCACTTTTTTAACCTCATTGGTTTTAGAATTTTTAAGTGAATAAAAAGTCTTGTATTCAGAAGGATTCTGTGTGATTTTTTGTTTCTCAGCCGCTAAATCTGTTCCGATAGAATAAGCTCTGAAATCTATCATCGGCTCGTGAGCAATTCCTCTGTACATCACGAAAATCATTATCAAAACAAAAACACCTAACAATGGTAATTTACCAAATCTTACCTTTTCATCTTCTTCCCTTTTTCTATAAAGAAAAGCCAGAATCAATAATAAAACTAAAAGTGTAATATCTTTCCAGAACGATTGCCACGGCGTAAATTTCAGGGCATCTCCGAAACATCCACAATCTGTAACAACATTATAATAAGCGGAATAAAATGTCAGAAAACCAAAGAAAACGCAAAGTACAATCAATGCATAAAGCGTCTCTTTAAGCTTGATTTTCATCAATAACATAAATCCTAAAACCAACTCCAGAACAACAACAATGATTGAAAATGCCAAAGCATATTTTTCCAAAAACGGTAAATTGAAAACAATTGGAGAGAAATACTCTTCCAACTTGAAAGAGAATCCTTTTAAGTCAACTGCTTTTACAAATCCGGAAGCGATGAATATAAGTGCAACAATGTAGCGTAAAACTGCTTTCATAATTTTTTTCGGTATTAATTTTTAAATTTAATCAGACAAAAAACAGCATAATTCAACATATCAAAATAGTTGGCATCCAAACCTTCGGAAACTAAAGTCTTTCCTTGATTATCTTCTATTTGTTTAGTTCTCAAAACTTTTTGATAAATCAAATCTGTAATGGACGAAATTCTCATATCTCTCCAAGCTTCGCCATAATCGTGATTTTTGCGTTCCATCAATTCTTTTGCTTTTTGAGCGTAAGAATCATAAAGATTAATGATTTCTTCTGGATTAGCATTTAGTTCGTCAGAAAAACCTTTCTCCAACTGAATCAATCCAATAATAGAATAATTGATAATCGCAATGAATTCATCTTCCTCACTCTCATCCACCATTTTCACATCCGTCATTTGTAACGTTCTGATTCTATTCACCTTGATATAGATTTGGTCCGTGATAGAACTTGGACGAAGAACGCGCCAAGCTGTTCCATAATCTTTCATTTTCTTTTGAAAAAGGTCTCTGCAAGTCTTGATAACGTTGTCAAACTGGGCGGATGTATTGTGCATAAATCTGTCTAATTGGTCAAAGATACAAATTTAGTTGTTTTTAATTTTTGATTGCCAACCAGAAAAATTATCTATTTTTATGATTCCAAAAATTATTTATGCGATTTGTCATTTCTTTTTTTATAGTATCCTCTGTTTTTATCAATGCTCAACAGAAATTGGAACTGACAACAGAAATGGCCAATAGGCTTGCTTCGATGCCTTTGAAATGTATCAATCAAGAGTATCCCAATAAAACTGCACACGTCATCAATGCTGAAAAAGACGCTATGCTTACTCCAAAAGAATTGCATCCAAGTTTTTATGGTTGTTTTGATTGGCACAGTTCTGTGCACGGACATTGGATGTTGTTGAGATTATTGAGAACTGTTCAGGATTTAGAAAATAGAGATAAAATTATTTCTATTCTGGATGAATCTTTTTCACCTGAAAAAATCAAAGAAGAAGCGTCGTATTTTACCAAATATCAAGTGGCGCAAAATTTTGAAAGAACTTACGGTTGGGCTTGGATTTTGAAATTGGATGAAGAATTAGCAAGATGGAATCATCCAAAAGCCAAAGTCTGGCATCAAAATTTAAAACCTTTGACAGGTGAAATTCTAAGGCTTTGGAAAGCCTATTTACCTAAACAAACCTATCCCAACAGAACTGGTATTCATCCCAATACCGCATTTGCAATGAGTTTCGCCATCGATTGGGCAAGAGAAGTTGGAGATCAATCATTCGAGAAAGAGTTATCTGAAAAAGCTAAAATTTTCTATTTAAATAATACTAAAACTCCAGCTTACCTGGAACCAGACGGAAGCGACTTCTTTTCACCAAGTCTTGAAATTGCAGAATTAATGAGCCGAATTCTACCTCAGAAAGAATTTGAAAAATGGCTTAATCAGTTTTACGAGAAAAGAAGTTTGGAAAATATTGAGCAAATTCCGATTATAAGTGATGTTAATGATTATCAAACAGTTCATCTTGTTGGATTATCATTTTCGAAAGCTTGGGCAATGAAAAATATTATCAATGCTTTACCGGAAAATAATTCCATCAGAAAGCAATTTGAGATTTCAAGGGAAAAGTTTATTGAAAATTCACTTCCAATTATTTTTCAAGGCAATTATGGTGGTGATCATTGGTTGGCGAGCTTTGCTGTCTATGCTTTGACTAATTAAAATAATATTTTTCACACAAATTTACTTTTCATTCTTATAATGATTTCAAATGGAATTTTCTATTACCAATTCTAATCAATCAAGATTTTTCTCAATCAATTGCAATGGCAGATTGATTGATTTGTCAAAACCCAAACTAATGGGAATCTTGAATCTAACGCCTGATTCTTTTTCTGATGGCGGGAAATTTAACAATGAAAAATCAGCTTTGCAACACGCTGAAAAATTATTGAAAAATGGAGCGACAATTATTGACGTTGGCGCACAGTCAACACGTCCCAATGCTGAATATTTGAAAGCTGATGAAGAAATCAGAAGAATAGGAAATGTGATTTCATTAATCAAAAAAGAATTTCCAGAAAGTTTGATTTCGCTGGATACATTTTATTCAGAAGTTGTAAAGTTTGGATATGATGAAGGAATTGATATTGTGAACGATATTTCTGCAGGACAGTTTGATTCTGAGCTTTTAGATACTGTTTCAAAAACAGGGTTACCTTATATATTAATGCATATTAATCAGACTTATGATTCGATGCACGATAAAATTAAATTTGATGATATTATTATTTCTATCAATCGATTTTTCTCAGAAAAGGTAAATCTTTTAAGGCAAAAAGGAATTAAAGATATTATTATCGACCCTGGATTCGGCTTTGGTAAAGCAGTTGAAGACCAATATCAAATGATTAACGAATTTGAATATATTGGATTTGGAAAATTGCCGATTCTAGCTGGGATTTCAAAAAAATCATTCATCTACAAACCAGTTGGAAAACAACCGAACGAAGTTGAAAAAGAAACAATAGATTTACATCAAAAGTTATTAGAAAAGGGAGCAAATATCATTAGGCTTCATAATCCGGAAAGTTTAATTAACTGATTTCCACTATTTTCGCCAAACAAATATTTAAACTTTTTAATATTTTCATTTTAAGAAAATTTTAAATCATATGATTCTAAATATTGTGTGATTAAAGAAAATTATTTGAATATTTCATATTTATAATTGAATATTTAAATAATTTAAATCATAACAAAATTTAATTTTTCATATATTATTAACAATTTCGCTTACTTAAATTTGGTTATTTAAAAATAATTTAACTAAATTTGAGAGAATTAAAAAAATATTCTCTTATGAAAAAACAACTACTTACTGCAGCGTTATTTGCTGTACCATTGTTTGGATTTAGCCAAACTTATTTTTCTGATAACTTCGATGATGAAAATATATCAGATTGGACACTTTACGATCAGGATGGTGACGGATTTAATTGGGAAACGGTTGCATTAGATGAGCCAGCTGGCATTACACCTGCTATTGCTTCTTATTCTTACGACAATGCATCACAAGAAGCTTTAACACCCAACAATTACATTGTTTCACCTCTTATCAACTTATCTTCTGCAACTTCTGCAATTCTAAAATTTAAGGTTAAAGCACAAGATCCAGCTTGGGCGGGAGAAACTTATTCGGTATATGTTGCAACTACCAATAGCGTTGCCGCATTTTTAGCAACAACCCCTCTTTTGACAGAAAATGCAGCATCAAACGGTACTGGCGGAATCTTTTACAACAAAACAATTGACTTAAGTGCATATGCTGGACAGCAGGTTTATATTGCATTTAGACACTACAATTCAACAGATATGTTTTCTTTACATATTGATGATGTAAGTGTTACTGCGGCTCCTACAGTTGCTCCTAATTGTGCCACATTAACTGCGCCTGCAAATAATGCAACTAATCTTGCTTATTTATCTCAAACTTTATCTTGGACTGCTCCATCCACTGGCTCTACTGCAGATTCTTATGATGTTTATTTTGATAAAAATGCAAACCCTACGACATTAGTTGGAAATGTTTCTGGTACAACATATACTGTATCTAATTTAGATCCTTCTTCTACATATTATTGGAGAATAGTTCCTAAAAACTCGGTAGGATCTGCAACAGGATGTACGGTTTACTCGTTCACTACTATGGCTCCTACTTACTGTACTGCAGGTGCAACATCTACAAGTTGGGAAAAAATTAGCAATGTAACATTTGCCAATATCAATAACAACTCAACAGCTACTGCAGGTTATGAGGATTTTACCTCAGTTACAGGTAATGTAGAGGCAGGATCAACTTACACTTTTACAGCATCATTCACTGGAACTTCTTATGACGCAGATCAAGTAACTGTTTGGATAGATTTGAATAATGATAAGGACTTCAATGATGTTGGAGAACAAGTTTTAGTAACTCCAATAAAAAAATCTCCTTGGACAGGTTCTATCACTATTCCTGCAAGTGCTACTATTGGCACAACTCGTATGAGAGTTAGATTGAACGATACAAGTTCTTCTACTTCTAATACTACTCCTTGTGGAACTGCAACATTTGGACAGGTAGAAGATTATACTTTAAATATTGGACAGTTAGCTGTTAATGACGTTTCTAAAAACGGTATCAAAGCTTATCCAAACCCAGTAAAAGATATCTTCACCATTGAAGCTCAAGGAAAAATCAAATCTGTTAAAGTTTTTGATGTAACTGGTAAGCAATTATTAACTAAAGATTTAAATGAAGCGACATCTAAAATTGATTTCACTAAATTTAATTCTGGAGTTTATGTTGTAACTACTACGATGGAAGATGGCTCTACTTCTTCTACAAAAGTGATCAAGAAATAATTAATTTTTCTATAATCAATTTAATCCCGCTAATATTTAGCGGGATTTTTTTATATTAATTAGTTGTACTTTAGAAAAAAGTTGTACTTTTGCAACTCGAATTTTTAATTAAAATTAATTAACATTATGAACAATTACGAAACTGTTTTCATTTTAACTCCCGTTCTATCTGATGCTCAGGTGGAGGAAGCAGTGAAAAAATTTGAAGATCTATTGACTTCAAACAATTGCGAAATCGTTGCCAAAGAAAATTGGGGACTTAAAAAATTGGCTTATCCAATCCAATTGAAAAAGAATGGGTTTTATACTCTAATCGAATTCAAAGGGGAAGGAACTGTAGTTGCTGATCTAGAAACTGCTTACAAACGTGATGAGAGAGTTATCCGTTATTTAACGACTAAACTTGACAAACACGCTGTAGAATATGCAGTAACAAGAAGAAGCAAAGTAAAATCTGCTAAAGCTTAATTATTAATCTTTAAAATTTAAAACAATGGCAATAGACGATATGGCAAAACAAGCCTCTGCTGGAGGTGAATCAGAAGTGAAGTTTCTTACTCCACTTGATATCAATACAAAATCTGAAAAGAAATATTGTAGATTCAAAAAATTTGGAATTAAGCACGTAGATTATAAAGATGCAGATTTCCTTTTACAATTCGTAAACGAGCAAGGTAAAATTTTACCTAGAAGATACACAGGAACTTCTCTTAAATATCAAAGAAAAGTATCTGCGGCTATCAAAAGAGCAAGACATTTAGCTCTTATGCCTTACGTAGCGGATCTTTTGAAATAAGACAAAAATTAATAAAAGAAGTAGGCTCGCCAGCTTCTTTTGTTGCTGAATAATAATTTAATTCTAACTGTTTTAGATATTAGATATTAGATCTCAGATATTAGATTTTCTAACTTCTTATTTCTAACCTCTAACTTCTAGAATCTAAACAAGACAACAACAATGGAAATTATCCTAAAACAAGACGTAGAGAACTTAGGACTTGAGTTCGATACAGTAAATGTAAAACCAGGTTACGCTCGTAACTTTTTATTACCTCAAGGTTTTGCTCTTTTGGCAACTCCTAAAAACAAAGCAGCTTTAGAAGCTACTTTGGAAGCTAGAAAAGAAGAAGAAGCTAAATTGATCGCTACTGCTAACGCTGTTGTAGACCAATTGAAGAAAACTTCTATTACTATTCCTGCAAAAGTAGGTGCTGGTGATAAATTATTTGGTTCTATCAACAATGCTGATCTTGCTGCTGCACTAGAAAAAGCAGGTGTAAGCGTTGATAAAAAATACATCAAAATCCCTGGAAATACAATTAAGAGAACAGGTAAATTCTCTGCAGTTGTAAGACTTCACAGAAATGTAGAATACAGCTATGAGTTCGATATCGTTTCTGATGCTCCAGTAGAAGCTCCAAAACCAAAGGCTGCTCCTGCTAAGGTAGAAGAAACTCCTGCTGAAGAAGCTTAATTGAATTAATTTTCAAAACATAAAAAAACCATTCTAAAATTTAGAATGGTTTTTTTTATATTTATATCTATGATTTTTTAGATCTCCAGCTATTAAAAAATTCTTTTACCTTCTCAAGACTATAACCACTTCCCTCTTCTAAAACCGAACTATCTTGAGTATGAATCAGTTTACCATTTTCATCTAAAACTATAAAAACGGGATAACCATATTTTGCTCCAGGATTATCATACTTGGAAAATATTTTTTGATTTTTATTTTCAGGCGACCAGTTCAAATGATAATACACATAATTGTCATCAACAATTTGTTTTAATTCCGGTGTTTGCTGTACATAATTATTGAATCTTAAACACCAGATACACCAGTTACCCCCAGCTTGTATAATGACATTCTTATGTTCTTTTTTAGCTAATTTCACAGCATTATGGATGTCTGCTTCAGCATTAGCTTCGGGATGATATGGTTTAGGTAGTTTTGCTTTTTCTTCAGCCGCAGCTTTCTTTTTAGCATCTATTTGCTCCTGAGTTAAAGGAGATTCTTTTGTTTGCGCATTGGAAAGAGAAAACAAACAACAAACTCTTAACAGATTTTCTCATTATTATTGATAATTGATTTTAATTAAACATCAAAGTTAAGCAAAAATTCAGCCATTTTTCAGTATATTTGCCAATATTCATTATACATTGAATCAATTTTTATTCAGCATATTATTACTAATTTCCAGATTACCACTCAGAATATTATATTTCTTTTCAGATATAATGTTCTTTCTCAATTATTATATCATAGGCTATAGAAAAGCAGTTGTTTTGGAAAATTTAAGAAATTCTTTCCCCGAAAAGACAGAGAAAGAGATAAAAGAAATTTCTAAAAAATTCTTTTCTAATTTTTGCGATTATCTTGCAGAAATGCTAAAGGCTTTCACAATTAGTCATACAGAGTCACGTGTTAGAATGCAACATTTGAATCAAGATCTTTTCCATGAAGCAAAAGCCGAAGGTAAAAACGTCATCCTTCTTTCTGGTCACGTTTTCAACTGGGAATGGTTTAATGCACTGGCAACACTTGTTCCTCAAAAAAATTGCCATCCAGTTTACAGAAAAATGAGCAGCAGTTTTTGGGAAGAGAAAATTAAAATGATTAGAAATCGATTTAATAATAAATCTTTAGAAGCCAACGAAGTTATCAAGCATATTTTCCGAACACCCAATAATGGAGAATCAATCTATATGTTTGTTGCCGATCAGACGCCGCACGTTTTACACGTGAATTACGGATTGAAATTTTTGAATCAAAAAACACCGGCTTTTATCGGTTATGATAAACTATCTACAAGGATGGATATGGCTTTCATTTATTGTGAAATGAAGAAAGTAAAACGTGGGTTTTATCAGGTTAATTACCATAGAATTTATCCTGATGGCGAAAAATTTGTGGAACACGAGGTGGTGAAAAAATTCCACGGCTTGTTGGAGAATACGATTCGAAAAAGACCGGATAATTGGCTTTGGTCACACAGAAGATGGAAATATAAAGATGCTATAAAAAACTACCAAGAATAATGACTGTAGCTATCGCAATCCTCAATTGGAACGGTAAAAGCTGGCTCGAAAAATTCTTACCATCTGTAATAGAAAATTCTAAGGAAGCCGAAATTTATGTTATAGACAATGCTTCTACAGATGATTCTATTCAATTTTTGACGTCTAATTTTCCATCAATAAAAATCATAGAAAATCAATCTAATTCTGGTTTTGCTAAAGGTTACAACGAAGGTTTAAAATCCATTAAAGCTGACATTTACTGCTTACTGAATTCCGATGTAGAAGTTACAGAAAACTGGATATTTCCTATCACAAAATTATTTTTTGAAGACCAAAATATCGCAGCAATTCAACCGAAAATTCTGGATTATAATCAAAAGAACAAATTCGAATTTGCAGGTGCTGGTGGTGGTTTGATAGATAATTTAGGTTATCCTTATTGCAGAGGAAGAGTTTTTGATGATATCGAAACTGATAACGGACAATACGACGATGAAACCGAAATTTTCTGGGCTTCCGGCTGTTCATTATTTATCCGTTCAGAAGATTTCTGGAATATGAACGGTTTTGACGAAAGATTCTTCGCCCATCAAGAAGAGATTGATCTTTGTTGGAGACTGAAAAACGCTGGAAGAAAGATCTATTACACTGGGAAATCTATAGTTTACCACGTTGGTGGCGGGACTTTAAACAAACAAAACCCTAGAAAAACTTTCCTTAATTTTAGAAATAATTTGACAATGCTCGTTAAAAATCTCCCTGTTTACCAAGTAGTTCCTGTAATATTTACAAGATTAGTTCTTGATGGTTTTGCAGGATTATATTTTGGATATAAAAATGGATGGTCTCATCTTGGAGCAATCTTGAAAGCTCATTTTGGGTTTTATGCAGCGATTCCTCAATCTTTAAAACTGAGACAAACACATCAAGCGAAAAATTATTATCAAACAAAATGGTTGATATTTAAACATTTTCTAGGTTCAAAAAAATAATTAATAGATGGACTTTATTGCTTTAGACTTTGAAACGGCAACCCACGAAAAAAACTCCGCCTGCGAGTTGGGAATTTGCATTGTGGAAAGTGGGCAAATCAAAGAAACCAAATCTTGGCTCATAAAACCACCTTCGTTCCCTTATTTCAATCATCATAATGTTGCTGTTCACGGTATTACGCCGGAAGATGTACAACACTCTCCAACTTTTGCAGACGTTTGGTATGAGCTAGAAAATCTAATGTATGGCAATCTGATCATTGCTCACAATGCCGCTTTCGATGCTAATGTTTTACGAGGATGTCTGGACCATTACGGATTTTTCAAACCAAATATGAACTATTTGTGCAGTATTGGAGTTGCAAAAAAAGCGTGGAAAGATTTGAAAAGTTACGGACTCAAAAGTTTGGCAGAACATCATCAAATCAATTTTAATCATCACCGCGCAGATGCCGATGCAGAAGTATGTGCGAAGATTTCTCTATTAAGTTTTGAGAGGCTTTTCATTACAAGAAATGATGAAGTTCGTGATGTTTTTAACAAGAAAATTAAGGTTCTTTAAAATACTTATTTGGGCAGCTTAATCCGCCTTCCACTCCCAAACCTAACGAAGTGGTTCGACGAAGTCAATCTTTTCACTCCACTGCGTTGCGTAAAAAGGATTTCCGTTCAAGTCGGGCTGCTGCAATTCGATGTTCAAAAAGACGTTTCAATTCGAAAATCAATTACTCAAAACCTCAGAAACCAAATTGAATTTTGGAATCTCAACTGCGAAATTTTCTTTACTATCACTTTCAAATTGGTAAGAACCTTCCATATTCCCCACCCCAGATTTTAGAATCACATTGGAAAAATAGGTAAACGTTTCGCCCGACGCCAGAACTGGAGTCAAACCAATAACGCCAGCGCCTTCAACCTCAGTAAAACCAAAGCCTAGGTCATAAATCATCCATTTTCTCCTAAGAAGCTTTACTGTTTCAGTTCCAAGATTCTGAATTTCAATATGATATTTGAAGACAAAACGGTTTTCAGAAGGATAACTGTTGAAATTATCATATTCTGCAGTAACGCTGACTTTTATTTCTGACGTAATTTTTGACACCATTTTTTATGAATTTAAAGGTAAAATACAAATATCTAGCCGAATATTGGATTAAAAAATCACAATTAAGTTAAATTAATTTCAATATTAATTAGATTTTATTGAATCGGTTAATTTTCTTAATTTTGTATAATCTAAAAAAGTAAAAAGAAAGAAATGAATTCCTACAAAAATCCATTGGAAGAGCGCTATTCCAGTGAAGAAATGTTGTTTAATTTTTCGCATAACAACAAGTTCCAGAACTGGAGAAAGCTTTGGATTGCCCTTGCTGAAATCGAAAAAGACCTTGGACTTGAAATTACAGACGAACAAATCGCAGAATTGAAAGCCAATGCCGAAAACATCGATTATGAAAAAGCCGCCGAATATGAAAAAAAATTCAGACACGATGTAATGGCTCACGTTCACGCTTATGGTGATGTAGCGCCTTCTGCAAAAGGAATTATTCACTTGGGAGCAACTTCGGCGTTTGTAGGAGACAATACTGATTTAATCCAAATCCGCGACGGACTTTTAATTTTAAAGAAAAAGTTGGTCAACGTAATGAAGAATCTTGCTGATTTCTCTATTCAATATAAAGATCTTCCTACTCTAGGATTCACACACTTCCAACCGGCTCAATTGACAACAGTTGGAAAAAGAGCGACACTTTGGTTACAGAGTTTGGTTTTGGATATCGAAGAACTTGATTTCTTTTTAGAAACATTGAGATTCAGAGGCGTAAAAGGAACTACTGGAACTGCTGCAAGTTTCCTGGAGCTTTTCAACGGAGATTATTCTAAAGTAAAACATTTAGATAAGGAATTATCAAAAAGGTTCGGTTTTGAAAAAGTTTTCGGAGTTTCCGGACAGACTTACGACAGAAAAATCGATGCTAAAGTTGTCGCTTTATTAGGAAATATTGCACAATCTGCACATAAATTCACCAACGATTTACGTTTACTTCAAAACCTTAAAGAAGTTGAAGAACCATTCGAGAAAAACCAGATCGGTTCATCTGCAATGGCTTACAAACGTAATCCAATGAGAAGTGAAAGAATCGGAGCACTCGCAAAATACGTAATGTCTTTGACTACAAGTTCTGCAATGGTCGCTTCAACACAATGGTTTGAAAGAACACTGGACGATTCTGCAAACAAGAGATTAACAATTCCACAGGCATTTTTGGCTGTTGACGCAATCTTGTTGATTTGGAACAACATTATGAACGGAATCGTGGTTTATCCAAACAGGATCAACAAGCACATTATGGAAGAACTTCCTTTTATGGCGACGGAATACATTATTATGGAAGAAGTGAAAGCTGGTGGCGACCGTCAGGAAATCCATGAGGTAATCAGAGTTCACTCGATGGAAGCTTCGAAAAAAGTGAAAGAAGAGGGTAAGGAAAATGACCTTATCGAAAGGATTCTGAATGACAATACCCTAAAGCTTGACAAATCAAAATTAAAAGAAGTTCTTGACCCGAAAAACTTCATCGGTTTTGCACCAATTCAGACAGAGGAATTCATTGCGAATGAAATTCAGCCAATTTTGGCTGCGAACAGCGAGCTGATTGGTTTGGAGTCTGACCTCAAAGTATAAATGATATGCAGTCTTTTTGGCTGCATATTTTATTTTCAGTCAAAATATGAAAAACAAATTCATCGCAATTTTATTGATTCCCATAATTTCTTTTTCCCAAAAGAAAGAAACTTTGAAGTACTTTAAAAACCAAGATTCATTGGTCGGCGTGAAAGATCAAGACAATAAAATCATCGTTCCTGCTCAATTCAAAATTTTCTCAAGTCTAAAAGATGGAGCAGCCGTTGAAGGCGAAACCATTTATTTTGACGGTGTCAAAAAAGATGAAGTCAAGGAAAAAAATGCTTGGGGATACGTCTATGATAAAAAAGGAAATTTTCTTTACAGGCCTTTCTTTTACGACAACGGAGCAGATTATTTTTCTGAAGGCGTAAGAAGGTTTGTCAAAAATGGGAAGGTTGGTTTTATTGACAGGAATGGAACGATTATCATCAAATCTGAACACGATTTTGCAACTCCTTTTAATTATGGTTATGCGTCTTTTTGTGATGGTTGCGACTGGGAAAAAACGGAAGACGAGCACAAAGCAATTGTTGGTGGAAGTTGGGCTGTGATGAATTTCAAAGGTGAAGTTGTGCAGCCAATTTCAAAGTCTGAGAAGACAATTGAAATCGAAGGGAAATATTACCCTAATCCTTTCAATTATAATGAAAAGGAAAAATATATTCTTAAGTTTTTTGAAAAGCAAAATAGAGAACTTTCAGAGTTATACTATGTCAATCATTACACAAAGTTATCTGATAGAGAAAAGAAACTATTTTTTGAAATCGTGGAAAGACCGAAAGAAAACTTCCCTTTCTATCAGGTAAATTCATATGATTATAAAAAAAAGGATGCCGGAATATCGAATTTTAAATTTTTAGTGAGTGAGGACGGGAAAAATGTTTTTGCTCTAGAATTTGAAAATGAAAAAATTCCTTTTGAAAAATGGTTTAAAAATGAAATGAAAGAAGCCCGAAATTTTCAAAAAGAACATCCGGGCAATCCGAATAAATTAAGTAAATAAAGTCTAATAATATTTAAATATCTGACATCTAATGTCTCAAAACAAAAGAATTTTCGTAGAAAAAAGAGGAATTTTCGATGTAGAAAGTCCAAAGATTTTTGATGAAGTAAAAGCGGTGGTTTCGTCTATCCAAAGCGTAAAAGTGTACAATGTGTACGATATTTTCAATTTGAACGATGGCGATTTCGAAAATGTGGTCAACAGTACTTTCGTAGACCCAGTTACTGATATTTTAATCGAAGAAAATCCTGCAAAAGGAGTTTATTTCGCATTGGAATTTCTACCGGGACAGTACGATCAGCGTGCAGATTCTGCTCAGCAATGTATCGCTTTACTGACTGGAAATGAGAAATCTAAAGTGAGAAGCGGAAAGTTAATCGAGTTTGAAGGCGTTTCTGAAACTGATTTAACAAAAATCAAAGATCTTCTCATCAATAAGGTAGAATCTCAGGAAAAAGATTTGTCAATTTTAGATATTCCTGCAGAAGAAACGCCGTCAAAGGTTTTGGTTCACGAAGGTTTTATCAATTTTGATGATGCCCAGTTAGAAGAATTCTTTAACGATCACGGTTTTGCTTTAGGTTTGGATGATTTGAAATTCATTCAGGAATATTTTAAAAGTGAAGAGAGAAATCCTACAGAAACTGAACTTAAAGTTTTAGATACTTATTGGAGCGATCACTGCCGTCACACAACATTTGAAACAGAACTGTCAAATATTGAGTTTGAAGGACAGTTTAAACATACATTGGAAACAATTTTCAATGATTATATCGAAAAAAGAAAATTCTTAGGACGTGAATTGAAACCCATCTCTTTAATGGATTTGGCGACCGTTTGCGGAAGATATTTTCATAAAACAGGCAACCTCGAAAACCTTGTGGTTTCTGATGAAATCAACGCCTGTACCATCCAAATCGAAGCTGAATATGATGGTAAAAGAGAACCGTGGTATTTATTATTTAAAAACGAAACACACAATCACCCGACAGAAATTGAACCTTTTGGTGGTGCTTCAACGTGTTTAGGTGGTGCGATCAGAGATCCTTTGTCCGGACGTTCTTTCGTTTTTCAGGCGATGAGATTAACGGGTGCTGCTGATGTTTTAGAACCGGTTGACCAGACATTACCCGGGAAATTACCTCAAAAAATAATCACAAAACAAGCTGCAAACGGATATTCTTCTTACGGTAATCAAATCGGTTTGGCGACTACGATGGTTTCTGAAATCTACGATGAAGGCTACAAAGCAAAAAGAATGGAAGTTGGCTTCGTTGCCGGCGCCGTTCCTGTGGATTGGGTAAGACGTGAAAAGCCTGAAGCCGGTGATTCTATCATCATTTTAGGTGGTGCAACGGGTCGTGACGGTGTTGGTGGAGCAAGCGGAAGTTCGAAGGAACAGGACGAAACTTCAATACACACAATGAGTTCTGAAGTTCAGAAAGGAAATGCGGTTGAAGAACGTAAAATCCAGAGATTATTCAGAAATCCTGAAGTGACGAGATTGATTAAAAAGTCTAATGACTTCGGAGCTGGAGGTGTTTCCGTAGCAATCGGTGAAATCGCTGATTCTTTGGAAGTTAATCTGGATGTTTTACCTTTAAAATATGAAGGTTTGAACGGAACTGAGCTTGCTATTTCTGAATCTCAAGAAAGAATGGCGGTTGTGGTTGAACCAAAAGACAAAGAAAAATTCATTAAATTCTGTGAAGCTGAAAATATTGTGGCTGTGGAAGTTGCAAAAGTGACAGATTCTGGCAGAATGCAGATGTTCTGGAAAGGAGATAAAATTGTTGATCTTTCGAGAGCGTTTTTAGATACGAACGGCTGTTCTAAGAGTCAGGAAGTTAAGATTACACATCTTAATGAAGTGAAAGACGAGACTTTAGCTTTTAATGAAGAGAATTTCATAAAAATATTAGGCGATAAAAATGTTGCTTCTCAAAAAGGTTTGTTGGAAATGTTCGATTCATCGATTGGTGCGACTACGGTTGCGATGCCTCTAGGTGGAAAATATCAGCAGACTTTGATGGAAGGAAGCGCTCAAACATTGCCGATTTTAGGCGCAAAAAATATCGAAACTGCTTCTTTGGCAAGTTGGGGATTTGATGCTGAAATTTCAAAGCAAAACTCGTTATTGGGAGCTTCTTATGCAGTGGTTGAAAGCGTTGCCAAAATCGTTGCGATGGGTGGCGATTATAAAAATATCAGATTCAGTTTTCAGGAATATTTTGAGAAATTAGGTCAGAATCCTGAAAAATGGGGGAAGCCTTTGGCTTCACTTTTGGGAGCTTATGATGCACAAGTTAATTTCGGTTTGGCTGCAATTGGAGGAAAAGACTCAATGAGTGGAACGTATCAGGATTTGAATGTTCCTCCAACCTTGATTTCGTTTGCTTGTGCGAATGGAGAAAAGAAAAATGTCATCTCTCCGGAATTTAAACAGGCAGGAAATAAATTGTATTTCTTCAATCACATCGCTCAGGAAAACGGTCTTCCGAATTATGAAGCTTTAAAAACTGTTTTTGAATTGATTTTCGAAAATATCAAAGCTGGAAAAATTGTTTCCGTGAAAACTGTTAAAGAAGGCGGAGTTGCAGTTGCTTTGGCAAAAATGAGCTTCGGAAACAGATTAGGTGCTGAAATTACAGTTGATGAAACTGCTTTATTAACGAAAAATATCGGTAGCTTAATCATCGAATCCAAAGAAGAATTAAGTACTGTAAATCTTCAATTCATCGGAGAAGTTAAAGATTCAAATGTTCTTAAAATCAATGATGCTGAATTTGCAATTGAGAAATTATTAGAAGCAAATACAAATACGTTCGAAAATCTTTTCCCAACGATTGAAAAAGAAAAAATAACGGTTAAAATTGATGAAAAATTAAATTCAATCAACCCTAGAAATATCATCATTAAGAAACACGGAATCGCTCAACCAAAAGTATTCGCACCAGTTTTTCCAGGAACAAACTGTGAGTATGATACGTTGAATGCTTTCGCAAAAGAAGGTGCAATTGTAAGCAGTTTGCCATTAATCAATATCAACCACCAATTATTGGATGAAAGTATTGATGCGTGGGTAGAAGAAATCAGAACTTCTCAGATTTTAGCATTTTCAGGAGGTTTCTCTGCGGGCGATGAACCGGATGGTTCTGCAAAATTCATTGTCAACGTTTTGAAAAACGAAAAGATGAGAAATGCCGTTCACGAATTGCTGGACAGAGACGGGATGATTATCGGTATTTGCAACGGTTTCCAGGCGTTGGTTAAATCTGGATTGCTGCCTTACGGAAGAATCAAGGATTTGGATGAGAACTCTCCTACTCTTGCTCACAATGCCATCAGAAGACATATTTCTCAGATGGTGAATGTGAAAGTTCTGAATGACGAATCTCCTTGGTTGAAAGGAATGAAAGATCAGGTTTTCACGATTCCGATTTCTCACGGTGAAGGTCGTTTTATGGCTTCGGAAGAGGAAATTCAGAAGCTATTTGAGAACGGACAAATCGCCACTCAATATTTGGATTTAGAAGGAAACATTGCCCACGGAATGCCGTTCAATCCAAATAATTCATTGTTCGGAATTGAAGGTGTAACAAGCCCAGACGGAAAAATCTTCGGAAGAATGGGACATCCTGAACGTTTTGCAGAAGGTTTAATGAAAAATATTCCAACTGCGAATTATCACAATATCTTTAAAAATGGAGTTGAATACTTCAAATAAACAATAAATAAAACCTCATAGATTTTCCCTATTCTATGAGGTTTTTTAATAATGATTTAACAAATAAGTTCCTATTTTTGTATCATTACAATTAGAAAAAACTTTGACCAATGAACGAAGAACATTCTTCTGAGCCTAAAAAAGAAATCAAAAGAATAGACGCCAAATATATTTCGCACGAGATTCAGCATCTTTTACATTTTGACAAAGGTTTTCCTTTTACCTTTAAAGAATTGTTGATTCGACCTGGAAAAGCAGTAAGAGAATATCTTCGGGAGAATCGTGAAAAGTATGTTAAACCAATTGTGTTTTTGGTTTTTTCGGCTGTTATTTACACGTTTTTGATTCATCTGTTTCACATTGATGTTCTGATATTTAACATCAAAGGATTAGGAAAAACGCAATGGGAAAATAATCATAATATCGAAGCTATAAACAGTTGGATTGACTCTCATTTAGGTTACTCTGCTTTGATTATTGGATTTTTTATGGCGCTTTGGACGAAAATATTCTTTTACAAAAAAGGCTTTAATATATTTGAGATTTTTGTCTTACTATCTTACATTTTCGGCGTATTTTTTATTTCAGTTTTAGCCTTTTTATTAATTGGGAAACTATTTAATCTATTTATTATCGCTCAAATTGGAATCTATTTAGTTCAGGTTTATTTTGTATGGGCAATTGGACAATTTTTCGGAGAAAAGAACTTTTTGAATTATGTTAAGAGTTTGATTTGTTTGTTTTTAGGGATTGTTACTTACAAATATAGTTTAGTTCTCTTGGCTTATTTAATTCATTTGTTTTAAATCAAAATCGAAATAATATGAAAATGACTGTCAATCTTGGCGGTCATTTTTTTTAGACAAATTGCAACATTATTTATCTTTCTGCATCTTAATAATAGTAAACCATCAAAAACTATTCTATGAAACTCAAACTATTATTAAGCTTATCTGCAATCATCAGTTCCATTGCAATATTTTCACAATCGTATAAAATCATCTACGACTTCAAATGGAAAACCGAAGAACATTCACAAGATTATAATTCGGAATTAACTGTTCTTTTAAAGAATGATGAGAATTCATATTTTGAATCCTTGGCAAAATTCAAATATGATTCCATAAAAACCAAATTAGTGGACGAAGGAAGCAGAAGTTTTCCAAGCCCAAAGTTGCAATGGAAATTACAGAATTTGATTCATAAGGATTTGAAATCTCAAACTACAATTACGGAAGAGAATTTTTTCGATAAAGTTTATTTGACAACTTATACCTGCAAACCGATTTGGAAAATCAAACAGGAGAAAAGTAAATTGTTCAATTATAACGTTCAGAAAGCTGAAACAGATTTTGGAGGGAGAAAATGGATTGCGTGGTTTACCAATGAAATCCCTATTAGTGATGGACCTTATAAGTTTTTTGGATTACCAGGATTGATTCTTAAAATATCAGATTCTGAGGAGAATTTCATTTTCGAAATCAAAGGACTTACCAAAGAACAATACAATATCGAAGGACGTAATGCCTACGATTCAAAAGTAAATCTCACGCCTAAAAAATGGGAAGCATTTTGGAGCAAATATCAAAAAGACCCATCGATGATTTTTGCCAATCTCAATTCTTCTAATAATACTTTTACTTACGTCTATCACGGCCTAAGCGTAGATAGCAAAGAAGCTAAAGAGATGTACAACAAAACGGAAAAAGAAAAAATCGATATTTTTAAAATCCCAATTGAAATCAAAACTTGTGAACAATAATTAAAAAAATCAGAAAAAAATATAAAAAACTGCAACATTTACATTTGGTTTGCGTCTATTATATAGAACCGAAAAAAAACGAATAACTTTTTGAAGACAACAACAGAAAATATCAGTGATAAAGAATTGTTGGAACAATGCTGTTCCGGAGACAATTCGGGGTATTCTCTACTCTATCATCGTTATTCTAAGGCTGTTTTCAATTCCATTTATCGTATCGTCAATGATAGAGAGGACGCAGAAGATATTCTTCAGGAGGTTTTTTTGAAAGCATTTTCCGAAATAAAATCTCTGAAAAATGTAGAAAGTTTCGGAGGTTGGATTAAGCGAATTGCTATCAATCAATCGCTTAATTATCTTCGAAAAAATAAAATCTATTTTACTGAAATTGAAGATGATAAAATATTGGACATAGAAGATGACGAATTGGAAGCAAAGCTGACTATGGAATCTCGCGTCAAAGAACTTCAAGATATTATTGCTGAATTTCCTTTGCAAACCAGAACAATCGTCAATCTTTTTCTGTTCGAGGAAATGCCACAGGAAGAAATCGCAAAAATTTTAAATATCCCGCACGGAACCGTAAGAAGCTATTACCACCGCGCTAAAAAGAAAATTTTTGAGAAATTACAACCAAAACACTACAATGAAAGATTCGCTTAAAAAATATATCAATGACCATCGAGATGAGTTTGACAATCTCGAAGTTCCAGACGAAATGTTTGACAAAATAATGTCCAAATTGGATGATACTACTCCATCCGTTGGGAAAACACGTTCGATATTTCCATTGAAAACTTTGGCAATCGCCGCTTCCATTGCGGTTATTTTAAGTTTAGGAATTTTTAATTTTTGGCAAGACAAAGAAATTGAAAAAACTATTGCTCAGGAGAAAATAAAAACTACAGATGAAGATTTTGTTGATATTTTAAATCAAAAAAATGAATTAATAACTGCAAAAATCAAGACTTCTAAACAGGAAGTTGTAAGTAAAGTTCTTGTAAATAACGATTCTAATCATTCAAAAAAATCAATAAAAGAACCAGATTTTGTTCCGAATTATAATATTAAAGATGAAAATCATTTTGATAAAGCTCACGCAATAGAATTGATAAATAATGAATTTTCTGCAAGTTCAAGATTGCAAGGGATTGCTTTGGTAAAGGATTTTTCTGAATATGATTCGAAAATAATCGATTTACTTTCTGAAAAAGCTATCTCAGACGAGAATACCAATGTAAGATTGTCTGCAGTTTCAGCCTTAGAAATGCAAAGGCAAAATCCTGCTGTAACGGATAGAATTCAACAGATTTTTGTTCAACAAAATGACCCGATGGTACAGAAAGAATTGATTTCCTTTTTGGCTGAAAAACCATCATCAGACTTGAGTCCAGAAGTTAACATAAAACTTTTGGCACTCGCTAAAGACCCAACAACAGTAGATTTTGTGAAAGATGAAGCATACGCTGTTCTAATGAAATATTAAAAGCTTTTATATAAATAACTCATTAATTATTAACAATTTAAACATTATGAATAAGATATATTTGATTATGTTTGCTTTGATGACGGTTTCCTTCCAAGCGCAGGAAAACTCAACTCAAACAACTACAACAATAGAAAATCCGAAGACTTACAAAGTCAGTAAAAACAAAGGAAAACTACTAATCAATCTTGGAAAAGTAACTGTTGAAGGTTACAAAGGAAATGAAATCATTTTTTCTTTGG
>Ga0302347_1001789_pt1 | contig 24450 bp, 22 predicted proteins | sample PhyWR1_FD_202178 | JGI IMG/M metagenome (GOLD analysis project Ga0302347, IMG submission 202178) | Leaf surface microbial communities from wheat plants in UC Gill Tract Community Farm, Albany, California, United States - DLSL W.R1 (v2)... | ecosystem: Host-associated > Plants > Phyllosphere >...
AGCAAAAGCTGCACCACACTGCAGGGCGCACCGGCGTGCTGATCTTTGTCAGCGAAGCCGAGCGTTATGTCGAAATCCTGGTGGATGAAGGGATATCCCGCCATCTGGACGACAGCGACTGGGGCACTATCGTCAGCGATTTCGTACGCCGCGTGGCGTTGGGGCATACGGCCGAAGGTTTTACTGCCTGCATCGATGCGTGTGCTGAAGTGCTCGCACAACACATACCAAAAACCCAAACGCGCAACCAACTGCCGAATCGGTTGGTGATGTTGTAATTGCGCGTATTTTGATTTTTGATATTTCCGACACTTTGCTCAGAAGTGTCGGATTTTATAATGCTCGATTTATACTGTTGTTTCCTATGTGTTTGTGGGTTGATTCCTAATTGTTAGTGGTGTCGGTTCTCGATATTTCTGATGCTTAATTTTATGAAGATTTTTGTTGTCATTTTTTAAAATGATGGCTAGGTTTTATTGTGTCGGTTTTTTGAATGTGTAGCCAATTGTCGTTAATGTATAGGGAAGTCGATTTGGGAGAAAGGGATTGAGTCTCACATGCAGAGAAAAGCAAGTGCTTGATTTACTGATGCAAGGGCATACAAACAAGAAGATAGCGCGGTGCTTGAGTATCAGTAACTTTACGGTCAGGGATCACGTCTCATCATTGCTGGTTAAGTATGGGGTTGAAAATCGCATAATGTTAATGGTGGTTGCGGGTCGTATTGGGGTAGAGGGCATGTCTGGCCCCCTACATCGGTAGGGTTGTTGGTCTGGGCTCTGGAGTTTAATTTAAGTTCGTCTTGATTTGAGGCTGAAGTGAAGAAATCATCTTTTTATATTCCACCTGGGTATGTGGCGACCCGTTGTGAGCTGGTGTTTATATTTTTGGGTTGTCTGGTCATGTTTGGGGTTGGCCTTATGATGTGGGATACGTTGGTTGATATCCCTCCCGTGCCTAAAACTGGTGTTACGCAGTGCTTATGTTACCCACTCTCTGGGTGGGTCAAAATCATCAGCCTATTTGTATTTTAATGTGGAGCAAGGCGAGGGTGGATATAAGTATATGATTGAGTTCCCCAGTCGTGAATCCGGATTGCTTGATATCTATAAGCACAAGAAGTTATGGGTGGCTGCAGACAGCGATGGTCGTAGTGAGTTTGTCTGGGCAGTATATGATGATGAATTTCGACTGATGATGAGTCGTCAGCAGATAGAGCAGTGGGTGAGGGTTAATAATGTTAGGGGTTATATTATGGTTGCTTGTTCGTGCTTGACTATAAGTTACTTTATATTTCTTATCGTTAGGTGTGGTGTTTATAATCGATATTGCAACAAGAAGGTGGTCAGTGAAAATAGAGAAGGTTGATGAATCAATTTATGTTGTTGATGATTTTCTGACAGAGGCTGAAGAGCGTGAAATCAATGTTCAGCTCAAGGGAGAGGTGTGGCGGTATAACTGGCCAAATTATGAGGCTTTACCCTTTGTCAGGCCATGCTGGCATGTATTTATAGCTGGTAAGGGTCGCCCGCTTGGCCAGTCAAGCCTAGAGGAACTGAGGTCTAATCAGTCTTGGGGTTTTTTGACGGGTTTGTGGCAGCGATTTATGGCATTGCATGAATTTAAAGTGACCTTGCTGGGTGTTTATGCAAATGGACAGACATTCGGGCAGGACACGATTATTCATCGAGATAATAAGGTCCATCCGGGTTTGACCATTATCGTGTTTTGCAATGAATATTGGCCGACCTCATGGGGTGGAGAGCTGGTTTTTTACGATGATGCCAAAGAAAATATTATTAAAGCTGTGCTTCCTAAGTCAAGGCGAGTGGTGGTATTCGATGGGCGAATTCCCCATGCGGCTCGATCACCTTCGGTCAAGTGCGATCAGGTCAGGATGACCCTGGCGTTTAAAACAATAATCGAGGAATAGCAGATGGCAGGAAGGGCTGAGATAATTATAGGTGTGATTAATGATGGTGCTACAGTTGGATCGGGCGCAACTGCAATTGCTGACCAGTTTATAGTGAATAAACAAGGTATGGAGTTGGTGAGTCAGACGGCACAGACCGGGGCCGTCATTGCTAGTATTGCTTCTGTAACAAAATTGGCTGGTCCTTATGTGCCAATAATAAGCATGCCTGGTAATACCATCGCAGGTACTATCACTTTTTTAAAGGTGGGGGTGGACATCAGAGAGGGTCGAAAAATAAGCTCTGGGGACGTGTTAAGTCTGGTCGGGAATGTGGCGGGAATTATTGCCACTTTCACTGTTTTGGTTGGGACTGGTTCTACTCTTGTCGCGGTGGCCGTCGCCGTTTCTGCAGTGGCAGGATTACTGTCGATTATCGGATCTGAAACATTTGATCGAGTTGTGAGGTCGGCTGGGGATTTCTTTGGTAACAATCCTTCCGACAATTACCTCGATTATGTATGCGCGCCAGATATGAGGATTGTTGATCGAAATACTATCAGAATGGCATATGCCAATATGATGTTGTCGTGCAACTGGATGTCGGATACCGGTGAATTGCTGCCATCTTCTGTGGTAGTGCCCGATGAACCCGACAAGCGAGGTGGCGGTGGCGGCGGTAGTGGTTTTATAAGTGGTACGTACAGTCCGCCGGGGCCGACCATTCCTTCCCCGGCACCTCCTCCTCATGACGTAGCCAATGTGGGCATCAGTATTATTGTCGCAGGTAAAACCTATGATGCTGGCGATCAATATGGATGTTGCACAGGAACCAGTGATGGTTATATGTAGTTTGTCAATGTGGAAGATGAAGTGACTCGTTAGTTTTGATAATGCTTCTCGCTCATGGGCTCTCTGATTATATGCCGGCCGGCATCTGTTTTGTTTCATTGTTATGCGAAGGGAACAAGTGCGGCTCTAACCGGGCCCTGCAATATCGTGCCTGAAAAATTACCCCGTGCCCTGCGCGCCCAACACGCCTAAAATACCCGCCATACGTTTTCTGATTTTCCCTCCTGCACCCCCGAGGCACCTTTTTCAATGTCAGTGACAGCTACCACCGCCGCGTCTGTGCCGGATCATCGTGCGCAATTTTTGAACCTGCTGGAAACCGGCCTGGCCCAGAATTCCTTTATCAAGCTGGTGCTGGCCAAATACGTCGGCTCCGAGGCTGAATTGCAGCGGGTGATTATCAAGCAGGTCACGGTCAAGGAGCAGCCTTGCCTGTCGTTTGTGTATCGCTACAAAACCCGCGATATCACCAAGAATTTCCCGCTGGACGAAGGCGTGGCGATCATTGCCGGCCTGCTGCCCGAAGCGTTCAAGAATGCCCATTTGCTGACCCTGACCGACGAAGTGCAACTGGAGTACAGCAAAAAGGGCAAAAGCTCGCTGTTCAAAGGCAAAAGCCAGCAAGAGCGCGAAGTACCGTCGGCTGAGCACAATCGTGAGAAAAATCGCTTTCTGGATCTGACCCGGCCGTTTCTGGCGGACCTGGGTGTGACCAACAAGCAGCAAGAACTGATCCCGGCGATGTCGCGCAAGTGGAAGCAGATCAACAAGTTTATCGAGGTGTTTTCCCACGCCCTGAGCAACTCGCCGCTCAAGCTCGACCAGCCGGTCAAGGTGGTGGATTTCGGTTCGGGCAAGGGTTACCTGACGTTTGCCATTCACGATTACCTGCGTCACAGCCTGCAAGCCGAAGGCCTGGTCACCGGGGTTGAGTTGCGCGAAGACATGGTCACGCTGTGCAACAACGCCGCCCAGCGCCTGGAACACCCGGGCCTGACGTTCCAGCACGGCGATGTGCGCAGTTTTGCGCCCACCCCGATCGACGTGATGATCGCCCTGCATGCCTGTGATATTGCCACTGACTATGCGATCCATATGGGTATTCGCTCCGGGGCGGCGATCATCATGTGCTCGCCGTGCTGCCACAAGCAGATCCGCCTGCAAATCCAGAGCCCGGCGCTGCTCAAGCCGATGCTGCAATACGGCCTGCACCTGGGCCAGCAGGCCGAAATGGTCACCGACAGCCTGCGCGCGCTGTACCTCGAAGCCTGCGGCTATGAAACCAAGGTGTTCGAGTTTATCTCGCTGGAACACACCAACAAGAACAAGATGATCCTCGCGGTCAAACGTGCAGAACCGGCTGATCCGGCGCAGTTGCTGGTGAAAATCCAGGAGCTCAAGGCGTTCTACAACATCCAGGAACACTGCCTGGAGACCCTGCTGCAGGCCGATGGCTTGTTGAAGTAAACCTGTAAGTAGTGTCTGGCGGGTACGTAGTACGTGGCTATTACCCGCCCGGGCATTCAGGGGTTACCTTGGCTACTCTTACAGGCCCAAGGTCTTACCCTACAGGAGCACGCACCATGGCAGCGAAAAAAATTCTGATGCTGGTTGGCGACTACGTCGAAGACTACGAAGTGATGGTGCCGTTCCAGGCGCTGTTGATGGTTGGCCATCAGGTGCATGCAGTATGCCCTGGCAAAACCTCAGGCCAGACCGTTCGCACTGCCATTCACGACTTCGAGGGCGACCAGACCTACAGCGAGAAGCCCGGTCATCTGTTTGCCCTGAATTTCGATTTCGACAAGGTCAAAGCCAGCGATTACGACGCTCTGCTGGTGCCGGGTGGCCGAGCGCCGGAATACCTGCGTCTGAATGAAAAGGTGCTGGAGCTTGTGCGTGACTTCGACAAGGCGGGTAAGCCGATTGCCGCGGTGTGCCACGGCGCGCAACTGCTGGCTGCTGCTGGCACGCTGGAAGGCCGTGAGTGCAGCGCTTACCCGGCGTGTGCGCCGGAAGTGCGTCTGGCGGGCGGTACCTATATCGATATCGACGTGACCAAGGCCCATGTGCAGGGCAACCTGGCGACAGCCCCTGCATGGCCTGCACATCCTGCGTGGCTGGCGGCCTTCCTCGGTTTGCTGGGCACCAAAATCACGTTGTAAGCAGAGGCTGTGACCATGTGTGAACTGTATGTTAAAGCCGATCCGATTCTTTACGAGTCACGTTCGCGCTCATTGCGTATCTGTGGCGTGGTCACCACTTTGCGCCTGGAAAACCAGTTCTGGGACATTCTCAGCGAAATTGCCGAAACAGACGGGATGACCACCAACCAGTTGGTGGCCAAGCTGTATGAAGAGGTGATGGATTATCGTGGCGAAGTGGTCAATTTTGCCTCGTTTTTGCGTGTGAGCTGCACCCGCTACCTGAGCCAGCGCCGGGTGCAGGCGCCGGGGTTGAGTGTGGTTTCGCGCTTGCAAGGTTGACACGCTCGTAGCAGCTGCCGAAGGCTGCGTCCGATTGCGCAGCGATCGTAAAACCTGTGTCCGAGGCGTGTCAGGTAAGTTGTGCAGCTGATTTCACGACGGCTGCGCCGCCGGACGCAGCCTTCGGCAGCTGCTACACAACCGTACCCCTCTTGCATCTAGAAGAACCGCGTCACGCTGATCTTGGCATTGCGGCCCTGGCTGTAGGCGTTTTCGCCACTGAGCATCGGCTGATAGTTTTTATTGAACATATTGTCCAGGGTGAAGTTGACTTCGGTGCCCTTGAGGTACGGCTGCTGCGGCTTCCAGTTGGCAAACAGGCCCTGCACATTGTAGCCGTCGTTGGGGAACTGGTCCCAGTAGCGGTCGCCCAACGCACTGATCGGGCTGCTGTAGTAGTTGTCGCTCGGCAAACGGTCGGTTTTGCGTACGAATTCTCCCTTCCAGCCAATCCGGGCATCCAGGCTCGGGATCTTGGTACCCAGTACGGCAATCCACTTGGGAGCGGGTATGTCACGCGCCCAGACGTTAGGCCCCCAAGGGTTGGTGTAGGCGCCTTGGTGCTTGCCGGTCATCCATGCGTAGGACAGTGAGCCGAACACGTAGGTGGATTCGTAGAAACTCTCAATTTCGAAGCCCTTGATGGTCACGCTGCCAATATTGCGGTAGTTGGGCATGTTGGGCCCGCACGCATCGGTCATGCTGACCGTGGGAGTTTGCGCGGCGCAGCCTACGCCCGTGGCCTTGAAGATTTCGTCGTCGACGGTGTTGCGGAACAGGGTGGTGCGCACCAGGGCGTGGTCGTTGTCGCCAAAAATCTTGTCGAAGGTGGTGATGTTGCCGCCACGCCAGCCGGTGATCCGTTCCGGATCAAGGCCCAGGCTGCTGGAGGTGCGGCTGCCGACGCCTTGGACTTCGTATTGCTCGTCAATTACCGGGGCGCGCCAGGTTTTGCTGTAGTCCAGGAATAGCGCGGTTTGCGGGGTGATTTTCCAGAAGGCTGACAGGCGCGGCGACCAGCCGGTGTAGGTTTTGTCGCTGTAATCGTGACCCAACTCCGGGTGGTTGTAGTACGGCGCGTCGTTTTCCTGGCCGCGATTGCGCACATGGTCGTAGCGCATGGACGGCGTCAGGGTGAAGTCACCCCAGGTGATGGCGTCCTGAATATAGAAGCTGTTGGTGTCGACCTTGCCCCGGGGCATGAAGTTGGGCTGGTAGTGGCCGTAGTTGTACTTTTCGACGTCGTAGATGCCGCCCGGCATCCACATGTTCACATCACGCTGGTGCTTGCGAAACTGCACGCCGGTGGTCACTGCATGGTCCAGCGGGCCGCTGGCAAACAGGCTGATGTTCTCGACCTGGAGCATGTCGTCGGTGTAGCCGGTTTCCATCTTGCGCCCGCCGCTGGTGGGCTGGGTGAAGGCCTGGGCGTCACGCTTGTCGGTTTGTTCGGTGTTGGAGTGCGAGTACTTGACCTCCAGATCCACCAGCGGATTGTCCAGGGGTTCGTATTTGTATTTGGTCGACCAGGTGGTGTCGATCGTCGAGCGGTTGGACAGGTAGCGCCGCGCTGCTATGTCGTAGCCATACTTGTCGATGTTGGCCTGGCTGGGTGGCGCGGGGTAACTGACGGCCGAGAAGGGCACCCACAAATAGTTGTTCGAGCGCGAGTAAGACATGCCCACGCTGTGTTCGTCATTGAGGTGCAAATTGAGCTTGAGCAGTTGTCCGTCCAGGTCCTGGGCGGTATTGGGCAGGCGCTGGGGGTTAACCGGGTAGACATTGCCGGGGTTGGGCATTTTGCCCGCCAGCTTCATATCGTCGCCGTCGCGCTTGGTGTAGTAAAACAGGGCGTCGGCGCGGCCATCTTCGGTGCGACCGTAGACAGCGCCGCTGTAGACCTGTTGATGGTCATTGCTGCTGTAGCCGTACTTGAGCATGGCGCCGGTGTCCTTGCCCTCTTCGAGCAAGTCGGTCGCATCCTTGGTTTCCATGTGCACCACACCGGCAAAGCCACCATTGCCGGTGTGGATATCGTGGGGGCCTTTTTCGACTTCCAGGCGTTTGATCAGCTCGGGCTCGATAAAAATCGTGCCCTGCTTGTAGCGTTCAAAGCCGCTTTTGGTCGCGCCATCGACGGTCATTTGTACGTCTTCAGCTTCACCCATGCCCCAGATATTGATGGTCTGGCCGCCGGGCTTGAGCGAGCCGCCGAGGTTGATGCCCGGCAAGGTGGCGAGCAGGCTGGGGATGTTATTGGCCTGATAGCGGTTGATTTGCTCCTGGGTCATGGTCGACTTGCCGACGTTGCTGGAGTCGACTTCGCTACCGTTGCCCACCACGCTGACCGCGCCCAGTTCCAGGCTGTTGCTGGTGGTGGTGCCGGACTCCCGGGGCCGCACGACGTAGGTGCGATCGATCTGCACTAGGCTGAAGTCGGTGTCTTTGAGCAGGCGCTGGATGGCTTCCTGTGGCTCGAAGGTGCCACTGAGTGCCGGGGCATTCACGTTGCGTAACAGGGCTTCGTCGAACAGCAGCTGGATGTTTGCCTGCTGTGCCACCTCGCTCAGCGAACTGGCCAGCGATTGCGCCGGCAGTTGCAACTGGATCGACTCGGCGTGGGCCTGCAGGCTGATCGCCAGGCAAGCCGCCAGCAGTGTCGGGCGGGTGCACAAATGCGAGAAGTAATGTGGTACGCGAAACATGAAATCCCCCGGTGTGGCAACAAAGGCCAAAAAGACATGCGTTAGCAACGCAGACCGGAGGAAGACGCAACACAATGAAAAAACCACATATGCGAATGCAAAATATTCGCATATATTTTTTTAGCGCGGTTCGATACGGATTTTACCGCTGTCCAGCAGCACGTTTTTAACCGGGATCAGGGCGGGCAGGGCCTTGACCAGCGCCAGCGGATCGCTGACGTCCAGATTGCCTGAAACCTTGTAGTTTGCCAGCGGGCCTTCAGCCAGCTGGATCATGCCGGGGCGGTACAAGTCCAGTTCGTCCACCAGGCTGGCCAACTCACGATTGCGAAAGGACAGGTGGCCAGAGCGCCAGCCCGCCACTTCACCGGTGCCCAGGGTTTGCGCTTGCAGCGAGCCGTTGGCGTAGTTCCAGGTGGCGCGTTGTTGGGCACCCAGCAGCATGGCGGACCTGGCGTCTGGGATGAACGCGACCTCGCCGTGGGCCACGCTGACCACTAGCTGGCGCGAGCTGCGGCGTACATCAAACCCCGTGCCGACCACCCGGATGCGCGCATCCCCGGCATGCACCACCAGCGGCTGCTCCTTGTTGGCGGCGACTTCAATATAGAGCTGGCCCTGGTCCAGGTAGATGTCACGCTGGTGTGCGCTGAAGTCCAGGTGCAGGCGCGTGTTGGCATTCACGTTCAGGGTGCTGCCGTCGGGCAGCAATACTGTGCGCGCGCCCTGGGCCAGTGTGTTGATCTGCTGTTGATGCAGCGCCACCGGCGCGCCGAGGTTCAGAGCAAAGACGGCACAGAGCACCGCGGCGGCAGTGGCCAGGGCAAAGTGTGCGCGTCGGGGCTTGACCGGGAGCGATACGGGGGCGTTGATCTGTTCAAGCTCGCCCAGGTCGGCCCACAACGATTCAAATTCGGCATAGGCCCGGGCATGGCTCGGGTTGGCATGCCAGGCGTTGAATTGTTCGCGGTTGTCGTGGCCGCGGCTATTGCGGTTGCGCGCAAACCAAGTGGCGGCCTGTTCATCGACGCTGTCGTCATCGGCTGTGTGAAAAGGGCTCATTGTGGCTGCTCCTTGCCGCTGTCCCGTTGTAGATGTTGCTTGCAGTGCAGCAAGGCCAGTGCAATGTGCTTTTCAACCATGCTCACGGAAATCCCCATGCGTTCGGCAATCTGTGCCTGACTCAAGCCCTCAAAGCGGTGCAGCATAAGGGCTTCGCGACGTCTGGGCGAGAGTTCTGCAAGGACCCGTTTAAGTTGTTCAAGGCGTTGCAGGCGCAGGGCTGCGACCATTGGATCATCCCTCTCATCGCTCAAGGGCTCGGCTTCACTTTCGTTGCGCTCACCGTGTACGGCGTGTCGCACTTGCTGTCGACGCCAGTGGTCGCGCAACAGATTGCGCGCCATCTGGAACAAAAACGCCCGTGGCTGTTCGATTTTGCCCCGGTCCTGATAGCCCAGCCATTGGGTGAAAACATCCTGGGTCATGTCGGCTGCATCGCTGGTGTTGTCGGTACGCTTGCGCAGAAAGTGCAAAATTTGCGTATAGAACTCACGAAAGTGATCGGCCACGGGCGGGTCGGGTTCAAGGCCAGACATGAAGATCCTTATAGACACAGCGATGCAAATAAGCTGCGAATGGTATCGATAACCATTGCTATTTGTCTCGTTGAAATTGCCGGTTTCGCTCATTCCTGTGGATAAATGGATAAATAGCCCGTGGCGTCTTTACTGAAGAAGTGCAGGAACCCTTAATTTCAGGAGAAAGGCTATGTCGGGTTGGTACGAGTTGAGCAAGACCAGCAGCGGGCAGTTCCGTTTTGTACTGAAGGCGGCGAATGCCGAAACCATTCTGGTCAGCGAGCAATACACCACGCTGGCGGCGGCCAAGGGCGGGATCGCCTCGGTGCAGGTCAACAGCCCGCTGGATGAGCGCTACGAGAAAAAAGTCGCCAAGGACGGCAAACCGTACTTCAACCTGAAGGCGGCCAATCACCAGATCATCGGTACCAGTGAGCTGTATTCCTCTGAGGCCGCACGGGACAAAGGCATTGCCAGCGTCAAGCACAATGGCCCGACCACGGTGATCAAAGAGAAACTATGATGCCTGAATGTGTGCTCTTGTAACCCTGTAGCCGCTGACGAGCAGCGCGAGGCTGCGTCCGGCGGCGCAGCCGTCGTAAATCCCCTCAGCCTAGGTGCATCAGATAGATCGCGCTTATCGGGTTTGCGACGATTTCATCGTCGGGCGCAGCCTCGCGCTGCTCGTCAGCGGCTACAGGTTTACCGTTCCACAGGTACTGAGTGCCTGGTATCGCCCAACGGATGGGTTTTTGAATCAAAGAAGCGCAGCTCAAGCTTCTTGTCGGCAAACAGCGCCGTGTAATGGTTTTTCTGAAAGCGAATAAACGCCTCACTGCGCGGGTAGATCGAGATGCACAGGGTTTTCAGCGGTGCCTGACGCAATGCGTCAATCAGGTGCTGATCCTGCTCGCCCAGGCTATGGCCGAAGATGCACAGCGCGTCTTTATGGGTCATCAACTGCTCATGGCAAAAAGACAGGTAATCGGACTGGCGAATGGATTTGCGCTTGTCCTCGCTGCCGGTTTCGCTGACAAACAGCGGTACGTCGTCCAGGGCGCTGATGGAGTGGTTGATCGCAAAGTTGCTTAGCAATGTGGGTTCGTTGGCCGCTAGCTTGCGTGCCTTGCCCTCCTGGTTTTTCACCAGATGCAGGGCGCCATGCAGGTACAGCACCCGTGTGGCCCTGCTTTTGGCCAGTGCCACAGCAGGCTCAAAGGTTGCCTGCGGGGTGCCAAACAGGTCGTTGAAGCCTTTGGGCGACTGCATCACGGCCCAGGGCGCGAGCAGGTCGTAGTTGGAGCAATACACCGTGGCGTAGCGTGCCAGTTCTTCGTTCCAGCAGGCCAGGGTTTCAGGCTGCATCAGGCGCCAGGGAATGTGCACATCCTGGGTGCAGTTGATCAGGGCTTCCTTGATCGCGTAATAGCGTTTGCGCGGCGAGGCCGAGTTGATGGCCAGTGCCTTGTTGACCTTGCTCGCGGTTTTCAGGGCGCTGAGCACGTGCTCGAAGTTACGGGTGCCCAGGGCCTCGAACACACTGAGTTCGGTCTGGCTCAGGGGCTTTTCGGCGACGCTCCTGGCTTTGTCGAACAGTGAGTCGTAATAAAAGTCGTGCCACACGGCCATGCTGGCACCGTTGCCAATCAGCAGCCCGCTGCACGGTGTGCTGGTACGTAACAGGTTCCAGTCTTCTAGCTGGGCATCAAATGCCTGGAAGGGGGTCATCGCAAATATCGTCTCAGGGCGTAGGCGGTAGCGGACTTTATCACGCTCAAGTATTGAGCCAGATCAACATTGCGGCTTTGTCATTGGAGGAAGCTGTGGAGACCGAATTAGCCAATGACCCGCGAAGAGGACTCGACATGACCAGCACTTTCTTTATTCCTGCTGTAAACATTATGGGTAACGGTTGCCTGGATGAAGCCATGACTGCGATTCGCAACTATGGTTTTCGCAAGGCGTTGATTGTGACCGACGCGGGGCTGGCCAAGGCGGGGGTTGCGACGTTGATCGCCGAGAAACTCGCGTTGCAGGATATTGATTCGGTGATTTTCGATGGTGCCAAGCCTAACCCGAGCATTGCCAACGTCGAGGCGGGCTTGAAGGTGCTCAAGCAGCATCAGTGCGACTTCATTGTATCGCTGGGTGGTGGTTCGCCCCATGACTGTGCCAAGGGCATTGCGCTGTGTGCCACCAATGGCGGGCATATCCGTGATTACGAAGGTGTCGACCGTTCGGCCAAGCCGCAATTGCCGCTGGTGTCGATCAATACCACGGCGGGTACGGCCAGTGAGATGACGCGCTTTTGCATCATCACAGATGAAGAGCGCCACGTGAAAATGGCCATTGTCGACCGTAACGTGACGCCTTTGCTGTCGGTCAATGACCCTGAGTTGATGGTGGCGATGCCCAAAGGCCTGACGGCCGCCACGGGCATGGACGCGTTGACCCACGCCATCGAGGCGTATGTGTCGACGGCAGCCAACCCGATTACTGACGCCTGTGCGATCAAGGCGATGGAGCTGATCAGTCAAAACCTGCGCCAGGCGGTAAGTGATGGCAAAAATCTGACCGCACGGGAGAACATGGCTTACGCGCAGTTCCTCGCGGGCATGGCTTTCAACAATGCCTCGCTGGGTTTTGTGCATGCGATGGCGCACCAGTTGGGTGGTTTCTATGACTTGCCCCACGGTGTGTGCAACGCGGTGTTGCTGCCCCATGTGCAGACCTTCAACGCCAGTGTGTGCGCAACGCGCCTGACCGATGTGGCCCATGCGCTGGGTGCCGATGTGCGCGGCCTTAGCCCGGAAGAGGGCGCGCAGGCGGCCATCGCGGCGATTCGTACCCTGGCCAAGGACGTCGAGATTCCTGCCGGGCTGCGGGACTTGGGCGCCAAGCTGGATGACATCCCGATCCTGGCCACCAACGCGCTCAAAGATGCCTGTGGCTTTACCAACCCGCGCAAGGCTGATCAGGGGCAGATTGAAGAGATCTTCCGCAACGCGTTTTAACGGCTGGCAGGCCTGGCTTTTGTGGGAGCGGGCTTGCCCGCGATAGCCTTGGCACGGTATCGCCTGATACACCCCATTGCCCGCATCGCGAGCAAGCCCGCTCCCACAAGGTTCGGGCATAAAAAAACGGCCAGGTGATCAACCTGGCCGTTTTTTTGTGTCTGGCTTTGAAGCGCTTATTGCACTTCTACGGCCAGGCTGTCGCTGATTTTCTTCTGCCAGATCGCCGGGCCGGTGATGTGTACCGACTCGCCGTTGCTGTCGACTGCCACGGTAACCGGCATGTCTTTAACGTCAAACTCGTAGATCGCTTCCATGCCCAGTTCGGCAAAGGCCACCACGCGCGACTTCTTGATCGCCTGGGCAACCAGGTAAGCAGCGCCACCCACGGCCATCAGGTACACGGCTTTGTGTTCCTTGATCGCCTCGATGGCGGTAGGGCCGCGCTCGGACTTGCCGATCATGCCCAGCAAGCCGGTCTGATCAAGGATCTGGCGGGTGAACTTGTCCATCCGCGTCGCGGTGGTCGGGCCGGCAGGGCCAACCACTTCGTCACGCACCGGATCAACCGGGCCAACGTAGTAGATAAAGCGACCCTTGAGGTCTACCGGCAAGGTTTCACCCTTGTTCAGCATTTCGACCATGCGCTTGTGCGCCGCGTCGCGACCGGTGAGCATTTTGCCGTTGAGCAGGACGGTTTCGCCCGGCTTCCAGCTCTGCACATCTTCCGGGGTCAGGGTGTCGAGGTTGACACGGCGGGCCGAAGGGCCTGCTTCCCAGACGATTTCCGGGTAGGCGTCCAGCGGTGGCGCTTCGAGGGCTGCCGGGCCGGAGCCGTCCAGTACGAAGTGGGCGTGACGGGTGGCCGCACAGTTGGGGATCATGCACACCGGCAGCGACGCTGCGTGGGTCGGGTAGTCCATGATTTTGACGTCGAGCACGGTGGTCAGGCCACCCAGGCCCTGGGCGCCGATGCCCAGCTGGTTAACCTTCTCGAACAGCTCGATACGCATCTCTTCGATACGGTTGGACGGGCCGCGCTTGATCAGGTCGTGAATGTCGATGGATTCCATCAACACTTCCTTGGCCATCACTGCGGCTTTTTCTGCAGTACCGCCGATGCCGATGCCGAGCATGCCCGGTGGGCACCAGCCCGCACCCATGGTCGGAACGGTCTTGAGCACCCAGTCAACGATCGAGTCGGACGGGTTGAGCATGGCCATTTTCGACTTGTTCTCGGAACCGCCGCCCTTGGCTGCCACGTCCACTTCTACGGTGTTACCCGGAACGATGGAGTAGTGGATGACCGCAGGGGTGTTGTCCTTGGTGTTGCGACGAGCACCGGCCGGGTCGGCCAGGATCGAAGCACGCAGGACGTTTTCCGGCAGGTTGTAAGCGCGACGCACGCCTTCGTTGATCATGTCGTCCAGGCCCATGGTGGCGCCGGTCCAGCGCACGTCCATGCCGACGCGTACGAATACGGTGACGATGCCGGTGTCCTGGCAAATCGGGCGGTGGCCGGTGGCACACATGCGCGAGTTGATCAGGATTTGCGCCATCGAGTCACGGGCGGCTGGCGATTCTTCGCGCAGGTAAGCCTCGTGCATCGCCTGGATGAAGTCCACGGGGTGGTAGTAGGAAATGAATTGCAGGGCGTCAGCAACGCTCTGAATCAGGTCGTCTTGCTTGATCACGGTCATGGGTCGCGCTCCTCTATAAGACGGGAACATACAATCAATAAGGTGTTTGCGACCTGGTGCTTCGGTCTGTCGAAAACATCTTTGCTAGGCATACCGGGCACGCATGACCGGTACAAAAAAGGCGCCGCAGTATAACCCGGTACACTCCCTGATACACCCGTAGAGGTGCAAACGAAAGTAGGGGGTGGACGAGGGGTGATCAGTTAAACTGCAAAAACACGAAATGTATGAAGATCAAATGTGGGAGCGGGCTTGCTCGCGATGCAGGTGACGCGGTTTTTCTGAATGACCGCAGTGAAGCAATCGCGAGCAAGCCCGCTCCCACAGGATTTGTCCTGTGGAGGCCGTTATTGCCCCAGTTATACGTCGCTGACAAGCACTGGTCAGTTGCCTCAAACACCAATCTGCTCGACGCCTTGAATCAGGCCGGTGTAGCAGTCCCCTACAGTTGCCGGGCGGGCAGTTGCCATGCCTGCTTGGTGCGTTGCGTGCGCGGTGAGCCTGCTGATCTCAAGCCCGAGGCATTGAGCCGGGACCAGCGCGAGCAGGGCTGGCGTCTGGCCTGTCAGTGTCAGGTAGTTGAGGATCTTGAGGTCGAAGCGTTCGACCCGCTACGCGACGGCATGCCGGCACAGGTGCTGGCACTCGACTGGCCTAGCCCGAGCGTGTTGCGTTTGCGCCTCTCGCCCCAGCGCCCTTTGCGTTATCGCGCAGGCCAGCATGTGGTGCTGTGGACTACCAGCGGCATCGCGCGCCCGTACTCGCTGGCCAGCCTGCCTGAAGAAGACCGCTTCCTGGAGTTTCACCTCGACTGCGCACACCCCGGTGAGTTCGTCGATGCTGCCCGGCAGTTTAAGATCGGCGATTGTGTGCGTCTGGGCGAGCTGCGCGGTGGTGCGCTGCGTTATGACCCGGACTGGCAGGAGCAAGCGCTCTGGTTGCTGGCCTCCGGCACCGGGCTGGGTCCGCTGTATGGTGTGCTGCGCGAAGCATTGCGCCAGGAGCATCAGGGCCCGATCCGGCTCGTGCATGTGGCCCGCGATGAGACTGAACACTACCTCAAAGGCGAGCTGCTGGCCCTGGCGGGGGCTTATCCAAACCTTGTGGTCGAATACCTTGAGCGTCCGCAGTTGCCTGACTATCTGCTGCAGATGCGTGTTGTCTCACGCCAGGCCCACGCCCTGGTTTGCGGGAACCCCGATAGTGTTGATGCCTTTGCCAAACGCCTGTTTCTGGCGGGGCTGCCACGCAACCAACTGCTGGCGGATGCTTTTCTGACTCGCAGCTAAGCGCAATAAAAAAGCCCCGCCTGAGTGATCAGGCGGGGCTTTGTGTTCAAGCCTTGTAGGGCTTAAACCATTTTGTCGCCGACATGCAGAATCTTCATGCCGTTGGTACCACCGATAGTGTGGTAGCTATCACCCTTGGTCAGGATGACCCAGTCGCCATTTTGAACCACGCCCAGTTTGAGCAGTTCGTCGATGGCAGCCTGGCTGACCTGTTCTGGCGGCAGCGATGCCGGGTCGAACGGTACGGTGTACACACCACGGAACATGGCGGCACGAGCCTGGGTCTCACGGTGCGGGGAAAACGCGTAGATCGGCACCGAGGAACGGATGCGCGACATGATCAACGGTGTGTAGCCGCTTTCGGTCAGGGCGATGATCGCTTTGACACCCGGGAAATGGTTGGCGGTGTACATGGCCGCCAGCGCGATGCTTTGATCGCAGCTTTCGAAGGTTTTGCCGATGCGGTGGCTGGAGGTTTTGCTGGTCGGGTGCTTTTCAGCGCCTACGCAAATACGTGCCATGGCCTGCACGGCTTCCAGAGGATAAGCACCAGCAGCACTTTCAGCCGAGAGCATCACGGCGTCGGTGTAATCGAGAACGGCGTTGGCAACGTCGGACACTTCGGCACGAGTTGGCATCGGGTTCTGGATCATCGACTCCATCATCTGGGTCGCAACGATCACCGCTTTATTGTGGCGACGTGCGTGCAGAATGATTTTCTTCTGGATGCCCACCAGCTCGGCATCGCCGATTTCAACGCCCAGATCGCCACGGGCAACCATTACTGCGTCGCTGGCCTTGATCAGGCCGTCGAGGGTTTCGTCATCCGCTACCGCTTCGGCACGTTCAATTTTCGCCACCAGCCAGGCAGTACCGCCCGCTTCGTCACGCAGTTGACGGGCGTATTCCATGTCCGCAGCGTCGCGTGGAAACGACACAGCCAGGTAGTCGACTTCCATTTCGGCAGCCAGCTTGATGTCAGCCTTGTCTTTTTCAGTCAGGGCCGGCGCAGTCAGACCACCGCCACGACGGTTGATGCCTTTATGGTCGGACAGCGGGCCGCCGATCAACACGGTGCAGTGCAGGGCGTCGTCGGTGGCAGTGTCTACACGCATTACTACGCGGCCGTCGTCGAGCAGCAGCTCGTCGCCCACGCCGCAGTCCTTGACCAGATCAGGGTAGTCGATGCCGACCACTTCCTGGGTGCCCTCGGTCAACGGATGGCTGGTGGAGAAGGTGAACTGGTCACCGACTTTCAGCTCGATCTTTTTGTTGGCGAATTTGGCAATACGGATTTTCGGGCCTTGCAGGTCACCCAGCAGGGCTACGAAGCGGCCATGCTTGGCGGCGATTTCGCGCACCAGCTTGGCACGAGCCTTGTGCTCATCGGGAGTGCCGTGGGAGAAGTTCAGACGGGCAACGTCCAGGCCAGCCAGGATCAGCTGCTCCAGCATTTCCGGTGAATTGCTGGCAGGGCCAAGTGTGGCAACAATTTTGGTTCGACGAACAGACATGCAAAGACTCCTGAGTTCAAGCGCTGCCAAAGGCTACTATGGTCTTTCGCTGTAGTCATTGTTCCTCTGCACTACTTTCTGCTTAAGTTGTGGTGCATCGGGTCTGTTGTCTGAAGAATCTGGCCGTGGGGTCGATACACTGTTGTGAACAGGAGATCCTCATGCGAATTGTGCTCGTTTTAGTCTTGCTCGCCACTGTGGCCGGCTGTACCCGTTGGTCGATGAACCACCATTTGAACAATGCCTATCGTGCTTATGATCGCGGTAATTGCGAAGCTGTGATGCTGGAATTGTCCGAAGTTGATCGCGACAGTCGAAGCCGGCCTTACATCTGGCCACAAACAGCTATGCTCCGTGGACTGTGCCTGGAACGTACCAAGTTTTACCTGGATGCGGCCCAGACCTACCAGTACATCATCAACGAATTCCCGAAGAGCGAGTACGCCTATCGGGCCAAGGCGCGGATCGAAACACTGCGTATTCTCAAGTTTATTCCAGGGCCCGGGGCAACCGCGGCGGCGGTGCCTGTGAGCATTCCATGATGAACGAAATTTAAACTGGCCATTTGTACGCCCTTGGCTAATCTTGTATTCGTTTGGATGTATTTGTGTTTTTTTCTATCCAAGTGGGTGTGAGGCTCGGTGTCTGTCGGGTGTTCCGGGCTTCATTAGCTGGCGTACGGGGTCATTCGAAGCGCTGACGCGGCCATGTCAAATGGCCTTTTAAAGTGATAGTGAACATGGTTATAGAGCGGCGTATCCAGCGGCACCAACTGACGAGCTTCCTGAAAGTGTTCAATCGCTTCACGGACAAGCCCATCGGCTATCTGGGCAATGTCTCTGATGGCGGTTTAATGCTGGTTAGCCAGCTGCCGATGCTGGTGGACGCCAATTTTGAATTGCGGCTCAAACTTCCCGACACCGACGGCTGCCCGCAGTTTATTGACCTGACGGCACGCTGCCTGTGGTGTCACGAGGATGCCACGCCGCACTGTTATGACTCCGGGTTTATCCTGTATCAGCCACCTGCCGAGTACGCCGCGCTGATCAGTGCCTTGCAGCGCTACTTCAGCTTTCAGCCCTTGCAGGCTTCTGCCTGAGGGATTGAACGCCTAGACTGTTGGGGTCTACTGTTCAGGAACACCCCGTGACCTCTATTTTTTGGTACGACTACGAAACCACCGGCATCAATCCGCGTTGCGACCGGGCCGTGCAAGTGGCCGGCATCCGCACTGATCTGGAACTCAACGAGATCGATCAGCCGATCAATCTCTATTGCCAGCCCAGCGACGATATCCTTCCTCATCCCATGGCTTGCCTGATCACTGGTATCACCCCCAGTCGTCTTGAAGACAAGGGCCTGGGCGAAGCCGAGTTCATGACCCGCACTCACGCGCAATTGGCGTTGCCCGGCACTTGTGGTGCGGGCTACAACTCGTTGCGCTTTGATGACGAGGTCACGCGCTACAGCCTGTATCGAAACTTCTTTGATCCCTATGCCCGTGAATGGCAGGGCGGCAACAGCCGCTGGGACCTGATTGATGTGGTGCGCACGGCCTACGCCCTGCGCCCGGAGGGGATTGTCTGGCCAGAAGATGAGGGGCGGGTAACGCTCAAACTGGAGCGTTTGACCGCGGCCAACGGGATCGATCATGGGCAGGCCCACGATGCGTTGTCCGATGTGCGGGCGACTATTGCCCTGGCCCGGCTGATTCGTGACAAACAACCCAAGTTATATGACTGGCTATTCCAGTTGCGCACTAAGCAGCGGGTGCTTGATCAAATTCGACTGTTGCAGCCGATGGTGCATATCTCCGGGCGTTTTTCTGCGGCCAGACATTACCTGGGCGTGGTATTGCCGTTGGCCTGGCATCCGAAGAATCGCAATGCGCTGATTGTCTGCGACCTGCACTTTGATCCGCAGCCTTTGCTGGATATGGATGCAGAGTCCTTGCGCAAAATGCTCTATACCCGGCGTGAAGATTTACCGGAAGGTCAGTTGCCGGTACCGCTCAAACTGATACAGATTAATCGGTGCCCGGTGGTGGCCCCCTTGAATGTTCTGCGAGCGCAAGATCAGCAGCGCTTGCAACTGGATATGGACCTCTATCAAGCGCGAGCCCGCAGTCTTGTTGATGCTCAGGAAGTTTGGCAAGACAAGTTGTCAGCCATTTATGCCCGTGAAGACTTCATCCCCAGTGAAGATCCCGAGCAGCAATTGTATGACGGCTTTATCGGTGATCGTGACCGTCGACTGTGCGAGCAAGTCAGGAACAGTGACCCGGAGCAGTTGGCCAAAGATACATGGCCTTTTGATGATGAGCGCTTGCCCGAATTATTATTCCGTTACCGCGCGCGAAACTTTCCCCATACCCTGGATGCGCAAGAAGTGGAGCGCTGGCATGTGTTCTGCCAACAGCGTTTGTCGGATCCGGCCATGGGTGCGCCGATCACTCTGGAGGGCTTTATGCAGGCAGCGGACGAGTTGTCCCGTAGCGCCACGCCAGCCCAGCTAAAGCTGTTGGCGGAGTGGCAACGCTATGCGCAGGCGTTGAGTCGCCGTGTGGGGCTGAGCCAGCCGGGCGATAGCGGGGCTTAAAAGACAGGCAATAAAAAACGCCAGCAAGCTGGCGTTTTTTAATAGCAGCGCAAAAAGGTTTGCGTGCAGGGTGTTACTTAGTCCAGCAAAGTCGCCCAGCCTTCAACCACGTCGCTGCCCCACTTGGCTTTCCACTCTTTCAGAGTTTTGTGGTTGCCACCTTTGGTTTCAATCACTTCACCGTTGTGCGGGTTTTTGTATTGTTTAACCTTGCGGGCACGTTTGGTGCCGGTGGTTTTAACAACACCGCGTGGTGCTTTGCTTACTTTGGATTCTGGGTCCAGAAGGGCGATGATATCGCGTAGCGATTTTTGGTACTCGCCCATCAGAGTGCGCAGTTTGCCTTCAAATTCCAGCTCGGTTTGAAGTTTGTCGTCTTCGGACAGGTTCTTCAGGCGGGCTTGCAGTTCTTTGATAGCTTCTTCTGTTGCGCGGTATTCGTTGATCAGGGACATGAGGATAACCTTATGTTGAAAAGGGGTAACAGGGATACAGTGGCGCAATAGTAGTCAGACAGTAACTGCAAGTAAACCTGTAATAGGCGATTAATTTAAAATTTTATTCATTAACTTTGCGTTCGCCAATATGCGCGCTATTAAATACGCGGGGTGCAGCTGGGTTATTAACGGCGATTAATAACTCGTGTCAATTGTACGTTAATAGCAGCGCAGGCCACGTCGATGCTGGCGTGAAGCCACAAGCTGCGCGACCCCATGGCGCAGGCTGCGGGGCGCAACGAATACTGCAGTTTTGCCGCGCACTCGCTAGAATGGCGGCCTTAGTAAAGTTTTTGGAGTTTTCCCCTCATGCGCACTTTTCGGTTGGTGATTGCCTGCCCCGACGGCGTCGGCATTGTCGCCAAGGTCAGCAATTTCCTTGCCTCCCACAATGGCTGGATCACTGAAGCGAGTCATCACTCGGACGATCAAAGCGGTTGGTTCTTTATGCGTCACGAGATTCGTGCCGATTCCTTGCCATTCGGGCTTGAGGCTTTTCGTGAGGCATTTGCCCCGATTGCCGAAGAGTTTTCGATGGAATGGCGCATTACCGATACCGCGCAGAAAAAACGTGTGGTGTTGATGGCCAGCCGTGAATCCCACTGCCTGGCCGATTTGTTGCACCGCTGGCACAGCGATGAACTGGACTGCGATATTTCCTGTGTGATTTCCAACCACGACGACTTGCGCAGCATGGTCGAGTGGCATGGCATTCCGTTTTATCACGTACCGGTTGACCCGAAGAACAAAGAGCCGGCGTTTGCCGAAGTCTCGCGTCTGGTCAAGCACCATGCTGCTGAAGTTGTGGTGCTGGCCCGTTACATGCAAATCCTGCCGCCGGATCTGTGCCGCGAATATGCAGGCCAGGTGATCAACATTCACCACAGCTTCCTGCCGTCGTTTGTCGGTGCCAAGCCGTATCACCAGGCATCGTTGCGTGGCGTGAAGCTGATCGGTGCAACATGCCATTATGTCACCGAAGAGCTGGACGCAGGTCCGATCATCGAGCAGGACGTCGTGCGCGTCAGCCACAGTGACAGCATTGAAGACATGGTGCGTTTCGGCCGTGATGTCGAGAAGATGGTGCTGGCCCGTGGCCTGCGTTATCACCTTGAAGATCGCGTGCTGGTGCATGGCAACAAGACAGTGGTGTTCTGATCAAGTTTTGATGAGCGCAGTGGGAGCGAGCTTGCTCGCGATGGCATCACTGAGGTCTGTCAGGCAAACCGAGGTGAAGCTATCGCAGGCAAGCCAGTAGTCACAGGTTTGCAGCAGTGCAGGGGAGGTGTCATGAGTGATCCACTCGACAAGGCCACATCCAGTGCCCCGGCTATCTTGGGTGAGGGGTGTTTGAGTCGCTATGACCCGGACGCTCTCAGTCCCGAGGACGGCACCGACTTTGCCGATGCCGCCAGGCTTTGGGATGAGCTGCAGCAAGCTCCAGGCGACAAGCCTGAAGCTGCTCCCGGCAAATCAGATACGGAAACTGCCCACCAGTTGCTTCAGGCGGGCAGCCTGCTGTTCCAGGTCGGAACAGGCACGCAGCGTTGACTGAAGGTTTTCCACACCTTCCTGGTTAAGCGTGTTGATCTCGGTAATGTCCATATTGATCGACTCGACCACCGAGGTTTGCTCTTCGGTTGCCGTGGCGACGGACTGGTTCATGCCGTCAATCTCACCAATGCGCTCGGTCACGCTGATCAGGCGCTCGCCTGCGCGGTTGGCGATTTCTACGCTGTCCTGGCTATGACGCTGACTTTCTTCCATGGTGCTCACCGAACCACGGGCGCTGACCTGCAATTCCTCGATCATTTTTTGCACTTGCTGCGCCGACTCCTGGGTGCGGTGTGCCAGGTTGCGCACTTCGTCAGCCACCACGGCAAAACCGCGCCCGGCCTCACCGGCGCGGGCCGCTTCAATAGCGGCGTTAAGCGCGAGCAAGTTGGTTTGCTGGGAAATGCTGGTAATCACTTCCAGGATCTGGCCGATATTTACCGTCTTGTCGTTCAGCGATTCGATATGCCCGCTGGAGGTGCCGAGCAATTGCGACAGTTGCTGCATTGAACTGATGCTGCGCTCGACCACTTGCTGGCCTTCTTCGGCCAGACCGCGGGCATCGCTGGCCTGATGCGAGGCCTGGGCGGCGTTGCGGGCGATCTCTTGCGCAGCGGCGCCCAGCTCGTTGATGGCTGCGGCGACACTGTTGGTGCGGCTTGCTTGCTCGTCAGAGTTGAGCATCGATGAGTTGGATGCGCTGACGACCCGCAGGGCAACTTCATTGAGCTGTTCGGTGGCCGAGGCCACTTCGCTGATCGAAGTGTGAATGCGTTCGACAAAACGGTTGAACGCGCTGCCCAGGGTACCGAATTCATCCTGGGACTCGACTGCCAGACGGCGTGTCAGGTCGCCTTCACCTTCGGCAATGTTCTGCATGGCGCGGGTCATGACGTGCAGTGGCTGCATCAGCAGACGGATCAGCAGGCCGAGCAGGGCGATGATCGAAACCACGGCAATCACGGTGGCAATGATCGCCGAAGTACGGAACTCGCTGAGTGCAGCGAAAGCCTGTTGCTTGTCAACCGACAGGCCGATGTACCAGTTGACCGAACCCAGCCCTTTGACGGGGGTAAAGGTCACAATCCGGGTTTTGCCGTTGACCTGGATCTCGCTGAAGCCTGCGCTGATCGAAGGCGTGTCCTGCGGGTAGATATCCTTCAGGTTCTTCGTCACCAGGGCCTTGTCCGGGTGCACCAGGATCTTGCCGTCAGCGCTGATCAAAAAGGCATAGCCCATGCCGTTGAAATTCAGGGCGTTGATGCTGTCGGTGATGGTTTGCAGGGTCAGGTCGGCGCCAATCACGCCCAGGGTTTGCCCGGCTTTTTTCACCGGCGCACCGATGGATATAACCATCTGCCCGGTGGCTGCGTCGATATAGGGTTCGGTCAGGCTCGACTTGCCGCTGTTCTGCGCATCCTTGTACCAGGGGCGGGTGCGTGGGTCGTACCCGTCAGGCATCTTGCTGTCGGGGCGAATGGTAAAATCGCCCTGGCTGTCACCAAAATAAACCGACATAAAGGTACTGCTGAGGGTCCTTTGCTCCAGCAGATTCGCCACCTGGGCAGGCTCCGGGGTCAGGGCGATGGATTCGGCAAGGTTTTCCGCCAGCAGAATCCGGCCTCCCAGCCATGTCTGGATGTTATTGGCGGTGACACTGCCCATTTCATGCAGGTAGTTGTCCAGGTTGTGGCGGATGGCGTTGCGTTGTAGATAGTCGTTGTACAGCGTAAATAGCGAAAAGGCGGCTATTACGATCAGGGACGCAGCAAGCAGGATTTTATGGCTGAAACGCAGGTTTTTATTCATGGCTTGTAGGGTCCGCTAAGGTCTAAAAGTGTGCGACATACACTCTGGTAAAACGCGCGCTCTACACATCACTGCCATAACCGGGCAAGTTGTCTGTTTATCGAGGCGCTTTACGACGCTAAATCCGTTTATTTCTGGTCTAGCATTGAGGGTGTATCGACCCGCGATCGCGAAAGATTAATCAAAGGTGGCAAAATGCCTGACTCTTCTGCTCTAGTACTCGGTGCCGACCTTTCGGGTCAGCCCATCGCTCAGTCCTTGCGCCTGGCCAACCGCCACGGTCTGGTGGCGGGGGCCACGGGGACGGGTAAAACCGTCACTCTCCAGCGTTTGGCCGAACAGTTCAGCGATGCCGGGGTGGCAGTTTTTGCTGCTGACATCAAGGGCGATCTGTGTGGCCTGGGCGCAGCAGGCAATCCCCAGGGCAAAATCGCGGAACGGATTGCGGGTATGCCGTGGCTCAACTACCAGCCCAAGGCGTATCCGGTGACCCTATGGGATATCCAGGGCAAGACCGGTCATCCATTGCGGACCACCTTGAGTGAAATGGGGCCGCTGTTGTTAGGCAGCTTGCTGGAGCTGACCGACAGCCAGCAGTCGGCGCTCTATGCCGCTTTCAAGGTGGCAGACCGTGAAGGCCTGCTGCTGCTCGATCTCAAGGACCTCAAGGCACTGCTCAACCACCTGCGCGATAACCCCCAAGTGCTGGGTGATGACGCAGCGCTGATGACCACCGGCTCCAGCCAGGCGCTGTTGCGTCGCCTGGCAACCCTTGAGCAGCAGGGCGCTGAAGCCCTGTTTGGTGAACCTGCACTGCAACTAGAAGATATCTTGCAGCCGGCCAGCGATGGTCGCGGACAGATTCATCTGCTCGATGCCAGTCGCCTGGTGCATGAAGCGCCCAAGGTATATGCAACCTTTCTGCTATGGCTGCTGGCAG
>Ga0302347_1001795_pt1 | contig 24405 bp, 21 predicted proteins | sample PhyWR1_FD_202178 | JGI IMG/M metagenome (GOLD analysis project Ga0302347, IMG submission 202178) | Leaf surface microbial communities from wheat plants in UC Gill Tract Community Farm, Albany, California, United States - DLSL W.R1 (v2)... | ecosystem: Host-associated > Plants > Phyllosphere >...
GGTATCTGGGCATGCATGCGCGGGGATGTGCCATTTGATACGGCCAAGCTTTTCAGCTCTGAACACCTCAGAAAAGCTTGACCGCCAACAGAGTATCTACATTTGTTGCAACGTGGCCATGCCTGTGAGGCCATGGTTGTCAGCCGGTTTGCAAGACTCAAGACATGCACCAGGGCAGGCAACCATGGCGTAACAGGTTTGGCACGTTGCAACAAATGTAGGAGCGGATTTATCCGCGATGCGCCGCGCGGGCGGCGCTCGATCTCACAGGCGCCAAATCTCTATCGCCAGGCGCTTAGAGACACAAACCGCGCTTAGACCGACACCACCCTCCCCCGCCCAGCCAACTGCTGCCGTTCAACCCCATCCAGCAACGCCTCCACCACCGCCTTGGCCGAATCCAGCCCATGGTCATTGCTCAACAACAGGTCACGGCAGGTGCCCTTGGCCAGCTCCAGCGCCTTGAGATTGGTCGCAAACGCCCCTTTCAGCAGCGTGGACAAATGCACCAGCGCATCTTCGTAATCCACCCCTGAACGCACGGCGAACAATGGCGGGTGGCTGCATTCACAGGTCGAGAAACTGGAGGCCGCCGTGGTGGCGCGTACGGGAGGATCAGGTAAGCCTTTTGTCATTGTGTCGCTCCTTGATTCACTGGAGCCGCCACACAACGTGACCAAACGAATGGGTGGCGACTGTACGCGGGTTGGTCAACCGGGAATCAAGGAAACCGGCGCGCACGGAGGCGCCCCACGCACAGCCGCCATGAAACGAAACAGCCGGGCACAAAAAAGCGCCAACTGTATCGCAGAGCGGGCGCTTTTGCGCCTTGATGATCGCGGGTGACCAAACCCGGCTGCTGGATTTACAGCAGCTGGGAAAGCCTACCGGGGTGAGGGAAGGCTTTCAAGGCTGGCGGACTTTCAGAAACAATTCTGTTGGCAGGATCGGCCTATTTGTGGTGCCACAGGGGCATGGCTCGGGCAAGCGTCAAGGCCTCCAGGTGCCTGGCATGAGAGGTTCAGCGCCTACAAGATCGAGCGCCGCCCGCGCGGCGCATCGCGACCAAGGTCGCTCGTACATTTGTTTCGGGCCAATCATTCCTGAGGCATTAGCGCGCGACCCTTTGTTTGTTCCCTCCGATATCGAGGCAGGCGCCAAAGTGCGTGCGCGAATGGCGCAGGACTCACTGGCCCCAAACAAATGGAGCGACCTTGGTCGCGATGCGCCGCGCGGGCGGCGCTCGATCTCAGACAGCAGGCAAAGCTGCGCCGGCTCATTTGTGGTGTAGCCCACCTCCGCCTCCAGCAGCCTCTGAAACTTGATGAACTTGAACACCCCGGCACGGTGCCTTCCCGAGTAAGTATTCTTGGCGTTTGTCACGATGGTCAGCCCTACCGGATTCGCACTTCAAGCGCAAAGGTACTTACAGCGAGTATTACAACTGCCACTTTTGATAGTTGAACCGCAATGCCTCCCCCGCTTACGCTTGCCTTCACGAAGGAGATCAGCATGCCTAATAGATTAATTGTTCCCACGGATGTCAGTGCGAAGGTAGTGGAGGCGACGCAGAAAAATCTTGTCCCGCGGATTATGAACTACAGCGCTTATGGGGGTACAGACAGCACTGGAATCAAGGGAACTAGTGTTTGTTTCAATGGTGAGCTTCTCCTCGGAGGCCTCTACCTTCTGGGTGCGGGCTATAGAGCATACAGCCCAAGTCTTATGCGCTTCTACTCAGCTGATAAATTTAGCCCATTCGACCTAGGCGGAATTAATTGTTACGCCTATTGCTCAGCAGACCCAATAAATTTTGTTGACCCGAATGGGCAAGCTAAAATAAGACGGATTGCACACACGCCAAAAACAACCAAACCGATTGAATTTTCAAATGAGCCAACGAAGCCCACTATCGAGCAACAAGGACGACAATCGCGCGCCACCAAAGAATATAGAAGAGCGTGGTACAAGAAGAACGCCAAGCACGCCGCAGAATATAGAAAAAAATACAATCAAAGCGTTGGTCTTACGCATAAAAACGCAGACCCGCGAATTACTACGCGCGGGAAGCCAACCTTGACTGTAGCCGAGGCAAATACGCTATTTGACTGGCTCATTGACGAACGCAGCATATTCGAGCACTTAGATGAGAAATGGAGCCGAGTAGCTAGATACATCGTGGTCGAGTACAGGCTTGAAGGAAAAAACCCATCAAACGGTCTTAGAAAGGCCTTTCCCAACATGCCTGAAGGCAATATTCACAATATGGCTTACTCAGTAGCTCGCTACATAAATCAAATCAGAAATATATCGGCAAAAAATTTAAAATAGCCGTTACTTCGCACACCGCAAGTCCGCACTGCCTCTTTGCGGGTAAACCCGCGAAGAGGCCTTCGAAATCAATCAAGGCTGCTGATTCTGACTCAAGAACTTGTCCACCGTAGCCTTCCCCGCCCCCGCATCCCCCGCCACCTGCCACAACCGCCGTTCAATCCCCTGCGCCAGCAAATGCCCCACTGCCGACTCAATCGCCGACAGCACGCAGAGCTGCGCCGGTTCGTTGGTGGTGTACCCCACCTCAGCCTCCAGCAACTTCTTGAACTCGATGAACTTGAACACCCCGGCACTGCGCCCGACCGAGTAGATGGTCTTGCTGGTCATCACGTTGGCCAGCACCTGCCCGGTACGCACGTCCACCGCCCGCAGGTTTACGGTTACCTGGTCCACCCGATATTCGCGGGAGATGTCGATCCCCAGGTAACGCGCACCCTCGCCGCCACTGCGCACGTTGGTGTCATAGGCGATGATGCCGCCTTCGAGCATCAGGTTGGCAGCCTGCAGCGGGGGCAGTTCGCCCATGATGTTTTCCGCTACATCAGGCTTTTTCTGCGAAGCACGGATGATCTTGCGTTCGGTCAGCAGGTTCTGCAGGCCCTCACGCTCCAGCACCACGAACCAGCCGCTGGCGCTCAGGGCATCCATCAGCATGCTCGCCGCGCCCTGGGTGACGCTGGTGGAGAACGAACTGGCCGGGGTTGGCTTGTACTGGCCGGTCTGGTCGCGGAAACCGTACACCACCGCCATCAGCCGGCCTTTGGGGCGTGGCATGTTGATCAGGTCATAGTAGGTGGAGGCGCGCGGGGTCAGGGTCGGGGTTTCCGAGTCCTGTTCGGCCGACATGGGTTCGCGCAGGCTGCAACCACTTTGCAGGCCCAGGGCGGTGAGGATCAGCAGCGTGCTCAGCAGACGTTTCATGGTGTTCTCTCCCCAACATAAAAGCCCTTCCCTCTCAGGGGTTCAGGCCGCTGACCTCAATGATCGAAGTTTCTCCCGTGGCGCGATCGGTGACCTTGATGCTCAAGGCCCCGGAATCGTCGATGACGTCGATCAGAAATGCATCGGTCGCCATGCTGCCGGTGTTGCCGTTACTGATGTTGTCCAGCAACTGCGACAGCATCCGCGACTCCAGCTGGTTACTGAAACGTTCCAGGGCCGTGGTACCGGTAAAGGCCGAAGCACGGTCCTTGAGGTCGGGGTCGTCGTAGTCGTTCTGCGCCTGGGCGTTGTTCAGCAGCCAGGTGCCATTCAACGGGTTGCCGCCAAAGGACGGGTTGACCGGCGTGTACACCAGCTCGGTGGCCTGGGCAGCACAGGCGCTCGCCAGCAGGCAGGCGGCGATGCAACGTGAAATACGGTGGTTCATAGCTCGTCCCTCTCCAAGTCGGTGGTGTCCTGCAGCAGGCGTTGCAGCTTGCGTTGAATGATTTGCTGCTTGACCAGGTCGGCGGCTGCAACGGCCTCGTCTTTGAGCTCGGTGGTGTTCGGGGGCAGGAAGCGGCGGTACATCACTTCACGTTCGAACTCCACGGTGACCAGGCTGCCCCAGCGGGCATCCGGGCGTTCGCGCACCACCAGGTTGAAGTCCAGGCGACTGGTGGCGCGCAGGCGGTCGGCGAAGTAGTAGTAAAAGTCGTGGCCGATGTGCGAGATGGTGTTGTCGACGATAAAGCCCTGCATCTCGTCCTCCACCCCGGCCTTGGCCGACGTGTTCAGCACCAGCAGCAGGCCCAGGCACAGCGCAGCCAGGCGGTTCATGGCGTGTCTCCCGGGCCGCTGTGGGTCTGTACGCCGCCGGCGCTTTCGGTAAACGCCTGCTCGGCGACGAACTGCCAGTCGCTGTAGTGCTCCAGGCCTTCGAAACCGCTCCACTCGGCGCCAAAGCCACTGCGCTTGAACGGGGTGTCGTCCGAGCGGCTGTGCACGCCGGTGATGCGGCCGTCGATCGAGCGCAGCAGGCCCCACTCGTCGCTGTTGCTGATCGGGTCGGGGTATAACCGGCGAATGTGCCGCCTGGCCTGCGGAAAGCGGTTGTCCTGCAGCAGGTCGGCCAGGTCCTGCGGGTATTGGGCCAACCCCGGCGAGGCGCGGTAGTAGCTGCGCAGGGCCTGGGCGTACTGGCTGCCCACCCACAGCAGCTGGCGTTCGCGGTCGCGCTGGGCGGCACTGGCCCAGATCGTGCCGGTGGCGGCCAGGGCGATGGTGCTGACTGCAATCAACAGCAGCACGCCCAGGTAGGTGAAGCCGGCATTGGCCTTACCATTCAGCGAAGAGGCTGCCATCACGCGCCCTCCCTGTAGCACCGCTCTTGATATCGGCCACGCCGCCGGCCACGCCCTCTGGCGGTGGCACCAGCTGCCAGGCATCGCTGCGCTCGGTAATCGGGTCGACCGGGGTGTTGCGCAGGTAACGCAGTTCCACCAGTTGCTCCAGCGAGTCGGGGTAGTGGCCGGTGTCGCCGTAGAAGTGATCCAGCGATTCGCGCAGCACTGCCAGGCTCTGGCGCAAGGTGGCCTCGCGAGAGCTTTCCAGGCTGTTGAAGTAGCGCGGCATGGCGATAGTCAGCAGCGTGGCGATGATCGCCATCACTACCAGCAGTTCGATCAGGGTGAAGCCTTTGCTGCGTTTCATGGCTGTCACCATTGCCCGTAAGGGATGCTGTTGAGGCCTTTGCCACGGGCCTTGGAATACACGTCGAACACATCCTCGCCTTCGCGCGGGCTGTCCGGGCTGCTGTCGTAGGCACGCAAGCCCCAGCCGCCGGCGTCGTCATCCTTGGCCGCCACCAGCGGGTCATGCGGGATACGCCGCAGAAAGTAGAACTTGGCGCCTTTGGCACTGCGTACATCCCGTACCCCGTCGACCAGCACCTGCAGGTTCGGCGGGTAGCCGCTGGCATCCAGACGCTTCTCGATGTAGCCGGCGTCGAAGGCGCGCTTGTAGGCATCGATGGCATCGCGGATCTGGTACAGCGCCTCGCGCAGCTGCTGCTCCTTGCCGCGGCGCACCACGGTTTCGGTCAGCGGCGCTGCCATGCTGGCCAGCAGCCCGAGCAGCGCCAGGGTCAGCACCACCTCGATCAGGCTGAAGCCGTGCATGGCGCGTTGCCGTTTCATGGCCGTGGGCTCGCGGTTACCGGTACTACGGCCATCTGGCTTTCCACTACCGGTGCATCACTGGTTGGCGCGTTGCCAGGGACATCCACCGGTGGCAGCGGCGCCATCTGGCGGACTTGCATGGCCGACTCGGTGCCGGTGGAGAACTCCATGTCCGACGGGCTCTGGTACGGCAGGTTGCGCACGATGCGCGGGGTGATCGCCAGCACCAGCTCGCTCTTGCTCATGTCGTCCTTGTTGCTGCCGAACAGCCGGCCCAGGCCGGGGATGTCGCCGAGGCCGGGGATCTTGTTGCCGCTGGCGTTGTGGTCGTTGCGCACCAGACCGGCCAGCACCTGGGTTTCGCCATCATGCAGGCGCAGGCTGGTCTGGGCGTTGCGGGTGTCGACCTGGACCGGAATGGTGCCCTGGCGGGTGGCTTCCAGCGGGGTGGCGTTGCTCACTTCAAGCGCGATCTTGATCGCCACTTCGTTGTTCAGGTGCACGGTGGGCTGCACCTCAAGCTTCAGGCCGACGTCCAGGTAGGTGACGCTTTCGGTAATCACCGGGCCCTGGGTGGACGGCACCGAGGTGGCGCTGATGATCGGCACACGCTGGCCAATGTGGATGCGCGCCTGCTCGCGGTTGCTGACGCGGATCACCGGGCTGGCCAGGGTATTGATGTCCTTGTCCGAGGCGTTGATCTTGGCCTGCGGCGCCGGCGAGATGCTGATGCGGCTGGAGTCGATACCGCGCAGCTGGTCGAGCACACTCACCGACTTGCCCTCGGAGTTGAGCACGCCGAAGGTGTTGGGCCATTGCAGGCCCAGGTCGAGGATGCGCGAGGTGGCCACTTCCATCACTTCCACTTCCAGCACCACCTCGGGGTTGGACTGGTCCTGCGACTGCAGCAGTTTCTCGGCCATCCGCACGGCATCGGGGGTGTCGCGCATGGTCAGGGTGTTGAGGCGCTCGTCGACGAACACGTCGCGGGTCTTGAGCATGGTCTTGACCATGTTCAGCGCGGTGTTGGCGTCGATGCTGGTCAGGTAGAAGGTGCGCATGACCAGTTCCTGGTAGTCCTTGGACTTCTGCGGCGAGTCGGGATACACCATCAGGGTGTTGTCGTTGACGATCTTCTGGCGCAGCTGGTTCTGCTCCAGCAGCAGCGCCACGGCGTCTTCGATGCGCACGTCACGGACGAAGATGGTGGCCTTCATGTCCGGGCGCATGTCCTTGTCGAAGATGAAGTTGATGCCGGCAACCTGCGACAGCACCTCGAAGATGGTCTTCAGGTTGGCATCGCGAAACTCCAGGGTCACCGGCCGCTCCAGCTTGCTGCGCAGTTGCGGGAACGGCTGCGCGGTGCGCGCCTGGACGTTCTCGATGTCGGTGCGCAGGGCGATGCCCTTCTGGTTTTGCGGGTCCAGGCGCAGCACTTCGCGCATGTAGCGCTCGGCGCCGAACAGGTCGCCCTGGCGCAGCGCTGCCTGGCCCAGGGCCACGCGCTCGTCGAGGGTGCGGATCAGCTCCAGCTGACGGATGCCTTCCTGGGCGCGGCGGTTGTTCGGCTCCAGGGTCAGCACCCGGCCGTAGCCCATGCGGGCGTTGGCGAAGTCGTGGCGGATGCGGTCGCTGTCGGCCTGGGTGATCAGTGCCTCGATGGCGGCCTGGCGGCTGTGGGCCAGGGCGATGTTCAGTTCGGTGTCGCGCGGGTCATCGCGCAGCGCTTCTTCCAGGCGGGCGATGCCGGCCTCGTACTGGCCCTCCTTCATCAACTGGTCGCTGTCCTCGCGTACCGCACTGGAGCCGCAGCCGGCAATGGCCACGCACAGCGCCACAAGCAGGAACGGAGCAGGCTTGCACAGCTTCGATGACTTCATGGTGCGCTCCCGACAGACAAGGTCTGCGACTGGTGCAAAGGCAGGTAGACCAGGCTCAGCTCGCTGGCTGAGACCCGATCGAGGCGGTAGGTGTCTTCGATCACGTCGCCCTGGCGCACGACGTAGAGTTTTTCGCCGCTCTGCAGGAATATCTGCAAGTCGTCGCGTTCACCCATGCGGCCGATGAACTGGAACGGCAGCTCAGGGGCGGTGGGCGCTGCGGCTACGACAGGCGCGGCGACCACGGGTTGTTCGGTGACGGTGGCCAGGGCTTGGGGCTTGGTCCATTTCTGGGTTGGGAACAGATCTCGGGAGGCCTGTTCCGGCCCTTTCGCGGCTGAAGCCGCTCCCACAGGGTCTGTGGCTGTTGCTGATACCGTGGGAGCGGGTTTACCCGCGAAGGCCGCGACGCCATCGTCCTGCCCAAACCAGTGCCCCGGCGCCCAGGCTAACGCTGCACTTACGCCGATGAAACCGGCCCAGATGACTGCACGTTGTGTGTTCATCACGACCTCGACAGGTAGAGGGTCATGCGCAGCCGGGCGTTGAGCTCGCTGTCGCCGATGCGTTTGCGTTGCAGTTCCAGGTCTTCCAGCACCAGCGTTGGCAGTTGCCCCAACAACCCCTTGAGGAAGCCGCGAATCTGCGGGTAGCTGCCACGCACCGGCAGCACGATCTGGTAGCGCGCCAGCTGGGTCTTGGGGTCGATGCCCAGGGCGTACTCACCACGCGCCAGGCTGATGTGCTCGGCGCTGGCCAGGTGGTACAGGCGCTCGATCAGCTCGCTGGCCTGGGGCTGCCCCGGCAATTGCTGGCGCAGGCTGTCGAGCGCCTGTTGCTCGGGTTTGACGGCGATCTTCAGCTCGCCGCGCTTGACCCGCCCGACCTGCACGCTGGCATCCGCTTCGCTGGCACGCAGCTCCCGCACGCTCTGCCACTGTGGCAGCACACCGGCAGCGGCCACGCCCAGGGCCAGCAGGCCCGCAGCGACTGCCGCCAGGCCGACCGGACCGACGCGGCGCAGGCGCTCCTGGACAATCAGGCTGTTCAGCGATTCAAGGGCGCGCATGGCCAGTCTCCCAGGTAGCGGTAAGGGTGAAGCGCACCGGGTGCTCGGGCTGCGCGGCCAGTACTTCATGGTTGAGCAGCGACACATCGCTAAGCTCGGCACTGGCCTCCAGGCGCTGGTGGTACTGCAGCATCGCCTCCAGGTTGCGAGCCTCTGCGCTGATGCGGACCTGGCCTTTGCGGGCGTCCGGGGTCAGGCCGAGCAAGGCGACATCGTCCTGCGGCAGGCTTTCGAGCATGGCGAACAGTTGCTGCCAGGGCCGTTGCAACTGCTGCGAGACACTGCGCATCTGCGCCAGGCGCTCGGCCTGTTCGCGGCTGGCAGCGGTGCTTTGTGGCGCGACGGTGGCGGGCCGCCGGCCCAGTTGCAGCTCCAGGCTGTGGACGCTGGCTTCCAGGTCGACCTGCTCGGCCTGCAGGCTGTATTGCAGCAGCACCAGCGCAGCCACTGCGGCGCCCGTCAGTGCCAGCAGCGTCCAGGCCAGCGGGCCGCTGCGCCGGGGTTGGAATTCCAGGTCGAGGCGGCGCATGTCAGGCCACCGCCCGCCACATGGCGCACAGCGGGTCGGTTTCGCTGGCCGGCTGGCACAGCTGCACCGCCGCCAGTTGCGGCACGTCGCCCCGGCCCGGGGCATGCAGGTAGACCCGTGGCAGGTGCTCGCCGTACAGCTCGCAGGTGCGCTCGATCAGCGCTTGCAGGGCCTGGTCGCTGTCGGCGCAGCCTTGCGCCAGCACTTGCTGCCAGGCGCCTCCGGCCGCCAGCAGCAGTACACTGCGGCGTGGCTCGGCCAGCACGAACAGGAAATCGCCCTGCTCCAGCTGCGCCGAGCAGCGGTTGTAGGCGGCCATCAGGTACGGCTGTACCGAGCGCAGGTTCAGGCGGCTTTCCCGGGCCAGCGCCTGCAGCCGTTGCAGCAGGGCTTCGGGCAACGCGGTGGCAATGCGCGCAGCACCGGCAGGTTCCGGCGACAGCACGATGCGCCAGTCGTCCAGCGGCTGCCCGTACAGGTTTTCGAAGCAGGCCCGGGCGTAGGCGTCGAGCTCGCGCGGGTGGCCGATGGCATCGCTCCAGGGCACCAGGCAGAAGCGGCTGTAACGCGCCGACAGCAGCACCCGCAGTTGCGCACCGCGTGCGGCATGCTCGGCCAGCAGCGCGGCCAGCGCATCGACGGCAGCTTCCCAGGCCGGTTGCGCGGCGTCGCAGGTGAACGCGCGGCTGCCCAGCCATTGATGGTGGTTGTTGTGCCAGCGACCCAGGCCGACACCTTCAGCGCCGAGCACGGCGCAGAATCGATCAGATGAATGTGACACGGTTGATCTCCTCAAGGGTGGTGCGGCCATCGCGGACCAGGTCCAGGGCCGAGGCCCGCAGCAGGCGCAAACCACGCTGGCAGGCGAGTGTCTTGATCTGCGCCAGCGGGCGGCGCTCGACGATCATCTGCCGCAGGTCGTCGTCCAGGTGCAGCAGTTCGGCGATGGCGCTGCGGCCGCGGTAGCCACTGCCGCGGCACTGGCCGCAGCCCTGCGCCCGCACGAAGCGCCAGCCGGCCACGCCCTCGCGGGTCAGGCCCGAGCCATACAGGGTGTCGTCATCCACCTCGCAAGGTGTGGCGCAGTGCGCGCAGGCCAGGCGAATCAGTCGCTGCGCCAGCACGGCATTGAGTGCGGAAACGAAGCTGTAGGGGTCGACCTGCATCTGGCTGAAGCGGCCGATCACGTCGAACACGTTGTTGGCGTGAATGGTGGTGAAGACCAGGTGGCCGGTGAGCGCCGATTGCACGGCGATCTGCGCGGTGTCCGGGTCGCGGATTTCGCCGACCAGGATCTTGTCCGGGTCGTGACGCAGGATCGAGCGCAGGCCGCGGGCGAAGGTCAGGCCCTTCTTCTCGTTGACCGGGATCTGCAGCACACCCGGCAGTTGGTATTCGACCGGGTCTTCGATGGTGATGATCTTGTCCACGCCGTGGTTGATCTCGCTGATCATGGCGTACAGGGTGGTGGTCTTGCCGCTGCCGGTAGGGCCGGTGACCAGAATCATGCCGTAGGGTTCGGCGGCCAGCCGGCGCAGGGCGCGCAGGGTCTCGTCGGCAAAACCCAGGGCCTGCAGCTGCACACCGCTGACCCGGTCGGACAGGTCTTGTTTGTCGAGTACCCGCAGCACGGCGTCTTCGCCAAAGATGCTGGGCATGATCGATACACGAAAGTCGATTTGCCGATCGCCCACGGCCACCTTGAAGCGGCCGTCCTGGGGCACGCGTTTTTCGCCGATGTCCAGCTCGGCCATGACCTTGATACGTGAGATGACCTGGTCGGCGAAGGCGCTGCCGCTGGCCTTGCCGGCGCCGTTGAGCACGCCGTCGATGCGGTATTTGATGGTCAGGCCCTGGCCGGTCATGCCCAGGTGGATGTCGCTGGCGTGCAGCTTCAGGGCGTCGTACAGGGTGGAGTTGACCAGCTTGACCACGCGGCTCTGGTCCTCGCTGATGCTGGCCAGCGACAGGCGTTGCAGCGGGTCGCTTTCGCTGCTGGTTTCGGGGTCATGGTCGAGCGCATCGACGGCGTGGAAGCTTTCTTCGTGGCGGGCCAGGAAGGTGGCCAGCTCGGCCGCATGCGCCAGGTACAGCGGTGCGCCTTGCAGCACGTCGTCGATCCAGGCCAGGCGGGCCGGGTCGAAGGGGTCGGCGAACACGCCCAGCAGCTGGCCGTCCTGCTCGATCAGCACGAACTCGCGCTTCAGGCATACGGCCAGGCTGACTCTGTCGAAGCGTGGGTTGCTGTGCAGCAGGGTGTGGCTGTCCAGCACCGGGTAGTGCAGGGTCAGGCCCAGGCGGCGGGTGAAGGTGTCGGGGGTGTCGCAGGCCAGGCGTTCAAGGCAGTTGAGCAGGCGTTCATCACTGGCTTGGAGCCGGGCCTGGGTCAGCAGGTCGCGGGGGTATGCCTGAAACTGTTTTGCCTGTGCCGGCCCTATCGCCGGCAAGCCAGCTCCCACAAAATCCCCATTGACTTCAGGAGTGCACGAACCCTGTGGGAGCGGGTTTATCCGCGAAGAGGCCAGCGCAGGCTGTAGAACTTTCGGGGATGCATCGAATGCTTCTGACATGGCCTGCGACTCCGCTCAGGGGGCGCGTCGCAGGCTGGCTCAGCCAAGGGTGCGGGCGCCGCTATTCCCCTGTGAGCAGTTGATCGTCGTCGGGCCCTGGCGGCTTGGCGCCATTACGGCGGCGGTCGGCCAAAACCCAGCTTCCATCGTACAACTGCAAGGGGAACGATTCGTTCCTGGTCTGGCGTCGTTCGACGAACCCGTCTGCCGGGTTGTCCGTGGCCCTGCGCCGGCGCTCGATGCCCATCAGGTCGAAGATCGGACGTGCCAGTTCCATCAACGGGAACGGCTTGAACAGGACATGACTTACACCCAGTTCGGCGGCCCGCTCACGCACCTCGGCGGTGGGGTGTGCGGTGATCAGCACGAAGTGGCATTGCCTGTTCTTGCGTACGGCCTCCAGAACCTGAAAACCCTCCATATCGGGCAAGCGGTAATCCAGCACAACTACTTGCGGTGCCAGGCGTTCAGCCTGTTCGATACCACTGGCACCGTCATGGGCAACATGAACTTCCAGGCCTTGCGCCTGCAGGTACGCTTGCAGGTTCTGCGCAAGGGTCTGTTCGTCATCGACTACCAATACTCTGTTCACCAAGGTCGACTCCCTAGAACTGCCCGGTTACCCGGTCTGCGAAGTGCGCCCTTGTACAAGCTTGAGCAGGCTTCGTGCCAGGCGTGAATAGTCATGTTGCACCGTTGTAACGCGTTGATTTGCAAAGAGTAGCCGCGACCACCCAGACGGCGGCAGGCAACAGTACCCACCCGGTTCCCCACAAGCGGGGCAACTGATGGCACTTTGCCAAACCTTTATTCCCCAGCATTGGGGACTCGCCAGCAGGGCCTTCAGTCGGCGATTTCCACTGTAGCCGACTGGCGCAAACGTTGGCGCACGGATTGGCGAGCTTGCCCCTGTCTTTGAGCGATGAGCGTAGCCCTGGCCAACTCCAGGCCCTGTTCGCGTATGACCAAGGGGTTATCACTTTGGTTCTGCGCTCCTTGCAGTCTTTCTCGATTGGCATCATAGAATGCCTCCACTTCGGCCGGGCTCGGCGCGTCGACTGCGCTGAGCTGGGCATACACCTGCTGGGCCGCCATCTCGTGCCGGGTGTAGTCAGTGTACTGTGCCCTGTCGAAGCCTGCCTCTGCCAGCCGCTGTGCAAAGATTGCCGGGCTGCCGAACGCGGTTTCAACCTCACCAACATGCGCCGACACCTGCTCGTCGCTGATGGCGATGCCCTGGCGTTGCGCCTCCTGCCACAGCAGCTCTTTGTCGATCAGCTCATCCAGGGCCTGTTCGCGCAGGCGTTTGTACAGGTTCGGGTTACGGATGCTGGTTAGCGCACGGCCCTGGGCGACCAGGTACTCGCTGAAATAGCGCTCCAGGCGCGTCAGCCCGATTTCCACGCCATTGACCCGCGCCGCCGGCACATCAGCCCAGCTCGCCTTGGCCAGCACCAGCAACAGGCACAACAACAGAATACGCATGGCAACCTCCGCTCAAGGGCTGTCCGGCACCGGCCGGTACGGGCTGACCGAGGTGAAACGCGGCCCGGGCAGGGCCACCGCCACCACATGGGCACCGGCCATGCCCTGGCGGCGCCCGGGGCCGAACCCCAGGGCCGGAGTCAGGCCGGTGGAAACATCGTGCAGGCCCTCCAGCGCGGCAATCAGCTGCTCGCGGCTGGCATCCCGGCCAATCTGCTTCAGCGCTTCGCTCAACAGGCGCAGGGCGCACAGCGTGTTCACCTGCAGCGATGCCTGGCGCGGGTCGAGGCCCTGGCGCTGCTGCAACCCGGCGAGGCTTGCCAGGCCCTGCTCGGTCCAGTCTTCGGGCACGTACGGATAGGCCAGGAACACCCGTTGCGACCACTGCTCGGGCAAGCGCGCCACGCCACCCGCCACTTGGCTTGAAGCGGCAAACAGGTATGGCTGGCGGCCTGCCGCCTGCAACGCTGCGGCCAGTTCGGCAAAGGCCTGGGCGCGGCCAAGGAAGAGGATGCCCTGCCCGTCCACAGCCTGACCATCGAAGGCCTGTACGGCAGGTGGCGCCCAGCCCTGTTGCAGCAGGCTGTCGCGCACCTGCTCGGCCACCCCCGCCTGCTCGTTGCCGGCGTACACCACGCGCAGGTCGCCGGGCGCCAGGCCCAGCGCTTCACGGGCATGGCCTGCCAGGCTAAGCAGTTGCACGGGCAAGCCGGGCAGCGGGTCGAAGATCTGGGCGCTGCCACCGCTGCGCGGGGTACTGCCGATCAACGGCACATTCTGCGGCGCCAGCAGGGTTGCCAAGCGCTGGTCGAGCATGGGCACCAACGGCGAGACCAGGGCAAACACCCGCTGCTGTTCCAGCAACTTCTGCAACGCCCGCTCGGCGCTGTCCGGCTGGTAGCCCGGGTCGAGCACCACCAGTTCCAGGCGCCGCCCATGGATACCGCCTTGCTGGTTGAGTTGTGCCAGGCCGTCTTCCAGCACGGCCCGTACGACCTGCCCGGCTTCGGCCAGCGGGCCGGTCGCGGGCAGCAATGTGCCGATGCGCAGCACGCCCTCGTCCACGCCAGGGTCGCGCTCCTGAGCCAGGCGTTTGAGGTAGGCGGTGAGGTTGCGCTGGTCGGCCAGGGTCAGTTCGAAGCGGGGCATGGCCGGGTCCAGGCGGTTGCCGGCCGGGTCCACACCCTGCTGAATGGCCCGGGCCAGGCTGCTGTCGCTGTAGGCTGGGTAGCTGCGGCCATTGGCTTCGCGCACGCCCTGGCCGAGTGCCAAGCGTTGCCAGTCGAGGTTTGGCGGGCGCACGCCGCTTTCGGCGCGGCCACGGCCGTCGTTGCCGTGGCAGCTGGCGCAGGGCAGCACACTGGCGGGTACAGTCATGTCGCTGGCACCGACCCGGGCCTGCAGTTGCGCATCGCTGCTGGAGATGCCCTCGCGGTAGAGGCGTTTGCCGGCTTGTTCCTGGTCGGTGAGGTCAAGGGCCAGGGCCGAAGTGCCAAGTGACAGGCTGGCAAGCAGAACCAGCATTGGGCTGATGGCTCTTTTATCCTGCGCTGGCCTCATCGCCGGCAAGCCAGCTCCCACAGAAAAAGCACTACCAACCCTGTGGGAGCTGGCTTGCCGGCGACGAGGCCGGCAGCACCAGCACAAGACCGCCCAGGTCTTCATGCTGCTCACCGACCAGCCAAGGGTTGGGTCAGCAGTTGCATGCGCTGGGCAATCGCCGCGGGTGGTGCATCCGGGCGGATCTTGCTCCAGCGCTTGCCAGCCACGTCACCGGCAATCAGCTGTGTCGAATGCTGCTCGGGGCTGGGCAGGAACTGGCCGATGCGTCCCAGCACCAGGTCGACATTGGCCTTGTCGCCCGTGAGGAACAACCAGTTGGCGCTGTCCACGCCCTGCTTTTCAGCAAAGGCCTTGAGCGCTTGCGGGGTGTCGTTGAGCGGGTCGCTGCTGATCGACACGAAGGTCACCTGGCTGGCCAACTGCGGCCCCATGGCCTCGCGCACTTCGCGTAGCTTGCGGGTAATCAGCGGGCAGGCGTCGGTGCAGTGGGTGAAGATCACGTTGAGCATCACCACCTTGTCCTTCAGCACATCACTGTAGAAGCGCAGCTCGCGGCCGTTCTGGTCCTTGAGCACGGTGTCGGTGAACCAGGTCTGGGCGTCGCGGGTACCTCCACCACTGGTCATCGCCTGCGGTGCCGGCTGCGGCTCGGGGGCCTGCGGGGCATGGCCTTCGTGGGCGAACGCGACCGACGCCAGTATCCACAGGCAGCCGCCCAGTACCAGCCAGTCAAAACTGCGCATGCCGGCGCGGCAGGAACTTGACTGGCTCATGGTTGCACCTCGTGATGGTCGGCAATGGCTGTGCTTTTGGCATGTACCCGGCGGGCGCTAAGGCGGTTGATTTCTTCGATCAACACCGTCGGGTCGGTGAAGCCGTAGTAACGCGTCCAATGCCCGCTGCGCCCGTCACCGACCAGGATCAGCGGCGGGTGCTGGCTGAGGTCGGCGCTGAAGCTGCCCAGGCCCTTGAGGGTTTCGGTGATGGCGTAGGGGGTGCCGGTCAGCCAACTCCAGCCCGGCCCCTTCTGGAAGGCCTTGGCGTAGTCTTGCAGGCGCTTGGCGTCATCGCGCTGCGGGTCGACGCTGATCGATACCATGTGGATCTCTTCACCTACCCGGCCACCCAGCTGCTGCTGGACCTTGCCCATGATCGACGACACCACCGGGCACACCGTGGTGCAGCTGGTGTAGATGAAGCCCATGACCACCAGGTGATCACCGACCAGGTCCTTTTCCAGGCGTATCGGCATGCCGTCCTGGTTCAGCAGCGACACGTCGGCAAAGCGCACGCTGGTCTTTTCCTGATGCGCCGCCGGCGGCTGCGCGGTGTGGCCATCATGGTCGTGGCCGGCGTGGGCCAGCGCCAGGTTGCTGGCAAGCGCCAGGCTCAGGGCCAACAGTTTGAAAGAATGCTGGGTGTTCATCGCACACTCCTCACGTCAGTCTGGGAAGCGTTGATCGCGGCGGCCGGCAGTATGCGCAGGCTGGTGTAGTTGTCTTCGGCAAACTTGCGCCCCAGCGACGGCGACTGCACGTGCAGGTACCAGGCGCCGGCTTCGGGCAGGGTCAGCGCCGCCTGGTAGATGCCCTCGCCCACTTCCTGCAGCTGCAGGTTGCGTGGCATCGAGGTGGGCGCCAGGAAGTAGCGCAGGCTCAGGTCGTTCAGCCCCAGGCGTGGCTGGCCGTCGTCGCCGACGATGCGCACCCTGGCGGTAAAGTTGCTGTGCTGCGGCAACGGCCGGTCAAGGCCGATGAACTCGGCATGCGCGCCCTTGCGCTTGCCGGCGTTGGGCGCAGCCGCCACATAAGTGCTGAAGCAGTGGATGATCTGCGGCTGGTTGAGCAGGAAGGCCACGTCGAACTTGCCGGCCGCCGGCATCTTCACCGTCGAGCCATACACACCCGGCGCCACCTCGCGCAGGCTGCGGTCGACGACGATGGCGGCGCGGGCCTGGTGGCCGCGGTTGTTGTAGCCGGACATCGGGGCGTTCATGCCCTCGGCGTAAAAGTAGGTGGTGTTGTCTACCGGGTTCACCACGAACACCGAATTGTCGTCACGCGATACCGACAGCCCTTGCGCCAGCGGCAGGTCGCCAGCCTGGCGCGGCGCTGCCGGGCCGGCCTCGAAGCCCTGCACGATGGGCGAGCGCCCTTCACCCAGGCTGGACAGGTTGATCATGCTCACCTTCGGCGAGGCCAGGCCGCGCACGTAGGCATAGCCCTTGGTGAAGGTCAGCTGGTACGGTTCGGCCGCTACCGGGATATGGTGGATCAGCTTGTCGGTACTGGCATCGATCACCAGGGCCTGGTTCTCCAGGGTATTGAGCACGATGCCGTAGCGGCCATCGCTGCTGAAGCGCATCGGGCCCAGGCCCTGCTCGGCCTTGACCGTGTGGCGCAGCTGGTGGCTGCGGGCGTCGAACACCCGCACGCTGCCTTCCTCCCCGTCGACCACGTACACGGCCTGGGACAAGGCCGAGTAGCTGACCGACAGCGGGTGCGGGCCGACCTTGATGGTCTTCGCCAGGCGCATTTCCGGGATGTCGATGATGCTCAGGGTGCCACTGTCGCGGTTGCTGACATAGGCGTAGCGCGAGTCGCTGCTGAAGGCGATTTCGTGGTGCCCGGTGCCGGTGTTGAAGCTTTTCAGGGTGGTACGCCCCGGCACATCGATTACCGTTACCCCGCCCTTGGCCGGGTCGCTGCTGTTGTTGCCCACCCACAGCCGGTGCTGGTCCGGCTGCAAGGCCACGCGCAATGGCTGGTCACCGGCGTCCAGGTCGGCGACCCGGGTGAAGGTTTCGGTGTCGATCACCGACACTTTGCCGCGCTCGGGGATGGACACGAACACCTGCTTGTCATCGCTGGTGGCCACCCAGTCCATGGGTGACCCGGACAGTTCGATGCGTGCCATGGTGCTGGTCACGCCCCCCACCGATACCGTCGGGTCGATCACCGTCAGGCTGGCATCCTTGTTCAGCATCAACAGGAAGTAGCTGTTCAGGTCGAGCAGCGGCCGGGCGCCGATGCTGCTTTTCAGAAACAGCGCCACACGGGCTTTGCAGCTCTGGTCGCGTTCGCCCAGCGGGGCTGATTGCGCCGGGTCGATCCACGCCCCGGGGGCCATCCCCGACAGCGGTTGGCCGCTGGTCTGGTCGCTGACCTTGAAGCGGATGCTGGCGAAGCTGCCCTCCTGCAGCTCGCCGCCAGCCAGTGGCCGGGCCTCGAACTCCACGGTCACGCCGTCCCGGCTGAGCCGGTGCAGGGCCTGCGGGTCGGCAGGTTCCTGCAACAGCTCACGTGGGTCGCACCAGAGCTTTTCATACGCCACGCCCAGGCCGATCAACGCTACCCCCAATACTACCCCCAAGTAAGCGGGGCGAGTCTTCTTGTTCATGCTCGCGCTCCCTTCCGTCACTGCGCCTGGGCCGTTGCCGGCGGCGCTTCATTGGTCACCCGCAAGATCCCCCACAGCCCCGAGAGGTTGCCGTAGGCGGCGTAGTCGCGGAACAGGTAATCGCCTGGCACCGCGTTGGCCCCGCCAGCGCTCGGCAGCATGAAGCTGAAGTGCGCCGCCGGCAGTACGCTTTCCTGCGCGCCGATGTACATGGCCATCGGGTTGTAGCCGAAGCGCACCGAGCCGATGCCGGGCAGGTTGGTCGGGTAGCCGTCGGTATCGTTCTTCTCCGCCTGGTAGTTGTGCAGTGGCCACAGGTGCCCGTCCAGCTGGTAGGTGATACCGCGGCTGCCACCGCTGGGCATCAGCACATGGCTGCGTACCGGCTGGCCAGGCTTGGCGTACAGCACCGGGGTTTGCGGGTCGCCGCCAACCAGGGCATTGCTGTAGGCCATGTGGGCGTTGGGTACGTCTGCCAGGCCGAAGCCATCGGCATGGCCGAACGGGGCATCTGGCGCCAGGCCGAAGCGCAGCCACAGCGGCTCGGTCTTGTAGTTCATGGCCATGTTGCCGTTGTCCTTCGGATCCCCCGGCACGCCGTTGCCTTCGGTGGCGATGCCCTCGACCGGCCGGCCATCGGCCCAGCGCATGTTCATCGAGCGCTGCCACACCGTGACCAGGTCGCGGTAGTCGGGCTGGCCAGTGACCTTGACCGTGGCCTGCGCGCGGCTGGCGGCGTCCTCGGTCCAGGTCGCGGTCTGCGGCAAGATGCTCATGCCCCCTACCAGGCCCTTTTGTGGCTGCTTGATGAAGTCCGACGGGGTCAGGTTCAGGCCGCCGAACTCGATCGCCGTGGTGTTGATGATGTCCACCGTGCGGCCCAGTTGCAGGGTTGGTTTGCCTTCACGCTCCAGGTGACCGGCGTAATACTGGTACACCCGGCTTGGGTAGGCGCCACTGTTGCCCGCCCGTGGTGGCACGGTCTGCACCGGGTTGGCGCCGACGTTGGCACCGTCCGACTTGGTGATGTCGTAGGCCAGCAACTGCGCATGCAGGCCGACGTGGCTGGACGGCCGCATCAGGTTGTTGTTGAAGGCTGTGGAGCCTTCGCTGTCGAAGCGGTCACGCTTGACCACGTTCTGCATCACCGCGGTGCTGGGCAGGTCTGGCATCACCTGTGGCAGGCGGTTTTCCAGGGTAATGCTGATGCAGTCACCGGCGTTGGCGCGCAGCACCAGCGGCTCTACCGGTACCCCCGCCTTGAGCTTGCCGCTGACCGGGTCCAGGTCGGCCTTGCGCACATACAGCACGGCGGTCGGGTCGTGCAGCGGCGCGCTGTGGCCGCCTACGGTGAAGGTGGTGCCGTCTTCCTCGTCGACCACCGTCACCTGCGGGATGCTGGTCTTGCGGCTGTTGAACACCAGGGTGCCGCCATTGGCCTTGAGCGGGCCGCCGACGTGCTGGCCGACACCGGCCGCGTCGTTGATGCTGACAGCGTTGCGGTTCTCGAGGATGTCGTTGGCCAGCGCGGCGACGATCTCGTAGCTGCGCTTGACCGTGGTCCGCGAGCCGATGCCGTTGGGGTTGGCCGTGGTTTTCGGGCAGATGCCGTCAAAGTTCACGGTGTTGCGCATGGCCACCGGTTGCGGGTTGTTCGGCAGCGGGAACAGATCCGGGCGCTGCGCTGTGTAGTTGCGCATCACCCCCCAGATACCGTTCCAGTAGCCTTCCAGGGCGGCGTCCATCGCGTACAGGTAATCGCCGTTGGTGGCCGCAGAACTGGAGATCATCGACACCGGCGCCATGAAGCCCATCTGCTCGGAAATCCCGATCATCTGCGAGGCTTTCCAGCCCGAGTTCGAGCTGTTGCCGAAGCCCGAGCCGTTCTGCAGCCACTTCACACCGTGCAGGGTGACGTTGTGCTCCTCTTCATGGCCACCGGCGTGCAGCCGCAGGCGCACGTTATCGCCGGAGTAGGTACGCAGCATGGGCGTGAACGGGTCGCCCGGCTCGCTGCCGGCCTTGTTGATGTGCGGTGGGAACAGCGTGGTCCCGCCGGTAGGGCCGACCGCCGAGGTGATCGCCGAGGGGGCCAGGTTCATGGCCGGGATCGCCCGGTCGGTACGGCTCTGCAAGGCGTAGCTGAGGTCGCCGGCCAGGCCGTCTGCCTGCATGCCGCGCTTGCCGTCGGGGCCGACCTTGTTCGGGTCGAACACCCGCAGGGCCAGCGGCTCGTTGCGGTAGTTGACGACGAACATGCCTGGGTCATCCACCGAGATGGCCTGCGGGCACGGCCGGCTTGGGCAGCCTGGGCTCAGACCGCCGCGCGACTCGACCACCGATTCCAGCAGGTTGGACGCCTTCTGCCGCACGGGCGGGTTGATGGCGTAGCGGAAGCTGTCGGCGGTAGGCGGGTACGCCTGGCCGTTGGGCACGCCATCGGGGCCGGCACCCACGTACACGCCAGCCTCGTAGGCATGCTGGAAGTCGCTGTATTCGAGGAAGAACTCGCGGTAGCTGTCGTTCTTGCCATCGCCATCATGGTCGCCGGTCTGTACCACCGCCTGCCACGAGGTCGGCCCGCCATCCTGGCGCGTGGCCGGGTTGTAGAGCTTCTCGCCGGTTTCGGCGTGGAACCAGGTGGAACCGGCCGGCTCGGCCAGCACGGTGGCGTACAGGCCAAGCTGCTGGTGGGTCGATGGGCCGAGGTGGTCGTGGGTGAAGATGGTGCCCAGGCCCCGGTCGACGTTGTGCACGTTGATCAGGGGGTCGGCGAACCAGCGCTGCATGGCCGTGCGCGCACCCAGCCAGTCGGCCCGGCCGAAGCGGCCGAAGTACGGGTGCTGTTTGGCTTTCGGGCAGGCGGCGGTGCCATCGCGGCTGTCGCCTTCGGTGCAGCTGTTGTAGGCACGGATGGCTTGCACCCGCTCGACCACGCTGCCGGGCGAGAGGATGCCGTCTTCGTAGTTCCAGCCGTTGGCCGAACCGTCGGCAGCCGTCAGGTCCCACTTGGGCAGGTGGATATGCTGGCCGATCACGTCGGTTGGCGTACGCACCTGATAGTCGTCCATTTCATAGACCGACGGGATCAGGTTGGTGTGGGTGTACATGGTGCAGTCGAAGGTGTTCATGCGCATCACCAGCGGCTCTGGTGGGCGCTGTTTGGTGATGATCGGCCAGGCGTCTTCCCACAGCGCCAGGATGCGCGCCTGCGGGAAGTGGTAGCCGACCTTGTTGTACACCGCGTCGAACTGGATGTTGGCGCCTTTGTAGATGCGTGGGCGGTCGGCGGTGAAGGTGGACGCGCCACGGAAGCTCATGCCCGTCAGGCTTTCACCACTGGCGAATTCGCCGGTGCCCGAGGACTGGGTCAGGCGCTTGCCACGGTCGTCCATGCACGGCTCATAGAAAGGCGCACCGGCCGTTGGCAGCGCACCGTTGGTACGGAACGCCTTGGCCACCGGCTGGCTGCCGGGTATCAATGCATAGCTGGCGTGCTCGGTCTTGGCGTGGAACTGCATGGCAGCCTGCTCTACGTCAGTACCTTCTTCAGGCATGTAGATCGGCTTGGCTTTGTACACCACCTTGGAGAAGTCCAGCTTGGTGGTAGTGGTCTGGGCTTCGCCGCCTGCCGATACGCCGTCCAGCGCATGCCGGCCCAGCCCGCCGTCCCAGCCATCGACCTGGTTCGGGTCGAGGTTGGCCCACAGCGCCTTGCCGGTGTTTTTCAACTGTTCTGCCAGCGCCGGGTCGAGCATGTCCAGCGGCGGGGTTGGCGGACGGTTGCCGACGCTGCTTTCCATGCCACCGATCCAGAACGGATAGCCAGGGTTTTTCAGGCTGCCATCGGCATTGCGGTTGGCGTCGCTGCGGTCGACCAGGGCCAGCGAGCCGATGGCTTTGCGCACGGGCGCTTCGCTGGCGTGGTCGTCATCACCTTCGTGTTCGCCTTCGTCATCATCGTCGTCGCCATGGGCTGCGACCAGTTCCTCGGAGAGCTTGGGCACCACCACCACCTTGCCAGGCATCGGCGCCATGGCCTTGCCGGGCAGCGGCACAATAGCGGGGATTGGCGTACCGGCGACGATTTCGCCGTCCGGCAGCGCCCTTGCCCCCACCGCTGGCTTGCCACTGCGCAGTGCAAACGGCGCGGTGTGGAAGCCGTTCTGGCCCTGCCCGCTTACCTCCAGGCGAGTGCCTTCCTCGAACACATCGTGTACCCGCCACATCGCCCACATGCCCTGGGCGAAATGCGGGTAGAAATGGCAGTGGTAGATGGCATCACCCGCCACGCGGTTGCGGTTACCCGAGCCGCCGTTGGCGATTTCATAGGTGTAGCCGATGCCCGGCCCGATGCCTTGGGCATCGATGTAGTCGGAGTTGTCATCGTTGGGGTTGAACAGCCACTGGTGCCCATGCAAATGGAAGATGTGCTGCTCGTGGCCGTTGTGGGTATTGCGGAACTTGGTGAAGTCACCAATGTAGCTGTGATGGACGTTGGCGGGCTCGGCCGGGTACAGCGCCATGCCAGCCTTGACCCCGACGGCGCTGGCCGGTGGTATTTCGCCAGGGCGAATATTTTCCAGGCCGACGTTGGCCGGTACGTCGACCAGCGTGCCGATGTCGCCCACGGTATGCGCACTGAGGAAGAACTCTTCGTAGGCGCACGACAGACAATCATGCATCGGCCCTACACCGAGGCGGTTGGCCACCACCTCGGCGCCCATGCCGCCAGAGCCGTAGTTGATCATGAACGAGTCGCGCGTAGGCTCCAGCACATGGCCCATCACCGGGTCAGCCCAGTAGCCTGGGAATGCCTGTGTGGCAGCCACTTCATCCGCGAACTGAGAGGCAAAATCACGGAAGGCTTCCAAGCGGTTAGGCAGTGCCGGGTTGCGCTTGTTGATGCTTTCCAGCGGGTAGGTAGAGCGCGGGAAGCTGCCATCGGGGTTGGGGCCCATGACGATGGCATCGGTCTCGCTGTTGAGGATTTCATTGCCATCGACCATGGCAATGATCGGCTTGCCGGCCTTGCCTTCGCTGACCCAGGGTTCGGCCTGCGGGTAACGCGCCTGGTAGTCGATCACGGGTTGGCCGGTGGCCGTGCGCCCGGTGGTGGCCAGGCGCATTTCTTCCTCGGTCAGCGTGTTGCGGTAGGTGCGGCCGCCTTTTGGCACCACCACCACCTGGCCGAACAGGCCATTGGCAACGTTACCGGCACCACCCTGCCCACCAAAGGTAGCGCCCTGGCTGGTTGCAGCGAAGGCGCCTTCACGTTCGGCGTAGAGGGTATAGCTGCGGGTGTTGCCCGGAGATACCAGGAAGTTGCCGTTGCGGCCGGTGTTGGCAGCGATGTCAGCGATGCTGTTGACGGCTTGCATGCCGTTGACCTGGAAGCCGACATGGCGGTCGGTCACTTGTTCGTCAGCCACGAAGTGCTCACCGCCTTGGTTGTCGACTTCGTTTTCCGGCCCTTCCTCCTCTTCCCCCTCGCCCTCGGTTTCTTCGGGGTCGATACCATGCTTGTTGGGGTTGGCCTGATAGGCCAGCAGGTTGGTCAGATTGACGGTGAGGCAGTCACCGGCCGCCACCCGAAGCACGATCGGCCGTGGGCGCTTGTCCGGGCGCAGGGTCACCTTCCCCGGCACCGCCGCGCCACCCTTGCCCAAGGGGACGTTCTTGTCGTCCACCACATCTTCGCGCAGGGCGAACATCATGCCATTGGCGTTTTGCGCACCAAGGCGGTTGAACATCAGCGGCTGGTCCAGCGCCACCACATTGGCGACCAAGGTGCGCTGGCACTGCACAGCCGCCTCGCTGGTCGTTTCCCAGCCAAGCAAGGCCAGTACAAGTGATGACAGGACGGGGCCTTTGAGCGGCGTCGACATGCTGCACCTCCGGAACACAGGAACTCTGCGAGGAGCTGGAGCAAGCTGTGTGCCAGGTGCTAATTGCCAGGGTTTTCAGATGGTTGCGTAGGCAATCGAAACGGATTGGGGAGGATGCCCCAGCGGTTTTCCCCGAATTGGGGGTGGCTTGTGGGTGTTTGGCAGAAGATGCTTTCACCTGCCGATGGAATGAACAGCAGGATCATTGATGAGCCCAAATGCGGTGCATCATGGGCAGATGACCAAGGCTCACAGAGCTGCTGCTCGACTGACGGACCGGGGATATCACCTGGCATTGATGTAGCGCCGACCGGTCCCATCGCCGGCAAGCCAGCTCCCACAGGTTCTGTATAAAGCCTCAGAGCAGTGCGATCCTGCACAAGTCTTCAGGTCAGTGCTAACCCTGTGGGAGCTGGCTTGCCGGCGATGGGCCGCAGAGCGGCCCCGGTGATGTGGCTGTGATGCAAAGGCCTTAACCTACTAGTCCGCGCACACAGAAGTACAGTATCGACGGCCCCATCAGGCAACCCAACCCGGTATGGAAGGTAGCCGTCAACGCCCCATACGGCACCAGCCGCCGATCCGTC
>Ga0302347_1001804_pt1 | contig 24287 bp, 16 predicted proteins | sample PhyWR1_FD_202178 | JGI IMG/M metagenome (GOLD analysis project Ga0302347, IMG submission 202178) | Leaf surface microbial communities from wheat plants in UC Gill Tract Community Farm, Albany, California, United States - DLSL W.R1 (v2)... | ecosystem: Host-associated > Plants > Phyllosphere >...
TAGAACAACTCGAAGAAAAACTGAGCGATTTTTAATGCCTGATTTCGGGCCTGGATTTTTGGAAGTTTAATATGGCGTTATTACAAATTAGTGAGCCTGGAATGGCGGCAGAACCGCACCAGCGCAGACTGGCAGCGGGTATTGATCTGGGGACGACCCACTCTTTGGTGGCAACCGTGCGCAGTGGACAAGCGCAGACTCTGGCCGATAGCCAGGGACAGCATCTTCTTCCTTCTGTGGTGCACTACCAATCACAAGGCCATCGTGTGGGTTTTGAAGCACGGGCTCAGGCTGCGCTTGATCCGGTAAATACGATAAGCTCCGTAAAACGTCTGATGGGACGTTCGCTGATCGATATCCAGACCCGCTACCCTCAGCTTCCCTTTCAGTTCAGCGCCAGTGAAAATGGCTTACCCTTGATCAGTACGCCGGCTGGCTTACTCAATCCGGTACGCATCTCGGCCGATATTCTGACTCATCTTGCTCAGCGTGCGCAAGAAAGTCTGGCGGGTCCTCTCGATGGTGTGGTGATTACCGTCCCAGCCTATTTCGATGATGCCCAGCGCCAAAGTACCAAAGACGCTGCCCGTCTGGCAGGTCTCCATGTATTACGTCTACTTAATGAACCTACTGCCGCAGCGATAGCTTATGGTCTGGATTCTGGTCAGGAAGGTGTTATTGCCGTTTACGACTTAGGTGGCGGTACCTTTGATATCTCTATTTTACGTTTGAGTCGCGGCGTATTTGAAGTCCTCGCCACGGGAGGGGATTCAGCCCTCGGTGGTGATGATTTTGACCATCTGCTGGCTGACTTTATAGGCGAAAAACTGGGTATCGATATTCAGGGTGATCTTCGCTTACAACGTCAGTTACTGGACGCTGCTACAGCGGCAAAAATTGCCCTTAGTGATGCACAGAGTGCTAAGGTTGAGCTGGCCGGTCAGCAGACTGAGGTAACGCGTGAGCAGTTTGAAGAACTTATCGTTGCTTTGGTAAAACGTACCCTGCTGTCTTGCCGTCGAGCCTTAAAAGATGCGGGTGTGACAACGGAAGAAGTACTTGAAGTGGTCATGGTTGGCGGTTCGACTCGTGTACCATTAGTGCGCGAACGTGTCAGCGAATTCTTTGGACGTGAGGCACTGACCTCCATTGATCCTGACAGAGTTGTTGCTATTGGTGCTGCTATTCAGGCTGATATTCTGGTGGGTAATAAGCCGGACAGCGAAATGTTGTTACTGGATGTCATCCCGTTGTCACTGGGCTTAGAGACCATGGGGGGATTGGTAGAGAAGGTCATTAACCGTAATACCACTATACCGGTCGCTAAAGCCCAGGAGTTTACTACCTTTAAAGATGGTCAGACTGCGATGTCCATTCACGTTATGCAGGGTGAACGTGAGTTGGTGCAGGATTGCCGTTCACTGGCTCGTTTTACCTTACGGGGTATTCCGCCGATGGCGGCTGGTGCGGCGCATATTCGCGTCACTTTCCAGGTTGATGCTGATGGTTTACTCAGTGTGACAGCAATGGAAAAATCGACCGGTGTCGAAGCTTCTATCCAGGTAAAACCTTCTTATGGCCTGAGTGATGGTGAAATTGCCACTATGATTCAGGACTCCATGAGCTATGCCGAGCATGACGTCAAAGCGCGTATGCTGGCGGAACAAAAAGTTGAGGCTGCACGTGTGCTGGAAAGCCTGCAAAGTGCGCTGAAAGCAGACGCTGCGTTGCTAAACGAGACTGAGCGTGCAGTTATTGACGCTGCTGTAGCGGCTTTAGTCGTCGCTGCGCAGTCTGATGATACCAACGCTATCGAAAATGAAATCAAAAACGTAGACAAGCAAACCCAAGAATTTGCGGCTCGCCGTATGGATTTATCAATCCGTACCGCGTTGACCGGTCATTCTGTGGACGAGGTTTAATATGCCAAAGATTGTTTTTCTGCCTCATCAGGATCTTTGTCCGGATGGTGCAGTACTGGAAGCACAGCAAGGTGAAACTATTCTCGACGTTGCCCTGCGTAACGGAATTGAAATTGAACACGCTTGTGAAAAATCCTGCGCCTGCACCACGTGCCACTGTATTGTGCGTGAAGGTTTCGACTCACTTCGGGAAAGTACCGAAGATGAAGATGACATGCTGGATAAAGCCTGGGGCCTGGAGCCTGAAAGCCGTTTAAGCTGCCAGGCACGCGTGACGGACGAAGACCTGGTGGTCGAAATGCCGCGCTATACCATTAACCATGCACGCGAACACTAACAGAGGCGACTATGGGATTAAAATGGACCGATAGCCGTGAAATTGGTGAAGCATTGTATGACAGTCGTCCGGATGTTGATCCAACGACAGTGCGCTTTACTGATATGCACCAGTGGATTTGTGAGCTGGAAGATTTTGACGACCAGCCTGATGCTTCCAGCGAAAAAATACTCGAAGCAATTTTATTAGTATGGTTAGACGAAGCGCAATAAAAGTTCTGTATTCTGTTGAGGCCGTAAATGAACCCGGATAGCCCGCGGATTAATTTATGCCCTTAATCATTAAGAGGGGATTTAATTTTCTCTCTGAACTGTCAATAATGGGCTGCCTATGGTGGCCCATTTTTATTGGCAGTGCTGAACAAAAAGGATAAAAAAATGACTGATGCCATGAAAATTACGCTTTCCGCACAGACTGCGGATGCGCGCTGGGGCGAGAAAGCCCTGTACAGTATCAATAATGAAGGCATTACACTGCACCTGACGGAAAACGACAGCTTAGAACGAATCCAACGTGCAGGACGTAAAATTGACGGACAAGGCATCAAGCATGTCGAGTTAGCTGGCGACGGCTGGGATGTAGAAAAAAGCTGGGCATTCTGGCAAGGCTACCGGGCGCCAAAAAATACCGGGAAAATTGATTGGGCAGTATTGAGTGAAGAACAACAGACGGAGCTGAATAACCGTCTACAGGTTATCGACTGGGTTCGCCATACCATTAACATGCCAGCCGAAGAATTGAGTCCGAGACGTCTGGCGTCGCGTGCGGTGGATCTGCTTTGCGCTGTCGCTTGCGATCATATTTCTTACCGGATCACCAAAGGCGAAGATCTTCGTGAGCAGAACTATATGGGGATCCATACTGTTGGGCGTGGATCGGATCGTGCCCCTGTACTGTTGGCATTAGACTACAACCCAACCGGAAATCCGGATGCGCCTGTCTATGCTTGCCTGGTCGGGAAAGGTATTACCTTTGATACTGGCGGCTATAGCCTGAAACAAAGCGCATTTATGGACTCGATGAAGTCTGATATGGGCGGCGCTGCCACGATTACTGGAGCACTGGCATTTGCCATCACTCGTGGTTTAAACAAACGCGTTAAACTCTACCTGTGCTGTGCTGATAACATGGTCAGCGGCAACGCCTTTAAACTCGGAGATATCATTACTTATCGCAACGGCAAAACCGTTGAAGTGATGAATACTGATGCAGAAGGACGTCTGGTGCTGGCTGATGGCTTGATTGATGCCTCAGCACAAAAACCTGAAATGATTATCGACTGTGCCACCCTGACCGGTGCGGCAAAAACGGCGCTGGGTAATGACTATCACGCGCTGTTCAGTTTTGACGATAAACTGGCAGGCCGTCTGTTAGCCAGTGCTGAGCAAGAGCACGAGCCATTCTGGCGTTTACCGCTGGCAGAATTCCACCGTCATCAGTTACCGTCTAATTTTGCTGAACTGAACAACGTGGCTGGGGCATCTTATCCCGCTGGCGCAAGCACTGCCGCAGGTTTCCTGTCTCACTTTGTGGAAAACTATCGTCAGGGCTGGCTGCATATCGACTGTTCTGCAACTTACCGTAAAAGTGGCGTTGAACAGTGGTCTGCGGGTGCAACGGGTTTAGGTGTACGTGCCATTGCTAATTTATTGCTGAGTTAATCACCTTTCTTTATGGTCTTCAGGGAGTCATTTCTGAAGGCCATAAACGCTGCTCTCGGAATCACCATGTCAGAATCAGAATTAAAAAACGAACTTGAAACACTGCTCGAACAAGCGGCTACTGAGGCGGCTCATCGCCCTGTCTTTTTTCGGGTACTGATGGAGTCTACCGTTTGGGTACCTGGTAAAGCGGCAGAAGGCGAAGCGATAGACGCCAATAGCTCAGTGGAATTACAGCACTGGGAAAAAGACGACAATACCTCCGCCATTCCTTTTTTTACTTCGCTGGAAGCGCTGCAACGTGCTGTCACTGATGAACAGTCCTTTGTCGTGATGCCTGTCCGGACATTGTTTGAAATCACTCTCGGCAATACGTTATTTTTAAATGCGAGATTGCCGACGGGTAAAGAGTTTACCCCGAATGAAATCAACCATCTGTTGAGTCCGGAAGGCGATGCCTTAACACAGCAAGAAGTGCTGGAAGGCGGTGTTTCACTGCTGTTATCGGAAGTGGTTGAGCCACCCGCTCAAATGGTGGACTCATTAACTACACTGTTTAAAAACCTCAAAAATGTTAAACGTGCATTTCTGTGCTCAATTAAAGAAAAAGCGGATGAACATCCGAATCTGTTGATTGGCATTGAAGCTGATGACGATATTGAAGCGATTATTCGTCAGACAGGTAGCGTGGCAACAGATACTTTGGTCGGTGATGAACCGATTGACATCTGTCAGGTGGTGGAAGGAGAGAAGGGCATCAGCCACTTTATGATTGCGCATATTACGCCGTTTTATGAACGTCGTTGGGGGAGTTTCCTGCGCGATTTTAAAGCCAATCGGATTATCTGATAGTCGCCTGCAATAAGTCTGATAAAAAGGGATAACGGTTTATACCCGTCATACTTCAAGTTGCTTGGGTGTTGCTGCAGTGAGGACAGCCGAATCACATAGTTTATCTATGCTCATCGCCTGTCCTCACTTTGCGTCTACAAGCAACTCGAATTATTTAGGGTATATACTGTTATCTCTTATTCCCTGTTAAATCTTTCTCTGTCTTTCCTTTCCCAAAAACATATCAGACAAAATTTCCCGCTAATACCGTCCTGAACACGACGACTCTACTGGTCTGATGCAAATACGCATCAACTGAGGACTCTGAGACTGGAGAGCGATATCACTTTATCTTAAACTCAACATAGCGTTGTGCGTAATAAGAACTAAAATCATACAGTAGTAAACTTTGTATTTGAAAGGTAGTCGCTATCAAATTCGTAGGCCTAACCAGATATTAATGATTGTTCGTAGGGACTATAGTTAACAAATATTCATATAACGGAGAGCAAAATGAGCAATTCTGATGACGTATACGACGCATCCTCAGCGGGCGCGGGAAAGTGCCCATTTAACCACGGCCAGAGCACGGATATCGCAGGCGAGGGAACCAGCAATCAGGACTGGTGGCCGCACCAATTGCGTGTTGACCTGTTAAACCAACATTCCAGCCGCTCCAACCCACTGGATGAAAATTTCAGTTACCGTAAAGAATTCAGTAAACTTGATTACTATGCCCTGAAAGGCGATATCAAAGCGCTGCTGACAGATTCTCAATCATGGTGGCCTGCCGACTGGGGCAGCTATATTGGTCTTTTTATCCGTATGGCTTGGCACAGCGCAGGTACCTATCGTTCTCGCGATGGTCGCGGTGGTTCCGGTCGCGGTCAGCAGCGTTTTGCCCCACTTAATTCATGGCCTGATAACGTAAGCCTTGATAAATCCCGCCGTCTGCTGTGGCCCATCAAACAAAAATATGGCCAGAAAATCTCGTGGGCTGACCTGATTATTCTTGCCGGTAATGTCGCGCTAGAAAACTCGGGTTTCCGTACCTTCGGCTTTGGTGCCGGACGTGAAGACGTATGGGAACCGGATCTGGACGTTAACTGGGGCAGTGAAAAAGAGTGGCTTGAGCACCGCCACCCTGAATCTCTGGCACAGGCACCACTGGGTGCAACCGAAATGGGGCTGATTTACGTCAATCCGGAAGGTCCTGAGCATAGCGGCGACCCGGTATCGGCCGCGCCAGCTATTCGCGCAACGTTTGGCAATATGGGGATGGATGATGAAGAGATCGTCGCCCTGATAGCGGGCGGGCATACGCTGGGTAAAACCCACGGCTCGGCTTCAGCAACCCATGTAGGTTCTGCTCCAGAAGACTCACCGCTTGAAGCGCAGGGTCTCGGCTGGGCCAGCAGTTACAATAGTGGCGTGGGTCCGGATGCCATTTCATCAGGCCTCGAAGTGGTCTGGACACAGACTCCGACCCAGTGGAGCAACTACTTCTTTGAAAACTTGTTCGGCTATGACTGGGTGCAAACGCGCAGTCCGGCTGGGGCCATTCAGTTTGAGGCGGTTAACGGCCCAGATATTATTCCTGATCCGTTCGATCCATCAAAAAAACGTAAGCCAACGATGTTAGTTACCGATCTTACTTTGCGTTTTGATCCCGATTTCGAGAAGATTTCTCGTCGTTTCCTGAACGATCCTCAAGCCTTCAATGAGGCTTTTGCTCGGGCTTGGTATAAACTGACACACCGTGATATGGGGCCGAAGGCACGCTATATCGGTCCAGAAGTACCAAAAGAAGATCTTATTTGGCAGGATCCACTGCCGAAAGCAAGCCATATGCCTTCCAGCACGGATATCGAGGATTTGAAACAGAGTATTGCTGATTCCGGTCTTACGGTAAGTGAGCTGGTTTCTGTGGCATGGGCTTCAGCTTCCACCTTCCGTGGTGGCGATAAACGCGGCGGAGCAAACGGTGCTCGACTGGCATTGGCTCCACAACGTGACTGGGCTGTAAACGCTATAGCGGCCAGAGTATTGCCAACACTGGAGGCTATCCAGAAGGCTTCTGGTAAAGCGTCGCTGGCAGACGTCATCGTGCTGGCAGGGGTTGTTGGTCTGGAAAAAGCCAGTGGCAGTAAGGTGCCGTTTACGCCAGGGCGCGTCGATGCTACACAGGGGCAGACCGATATTGAATCATTTGAGCTGCTTAAACCTGCCGCTGATGGCTTCAGAAACTATCGTCGTATTGCCAATGCAACGTCTACCGAAGCATTGTTAATCGATAAGGCACAGCAACTGACGCTGACCGCGCCTGAGCTGACGGTATTAATTGGCGGGCTACGTTCACTTGGCATCAACTATGATGAGAGCCTGCACGGTGTACTGACCTCTCGCCAGGGAGTACTGAGCAACGATTTCTTTATCAATTTGCTGGATATGCGTACCGAATGGAAAGCGGTGGGTGACGATTCTGAGTGGTTCGAAGGCCGTGACCGTAAGAGCGGTGAAGTGAAATATACTGCTACTCGTGCAGATCTGGTCTTCGGTTCTAACGCAGTACTGCGTGCGCTGGCTGAAGTTTACGGCAGTCAGGATGCGGAAGAGAAATTTGTTAAAGACTTTATCGCCGCCTGGACTAAAGTCATGAATCTCGACCGTTTTGACCTGCAGTCGTAATATTTGAGATAAAACCGCCAGCCTTTACCGGCTGGCGTATTCCAGTATCCCCGAACGGAAAAGGACAAAAGGTATCTGTCCTTTATCATCCTGACCTGTTATTACTGCGCTACCGCGGGTTCAATCGGTAAGTCTGAACGTGAACCCCATTCACTCCACGAACCATCATAAATTGAGACATTATTGGCATTCAGTGTCGCCAGTGCCAGAACGACAACCGCAGCAGTGACTCCGGAGCCGCAGCTAACAATAATCGGCCTTTCAAAATCGATGCCTTGCTGCTGAAAAATCTCCGTTAGCTCATCAACCGTTTTTAGCTGGCCGTTTTCAACGACCTCAGTCCACGGCACGTTAAGTGAACCCGGGATATGACCACGTTTAAGACCGGGGCGAGGTTCGTCAGCCAGGGCATTAAAGCGTGCGGCTGGGCGAGCATCGACCAATTGAGCAGTGCCTTCATGACTGACTAACAGCACATCTGTCAGACGTTTAATGACTTCAGGATCAAAACTGACCTCAAATTCACCTTCAGTGATAGCCGGCTCACCTTGCTCAAGAGAGTAGTCTTCTCCTTCCCAGTGTTTTAAACCGCCAGCCAGAATAGAGACATTTTCAACACCAAAGCTTTTTAGCATCCACCAGGCTCGTGGGGCAGAGAATAGGTTACCGTCATCATAAATCACCAGATGTTTATCATGGTGAACACCCCGCTCGCGCATTGCCACAGCAAAAGCTTCAGGACGGGGCATCATATGTGGGAGTGGGCTGGTATGGTCAGAGAGAGCTTCAATATCAAATAAAATAGCCCCTGGAATATGCCCGGCCAGGTATTCAGCAGGAATATCACGGAGTGCATCAGGACCTGAAGGGGGGGCCATACGCGCGTCCAGAATCTGAATCTGGGGATCGTTAATATGCTCTGCGAGCCAGTCGCCCGCGACGAAGAAAGAGGTGGACATGGTGGGTGGGCCTCCGTTTCATCAACTAAACAATAATTGTCGTTGTTTTTCTGTCATTCGACAAGTCACCAACGCCCAGGGTGCGAGATAACTCTTAAAATGTAATCATATATCCTGTAATACTTGCTTCTGATCAGCAAGTCATTAATCGTGCGTGTTACTTTCAGTAAGCCAGTTAATTTTTAACGAAAAATGCTCATTTTTTGACAGTATTTTGATGGTTGTTTTTACCATACATGCAAAGCATGTAAACCTCTGGATGTCGGCCATTATCGTGATTGTGAGACAAGGATAAATAATGAAACAGAAACCTCTCATCAGTTTACTCATGTTGCTTGGCAGCATGTTAACGCTGTCGGGCTGTGACGATAATGAAAAACAACTCGCGGTTCCTTTGGAGGCTGGCAAAAACATTGAGCAGCCAAGGGCTGCCAGTAATAAACCCAGCGCTGATGAGCTTGAGGTATTGCGCCAGCAATCTGTTGGCAAGCCATTCACCTTACTGGATGTTTCTGAGGTTCAGCTTGAGGGCGCCAGTACCCTGTCGCTGACTTTTTCAATTCCCCTCGACCCGGACCAAGATTTCCGTCGCGGGCTAAAAGTGATGGATAAAACCCAGGGGGCTCTGGATGGAGCCTGGGAGCTATCACCTAATCTGAAAACTGTCTATTTACGCCATCTGGAGCCCAATCGCGAGCTGAACGTCTCGGTTGATGAAGGGTTACTGGCTCTGAATAAAAGTCTTTTTAATCAGCAGAAAAGTGAAAAAATCACTACCCGGGATATTCAGCCCAGTGTCGGGTTTGCCAGCAGTGGCTCGCTGTTGCCAGGTAAAGTTATCTCAGGTTTGCCAGTGATGGCGCTGAATGTTGATAAAGTTGATGTGAATTTCTATCGCGTTACAGAGCGTTCCCTGAGTCAGTTTATCAATCAATGGCGTTATCGCAGTGCAATCAGCAGCTGGGAGGTAGATGACATCCTGAAAATGGCAGATTTGGTCTATACCGGGCGTTTTGATCTTAATCCTGAGCGCAATACGCGTGAGAAACTGCTGTTACCCCTTTCAGATATTGCACCCTTACAACAACCAGGCATCTATCTGGCCATTATGAATAAAGCGGGTGGTTATGCCTATACCAATCCAGCAACCCTGTTCACCCTCAGTGATATTGGTTTATCAGCACACCGTTATCAAAACCGTCTCGATATATTTACCCAGAGTCTGGAAAATGGCGCAGTCCAGCCCAAGGTTGAACTCACGCTGTTAGATAGCAAAGGCGCATCTGTCGGTAAGGCAGTCAGCGATGCTGATGGTCACGCCAGTTTTGAGAGTTCAGGCGAAGAGGGATTACTGCTGGCACAGCAGGGAAATCAGACCACCTTGCTTGATCTGCGCCGCCCTGCGCTCGATCTGGCTGAGTTTGATATTGCGGGTGACAAGGATGCCAGTAAGCAGTTCTTTATGTTTGGCCCACGAGATCTCTATCGTCCAGGCGAAACCATCATCGTTAATGGATTAATGCGCGACAGAGAAGGTAAACCGCTGCCGGTGCAGCCAGTGAAGCTGGAAGTGGTGAAACCTGATGGCCAGGTCAACTATACACAGACATGGCAGCCAAAAGAGGGACTCTATCAGTTTACTCATCGTCTGAGTGACAATGTTAGCACGGGTCGCTGGCAGATACGTGTCAATACCGGAGGTAACCAGACACAAAACTGGTCATTTCAGGTCGAAGATTTTATGCCTGAGCGTATGGCGCTGGAGCTGACGACGCAGAATACACCTTTATCCCCCGCCGATGAGGTGAATTTTGCGCTAACCGGCCGCTATCTCTATGGTGCCCCCGCCACAGGTAATAGCCTCCAGGGGCAGCTATTTTTACGTCCACTGCGTGAGGCCGTTGCCCAGCTACCCAATTTCCAGTTTGGTAATATCAATGAAGAGAGTTTATCGCGTAACCTGGATGAGATTGAGCTGAGACTGGATGAGCAAGGACAGGCGATTGTCACTACCGAAAGTCAATGGCAAGAAGCGAAGTCCCCTCTACGCGTGATATTACAGGCAAGTCTGCTGGAATCGGGCGGACGACCAGTTACCCGTCGGGCAGAACAGACTATCTGGCCTGCTACAACCTTGCCGGGTATTCGTCCCCAGTTTGCCAGTAAGGAGATCTACGACTACCGGACGGATACTTCTCATACCCGCCCGTTTGTTGATGAAGGCACTCTGGCTGGATTTGATATTGTCTATGCCGACAGTACCGGCCATAAAATAGCGATTAATGGTCTGAATGTTCGCCTGATACAAGAGCGGCGTGATTATTACTGGAGCTGGAGCGAAAGTGATGGCTGGCAGTCACAGTACGACCAGAAAGAGTTGATTGAGGCAGAACAGCAACTCAACCTGGCAGAAGGAGAAACAGGGAAAGTTTCATTTCCAGTGGAGTGGGGTTCTTATCGCCTTGAAGTAGAAGACCCACATAACGGTATTATCAGTAGTATCCGTTTCTGGGCTGGATATGACTGGCAGGACAATAGCGGAACCGATGGCGGTATGCGCCCTGATCGGGTGACGTTAAAACTGGATAAGCCTGCTTATAAAGTCGGTGATACCGTTAACCTGAATATTAACGCTCCAGTGGCGGGTAAAGGTTATCTGCTTATCGAGTCCAGTGACGGGCCACTGTGGTGGCAGGCTATTGATGTCCCTGATGAGGGGGTGAGCCTTGCTATACCGATAGATAAAAGCTGGAAACGCCACGATTTATATATCAGTGCTGTAGTGGTCCGTGCTGGAGATAAATCAGCTGCTGCAACCATAAAACGTGCTGTAGGTATTTTACATCTCCCCTTAGCGGACGAAGATAACCGACTACAACTGACACTGGACAACCCAGGTAAAATGCTCCCTGAGCAAGACCTTAAGGTAAAAATTAAAGCTACAGTGACCGATGGGAAGTTGCCTGAACAGGTGAATGTCCTGCTTTCTGCCGTCGATGTCGGTGTGCTGAATATTACTGATTATAAAACCCCTTCGCCGTGGGACGCTTTCTTTGGTCGTAAACGCTATGGTGCGGATATCTACGATATCTATGGTCAGGTAATTGAAGGTTCAGGCAGGCTGGCATCATTGAGCTTTGGTGGTGATGGTGACGAAGGCGATGAGTTAAGTCGGGGCGGTAAAAAACCGGTTAATCATGTCAATATCGTGTCCCAGCAAGCGTTACCGATAACGCTCGATGCAAATGGTGAAGGGGTCGTCACACTCCCGATTGGCGATTTTAACGGTGAGTTAAAAATCATGGCTCAGGCCTGGAGTGCGGATAAGTTTGGTAGCAGCGAAGGAAAGACCGTTGTCGCGGCACCTTTAATTACCGAGCTGGCGGCTCCGCGATTTATGGCGGGCGGGGATGAGTCCCGACTGGCGCTGGATATCAGTAATATGACGGATATTGCACAGAAGCTTGAAGTGAAACTTGCGGCCCGCGGGCTACTGGTTCTTGATACCACGACTGACCAGTCACTGACCCTGCAACCTGGCGAACGTAGTACGCTTTTCATTCCCGTTCGGGCACAGGACGGGTTTGGTGATGGTGAACTGAATCTGGTGGTCAGCGGCCCTTCTTTACCTGAAGCACAGAACATCACCAAAAACTGGAAAATAGGCGTCCGTCCTGCGTTCCCGGCACAAACTACGAATAGTGGTGTCGTTCTGGCAACAGATGAGATCTGGACCATTGCCCCGGAACTTCTTTCTGGTTTGGTGCCCGCAACGCTTGAAGGACAATTATTGTTAAGTGGCCAGCCACCGCTGAATCTCTCACGCTATATTCGCGAACTAAAAGCCTATCCTTATGGTTGTCTGGAACAAACCGTCAGCGGACTCTTCCCCTCGTTATATAGCAACGAGATATCCCTGACTCAGTTAGGCATTAAAGGTATCAGTGATACCCTGCGCCGTGGGGCGGTTGATATCGGTATCGGGCGTTTATTTGAAATGCAAAACGATAAAGGCGGTTTTGGACTGTGGGATAAGTCAGGGCCAGAAGAGTTCTGGCTGACTGCCTATGTCACCGACTTCCTGGTACGTGCTGCAGAGCAGGGCTATAACGTGAGTACTGATGTGCTCAATAAGGCCAATAAGCGTCTGTTGCAGTACCTTATTGATCCGAGTCTTATCGACGTTCGCTATAGCAACCATATCGCTGCCAGTCGATTTGCGGTGCAGTCCTATGCCGGGCTGGTACTGGCTCGCCAGCAAAAAGCCCCACTGGGTGCACTAAGAGAGCTATGGACTCGCCATACTCAGGCAAGGAGTGGTTTACCTCTGGTGCAGTTAGGTGTTGCCCTACAACTGATGGGAGATAAACCTAAGAGTGAGCAGGCGCTAAACCTTGGTTTAGCCACTACACGTAGTGATGGGCAAGTCTGGCTTGGAGACTATGGTAGTGATTTGCGGGATCAGGCCATGATACTCAGTCTGCTGGAAGAATATGCTTTGTTACCGGAACAACAGAATCGACTATTACTGCAGCTATCTGATATGGCCTGGGGCCAGCAGTGGTTGTCGACGCAAGAAACTAACGCTCTGTTTTTAGCCGGGCGTAATTTGCACAATAAACAGGATAACTGGCAAGCATTAACCTCCCTGTCAACTCACCCATTGTCGGCAACCAAACCAGCCACAATGAATCTGACGGCTGAGCAATTAACCGACTTGCAGGTAAAAAATAGCGGTGAGCACAATCTCTATTTGCGGCTAGACAGTACTGGCTATTTGCAGCAGATGCCGAAACCACAAGCGAATGTTCTGCACATCGAGCGCCAGTTCCTTGATAGCGAGGGTAATAGTCGTTCTTTGTCAGCGCTGAAAAGTGGTGAACTGGTTATCGTAAAACTGAATGTCTGGGCTGACAGAGATGTACCCGATGCTCTGGTAGTGGATTTACTGCCTGCCGGATTGGAACTGGAAAACCAGAACCTGGCAAGCAGTAGCGCCCAACTTACTGACAGTTCCACCGATAGTGAGTTGAACACCTGGCTACAGCAGATGCAGCAGCAGGATATACAGCATATCGAATTTCGTGATGATCGATTTGTGGCGGCACTTCCCCTTACCAGAGGAAATCCTGCTACTTTGCTGTATCTGGCACGAGCAGTAACACCGGGAACTTATCGCGTACCTATGCCGCAGGTTGAGTCAATGTATGTTCCACAGTGGCGGGCGACAGGAGCGACTCCTGCGACCTTAACCGTGGTGCCTTAATGGCGATGTCTGGATGAAAAAGAAGCGTTACGGGCTTGGGTTGCTGCTTGTCTTGCCGATTTTTCTACTCTGGCTCGCTGACCGCTGCTGGCCTGTTCCGGTTAATGAAATCAGCCCGGCACGTGTGGTGGTGGCACAGGATGGAACCCCGCTCTGGCGATTTGCCGATAATGAGGGGATCTGGCGTTATCCTGTGCAGCCCGATCAGGTCTCCCCCCGCTATCTGGAAGCACTGATTAACTACGAAGACCGCTGGTTCTGGCATCATCCCGGTATTAATCCTTTTTCACTGCTACGGGCAGCCTGGCAGTTTATCCGCCACGGAGAGATTGTTTCTGGTGGCAGTACGCTGACAATGCAGGTTGCCCGTTTGCTGGAGCCTCACTCCCGCACCGTGGTGGGAAAAATACGTCAGGTCTGGCGAGCATTTCAGTTGGAGTGGCACTATTCCAAAGCAGAAATTCTCACCCTTTACCTCAATATGGCGCCTTTTGGTGGCACTCTGCAAGGAGTGGGGGCTGCCAGTTGGGCTTATCTGGGCAAAGCTCCTTCTTCCCTGAGTTATTCAGAAGCCGCAATGCTCGCGGTCCTGCCCCAGGCACCCAGCCGTTTACGCCCGGACCGCTGGCCTGAGCGAGCCCAACAAGCCCGCAACAAAGTGTTACGACGTATGGCAAGCCAAGGGATATGGCCAGAACAACAAGTTGAAGAGTCATTAGAAGAAGCGGTCTGGCTGGCACCGCGAAAAATGCCCCAACTGGCTCCCCTGTTATCCCGTTATCTGGCTGGAAAAAGTAAATCGTCATTAATTACCACCACTCTTGATGCGGCCCTACAACGCCAGTTAGAAACTTTAGCGATGAACTTGAAAGCGGGATTACCTGCCAGAACGTCACTGGCTATACTGGTGGTTGAAAGCAGCACTATGGAGGTACGCGCCTGGGTTGGATCGGCTGATATTAATGACAGCAGCCGTTTTGGACATGTTGATATGGTCACGGCTATTCGTTCGCCGGGATCAGTATTAAAACCTTTTATTTTTGGGCTGGCATTGGATGACGGACTGATTCACCCCGGTTCGTTACTGCAAGATATCCCACGTCATTTTAGCCAGTATCGGCCTGGAAATTTTGATAGTGGTTTTAATGGTCCGGTCAGTATGAGCGACGCGTTAGTCCGTTCTTTAAACCTGCCCGCGGTACAGGTACTTGAGGCCTATGGCCCCAAACGTTTTGCAGGCGAGTTACGCAATATTGGCCTGAACCTTTATCTTCCGCCGGGAAGCGAGCCTAATCTTTCGTTGATCCTGGGCGGTGGAGGGGCTCGTCTTGATAAGCTGGTAGCGGCCTACAGCGCTTTTGCTCGTCACGGCAAAGCCGCAGAATTACGTTTACAACCCAGCGATGTGTTACGCGAACGCCCCTTAATGTCGCCGGGAGCGGCCTGGATAATACGGCGAGTCCTGGCGGGCCAGTCACAACCCGTAGCTGACAGTGTGTTGCCTGCTATTGCCCCCTTTGCCTGGAAAACCGGGACCAGTTATGGTTATCGTGATGCCTGGGCGATAGGTCTTAATGCGCGTTATGTGATAGGCGTTTGGGTCGGTCGGCCTGATGGTACGCCAACCGCCGGGCAATTTGGTCAGGGTAGTGCGCTGCCTGTACTGAATCAGGTGAATAATCTGCTGCAGGCCACCTCCCGGGTACAGCAGCTAAGGATGCCCGTTGACTCACGCCCAGAGAGTGTTAGTGCCGCTGAAATATGCTGGCCAGGTGGGCAGTCACTTCTGCCTGGCGACAGTAACTGTCGGCGCCGGCTGATGACCTGGTTATTAGATAATAGCCAGCCGCCAACTCTACAGGCTCCCGGACAGGAAGGTATTCAAGGGATACAGCAACGAGTATGGGTGGATAAGCAAGGCTATCAGGTAGCCCCTGACTGCCCTGAAGCTGAGCCACGAGTCATTGTGTTATGGCCACTGGCACTAGAACCCTGGCTTGCTGGTGCTGAACATCGCGCCCAGCGTTTACCGCCCGTTTCTTTGGTCTGCCCACCCAGACAAGCCATAACTCCGGCACCCTTGCTGTTATTTGGCGTACGTAACGGTGAGACGTTAAAACGTCTATCCGGACAGAGACAGTTAGCGATTAAAATTTCTTCTCAGGGTGGGCAAGGCCAGCATTTTTGGTTTGTGAATGGTGAAGCGCTTGAAAGTCATGACTCAACACTTTCACTGGAATTGAGTCATCCAGGTCAATATCAAGTTTTTGCGCTGGATGAAGGGGGGCAAACTGCCAAGGTTCAGTTTGAGTTGCAGTAGCAATTGAGCGAAAGTAGCACATTGGAGCAAAATTGTTATCATTCGGGGATGTTTTTTAAAAAAATGTTATCTCCATCCATAGGCAACGGTAAACTTGCTGATTATAATCTGCGCCAAATCACACTGGAACTACGTCAAATAATTGAATTGCAGGCGGATGAGCTAAGGTGCAGCACCATTTGAGCAAACTCTTTCAATTGAGTTAACTTGAATGTGTTGGTTTAACACCGGACTTTTTCCTATTGGGGTTTAACTGTGATGGGTAACCGGTAAATAAAGTACATTGACAGAGGTAATCATGGCTATTGAACGTACATTTTCCATCATCAAACCTAATGCAGTAGCAAAAAACGTTATTGGTAGCATCTATTCTCGTTTTGAGTCTGCGGGTTTCAAAATTGTTGGTGCGAAAATGCTGCATCTGAGTGTTGAACAGGCTCGCGGTTTCTACGCTGAGCACGAAGGCAGACCTTTCTTCGACGGCCTGGTCGAGTTTATGACTTCTGGTCCTATCGTAGTTAGCGTTCTGGAAGGCGAAAATGCCGTTCAACGTCACCGTGACCTGCTGGGTGCTACTAACCCAGACAATGCTCTGGCAGGTACTCTGCGCGCTGATTACGCTGACAGCTTTACCGAGAACGGCACCCACGGTTCTGACTCTGTTGAATCTGCTACCCGTGAAATTGCTTATTTCTTCGCTGAAAACGAAGTGTGCCCGCGCACTCGCTAAGCCTGAAAACGGTTAACTATACCCAAAATAATTCGAGTTGCTTGTAGGCGCTGAGTAAATCCTGTTGATGAGCATAGATAAACTATGTGATTCGGCAGGATTTATGAAAGCAACGCCCAGGCAGCTTGAAGTATGACGGGTATAAGCTTACATTTAATTTTCTATTGTTCGCTTTCAGTCGTGGCATACGCGCCTGAGAGTTTGTACAATACAGCGCCCCGGAAGAGCATGCTCACCGGGGCGCTTCTTTTTAACCCTCCTAGGGGCCATAACGTGTAATAACGAGGCCGGAAAATATTATGTCTGAAATGAATGTGCCTGAGACGTCATCTGTAAGTGCTGTAAATAAACCTGAAAAAATTAATCTGCTTGATTTAAACCGTCAGCAATTACGTGAGTTTTTTGCCGAATTAGGCGAAAAGCCGTTTCGTGCTGATCAGGTAATGAAGTGGATGTATCACTATTGTAGTGATGATTTTGATGAGATGACTGACATCAACAAGGTGTTACGCACCAAGTTGAAAGAACTTGCTGTTATCCGCGCTCCTGAGGTTGCGGAAGAGCACCGTTCTACGGATGGCACGATTAAATGGGCCATTAAGATAGCTGATCAGCTAGTGGAAACGGTCTATATTCCCGAAGGCGATCGCGCAACATTATGTGTTTCTTCGCAAGTCGGTTGTGCACTGGAATGTAAGTTCTGTTCAACAGGACAACAAGGTTTTAACCGTAACCTACGTGTTTCGGAAATTATCGGTCAGGTATGGCGTGCTGCGAAAATTATTGGTGCTCAGAAAAAAACCGGCATACGTCCGATAACTAACGTTGTCATGATGGGGATGGGTGAGCCTCTGCTGAACCTCAACAATGTGGTTCCAGCCATGGAAATTATGCTGGATGACTTTGGTTTTGGTCTGTCCAAGCGACGCGTCACTCTTTCTACCTCTGGTGTAGTACCTGCTCTTGATAAACTGGGCGATATGATTGATGTTGCATTGGCCATTTCTCTCCACGCTCCGACAGATGAGATACGTGACGAGATAATGCCTATCAATAAAAAGTACAATATCGAGACTTTCCTGGCCGCGGTTCGCCGTTATCTGGAAAAGTCTAATGCCAACCAAGGGCGTGTCACGGTAGAGTATGTGTTATTAGATCACATCAATGATGGTACCGAGCATGCGCATCAGCTGGCTGAGTGTCTGAAAGATACCCCTTGTAAGATAAACCTGATTCCATGGAACCCGTTCCCGGGTGCACCTTATGGCCGTAGCTCTAACAGTCGTATCGACCGTTTTTCAAAAGTGTTGATGAACTATGGCTTTACGACCATTGTGCGTAAGACCCGTGGGGACGATATTGATGCCGCCTGTGGTCAGTTAGCGGGTGAAGTGATTGACCGTACCAAGCGTACCGCACGTAAACGTATGCAAGGTGAGGCGATAGCGGTTAAAGCTGTCTGACAGGATAATCTGGTCCTGTTTTCACCGACAGTATGCACCATTAAGGGGCAGGCCAGGATTACAAGCCGTCAGTATGTGGCGGCTTGCCTTAATCGAGTATCAATACATAAAGCTCGTGAATAATTACGGTGCGTTTTTGCTTGCTTTAGGGCAGTATGTAGCAATCTAATAAGCGTATAGTTACCTGAATTTAGACATATTAGAGTCGTGACTTATGATAAATAGCCGCGATCTACACGCCGTTAAGTTCGGTGGCCCATAAAGACAGTTAAGTGGGTGAAAATTCGTCTGTTTTAGTCGAGTTTTATTGATGAGAACTTTCTTCAGGTAGCAGATTTTTCGCGGTACGAGTTCATCTGATGCGATAAACACCTTGTGTATCAGAACTGGTACCTAATTCTTTAATTGAACAACACCCGTAATTGTAGCTAATGAATACTGAAGCCACTCAAGAATCAAATGAAGCACAAACGACGGGCGAACGTCTGCGAATCGCCCGTGAGCAACTGGGTCTTAGCCAGCAAACTGTAGCTGAGCGCCTGTGTCTTAAAGTTTCCACTGTTCGGGATATCGAAGAGAACAAGTCCCCTCAGGATCTGGCATCGACCTTCCTGCGTGGTTACATTCGTTCTTACGCCCGACTGGTACACATCTCTGAAGAAGAGCTGTTGCCGATGATGGCTAAACAGACACCTGTCCGCGACAGTAAAGTCGAGGTCATGCACAGCTATTCATTGGGTAAGCGTCGTAAAAAACGTGATGGCTGGTTGATGAGTTTTACCTGGCTTATTTTGTTTGTAGTATTGGGTCTGACAGGTGCATGGTGGTGGCAAAATCATAAAGCACAACAGGCAGAACTCATCACTATGGACGATCAGTCATCAAGTGAGCTATCTGCAACGCAGGATGAGCATGTTGTCGCCCTGAATAATGGTGATGCTACTGGTCAGAATACCAATACTCCGGCGTTGACTCAGCCTGAAGCCACGGCTTCAAGTAGCGAACCGGCAGCTGTGACGCCTGAAAATGCTCCTGTACAGTCAGATGCCAGTGTTTCCCAAAGCCAGACATCGACTGAGAATCTGCAAACGAGCGCGCCAAGTGCAGCCCTCCCACAGGCCACATTGCCTGTTGAAAATGCTAATGTTGCTGCATCAGCTACCAGCCAGGATGCCTTAAATATGACATTTAGCAATGACTGTTGGTTAGAAGTCACTGATGCTGCAGGGAAAAAACTTTTCAGCGGTTTAAAGCGTAAAGGTGAAACATTAGATTTAGCAGGCCATTCATCCTATACATTAAAGATAGGTGCGCCAGCAGCAGTACAGATTCAATTCCAGGGTAAGCCTGTGGATATGAGTCGTTTTATCCGAACTAACCAGGTTGCTCGTCTGACGGTGAGTGCTGAGTAAGCATCACCGGTTATGATGCGTAATTGTGGAGATTTATCATGCATAATGCTGCACCAATCCAGCGTCGAAAATCTACCCGGATTTATGTTGGGAATGTGCCCATTGGCGATGGTGCACCAATAGCCGTACAGTCTATGACCAACACGCGTACCACTGATGTAGACGCGACGGTTAATCAAATTAAAGCGCTAGAACGTGTAGGCGCAGATATCGTTCGCGTATCAGTGCCGACGATGGACGCTGCTGAAGCATTCAAGCTTATCAAACAGCAAGTCAATGTTCCTTTGGTTGCTGATATTCACTTCGATTATCGTATTGCACTGAAAGTTGCTGAATACGGCGTCGATTGTTTACGTATCAACCCGGGTAATATCGGCAGCGAAGCACGTATTCGTAGCGTTGTTGACTGTGCGCGCGACAAAAATATTCCGATTCGTATCGGTGTCAATGCGGGCTCTTTGGAAAAAGACTTGCAGGAAAAATATGGTGAACCAACGCCGCAAGCTCTGCTTGAGTCTGCAATGCGTCATGTTGATCATCTGGATCGCCTTAACTTCTCTCAGTTTAAAGTGAGCGTCAAAGCATCCGATGTTTTCCTCGCTGTTGAGTCTTATCGCTTACTCGCGAAACAGATCGATCAACCTTTGCATTTAGGTATTACTGAAGCGGGTGGCGCGCGTGCTGGATCAGTAAAATCAGCTATTGGTCTGGGTTTGCTACTGTCTGAAGGTATCGGCGATACATTGCGGATCTCTCTGGCTGCTGATCCAATAGAAGAGATCAAAGTGGGTTTTGACATTTTGAAATCACTGCGGATCCGCGCTCGTGGAATCAACTTTATTGCTTGCCCAACCTGCTCGCGCCAGGAATTTGATGTTATTGGCACCGTCAATGCGCTTGAGCAACGATTGGAAGATATTCTGACGCCGATGGATGTTTCGATTATTGGCTGTGTGGTCAATGGTCCAGGAGAAGCACTGGTATCCACTTTGGGTGTGACCGGCGGCAATAAGAAAAGTGGTTTATACGAAGATGGTGTGCGTCAAAAGCAACGTATGGACAACGACGATATGATTACGCAGCTTGAAGCGCGTATTCGTGCGAAAGCCAGTATATTAGATGAAACTCGGCGCATCCAGATCCAGCAGCTGGAAAAATAATACCAGGCATGGGAAGCACCGGGCTTCCCGTGTATGATTGAGCCCGCGCGACAAGTTACCCGGTTATACCCGTCATACTTCAAGTTGCTTGGGTGTTGCGCTCAATAATCTTGCCGAATCACATAGTCCATCTATGCTCATCGCCAAGATTTACTCTGCGCCTACAAGCAACTCGAATTATTTTGGGTATAAATCGTCTGATAGCGGGTTCATTTTTTGTAGATAAATTAGAGAAAAAACGTGGCAAAAAATATTCAAGCCATTCGCGGTATGAACGACTATCTACCTGTCGATACTGCCATCTGGCAAAGTATTGAAGGGCGTCTAAAGCAGGTGCTTGCAAGCTATGGTTATAGCGAAATTCGTTTACCGATTGTAGAGCAGACCGCATTATTCAAACGCGCTATTGGTGAAGTTACCGATGTGGTTGAAAAAGAGATGTATACCTTTGAGGATCGTAACGGTGACAGTCTGACCCTGCGTCCTGAAGGAACGGCTGGCTGTGTGCGTGCCGGAATTGAACATGGTCTGCTGTACAATCAGGAACAACGTTTGTGGTATATCGGGCCGATGTTCCGCCACGAACGTCCACAAAAAGGACGCTACCGTCAGTTTAATCAGTTGGGTGTTGAAGTCTTTGGTCTGAATGGCCCGGATATTGATGCCGAACTGATCATGTTAACGGCAAGCTGGTGGCGTGCTCTGGGTATCTCTGAATTCGTGACTCTGGAACTGAACTCTATTGGTTCGCTGGAAGCGCGTGCTCGTTATCGTGATGCGTTGATTGCGTTTCTTGAACAGCACCAGGACAAACTGGATGAAGACTGTAAGCGCCGGATGTACAGCAACCCACTGCGAGTTCTGGACTCTAAAAACCCAGATGTGCAGCTGTTATTAAACGATGCTCCAGAGTTGGGGGACTACCTCGACGAAGAGTCACGTGAACACTTTGCCGGACTTTGTCAGTATCTGGATGCAGCAGGAATCAGCTATAAAGTTAACCAGCGTCTGGTACGTGGTCTGGATTACTATAACCGCACTGTATTCGAGTGGGTGACTACCCATTTAGGCTCACAGGGTACAGTATGTGCCGGTGGTCGTTATGATGGTCTGGTTGAGCAACTCGGCGGCCGTGCAGCACCTGCGGTAGGTTTTGCCATGGGGCTGGAGCGTCTTGTTTTACTGGTCCAGGAAATCAATCCGGAATTTAAAGCCGAATCTGTTGTCGATATTTACCTGGTCTCATCAGGTCAGGGTACGCAGGTTGCAGCCATGCTGTTGGCTGAAAAACTGCGTGCGCAGCTACCTTCCCTTAAGTTCATGACGAACTATGGTGGTGGTAACTTTAAGAAGCAGTTTGCTCGTGCCGATAAATGGGGTGCTCGTGTGGCTCTGGTACTGGGTGAAGATGAAGTCTCTAAAGGTGAAGTTGTTATTAAAGATCTTCGCACAGGTGAGCAGCAAACCGTATCACAACAAGACGTGGATGCTCGACTGCTGGCGCTACTGGGCTAATCACCAGGTAATTACTCGTTAAGGAGAAGGACTGCGTGGAAGTATTTGAGAACGAAAACGAGCAGGTTGACGCGGTAAAGCGTTTTTTTGCCGAAAATGGTAAAGCGTTGATCGTCGGGGTGGTATTGGGAATTGGCGCGCTAGTTGGCTGGCGTTATTGGAGTAATCAGCAGGTAGAGAATGCTGGTGCGGCTTCATTGTCTTATCAAACGCTCAGCAGTGAAATCCAGGCAGATAAGCCACAAACGCTGGAAGCACTGCAAAAATTTGCTGCAGACAATAACAACATCTACGGTTCACTGGCTTCCCTTGAACTGGCTCAGCAGTATGCTGATAAAAATGAGCTGGATAAAGCCGCTACACAGCTAGAAAGTGGTCTCAGTAATACTAAAGATGTGAATTTGCAGGCACTGATCGATCTACGCTTGGCACGCATTCAGATTCAACAAAAGCAATCTGATGCTGCGCTAAAAACCCTTGATAACATCAAAGGTGAAAGCTGGGCGGCGCTGGTTGCTGATTTACGTGGTGAAGCGTTACTCAGTAAAGGAGATAAGCAAGGTGCACGCGATGCCTGGAGTCAAGGCTTGCTGACCCAATCATCTCCGGCGCTGATTGAAATGCTCCAGATAAAAATCAACAACTTGTCGAGCTAAGAGGAACCCGATGCAATTGCGTAAACTACTCGTACCAGGGCTAATTTCCCTGACGTTGCTCAGCGGTTGTTCTCTGTTTAGCGGCGAAGAAGACGTGGTTAAAATGTCTCCGCTGCCCACGGTTGAAAACCAGTTTACCCCAACCAAAGTCTGGCAGACCTCTGTCGGCAATGGAGTGGGTGATTTTTACTCTAACCTCCATCCTGCATGGCAGGGCGGAACAGTTTATGCCGCTGACCGTCGTGGTCTGGTTAAGGCTGTTAACGCTGATGATGGTAAACAGATATGGCAGACCTCACTGGCAGAAAAAACCGGTTTTTTCTCCAGCAATATTTCAGCATTGCTGTCCGGTGGCTTAACTGTTGAAGGCTCTCATATTTTTGTGGGCACTGAAAAAGCAAAAGTGTATGCCCTGAATACTGACGATGGCAGTGTGGCATGGGAAACAACGGTTGCAGGCGAAGCACTTTCACGCCCAGTGGTTAGTGAGGGTCTGGTACTCATCCATACCGGCAACGGCCTGTTGCAAGCATTAGACGAAACTGATGGTTCAATTAAATGGACTGTTAATCTCGAAATGCCATCGCTGTCATTACGTGGTGAGTCTGCTCCTGCAGTTGCCTTTGGTGCTGCTTTAGTAGGTGGTGATAATGGGCGCGTCAGTGCGGTACTGATGCAACAAGGTCAGTTAATCTGGCAGCAGCGTATCTCCCAGGCGACAGGCACCACTGAAATTGACCGTCTGAGTGATGTTGATACCACACCCGTTATCGTTAATGGCGTAGTTTACGCGTTAGCTTATAATGGTAACTTTGCTGCTCTGGACTTACGTTCAGGCCAGATCTTATGGAAACGTGAACTCGGTTCTGTGCTTGATTTCGTTATCAACGATAAGAATATCTATCTGGTTGATCAGAATGACCGCATTATGTCACTGACCATTGACGGTGGTGTCACCGTATGGACGCAAAGCGATCTGCTGCATCGTGGACTGACCTCTCCAGTGCTGTATGATGGCTATATCGTCGTTGGTGATAGTGAAGGTTATATGCACTGGGTTAATACCAGTGATGGACGCTTTGTTGTTCAGCAGAAAGTCGATAGTTCCGGCTTCCAGACTGATCCTGTCGTCGCCAGTAATAAACTGCTTATCCAGGCAAAAGACGGCACCTTATACGCCCTCGGTCGCTAAATCTTTCGGATAGCATATACGTTTGAAACGGTTCCCCTGATAAGGGGAACCGTTTTGGTTTTTTTACAAACAACACATTGATGTTGTTTGCTCATGTATTTTTGAGTAATGAGGCTTTTATCATGGTACCTGTGGTCGCGCTGGTTGGGCGCCCTAATGTCGGTAAATCTACAAT
>Ga0302347_1001805_pt1 | contig 24285 bp, 22 predicted proteins | sample PhyWR1_FD_202178 | JGI IMG/M metagenome (GOLD analysis project Ga0302347, IMG submission 202178) | Leaf surface microbial communities from wheat plants in UC Gill Tract Community Farm, Albany, California, United States - DLSL W.R1 (v2)... | ecosystem: Host-associated > Plants > Phyllosphere >...
ATGGTGAAAAAACGAGGCTTCTGGCTGATCGTTCTTTTCTTTTCGGAAATGCTGACGGCTTCTGCAATGGGTTATTTTGAAGATGAAATCCAGAAAGCGGTGGTTCTGGCATTATTTGTTCCGCTGATTATCTCCAGCGGCGGTAATACAGGATCGCAGGCTGCAACGCTTATTATCAGGGCGATGGCACTGCAGGAAATCACCCTGAAAGACTGGTGGTATGTGATGAAAAAGGAAATATTTACCGGAATGTTTTTGGGAAGTATTCTGGGAATTATCGGATTTATGCGGATTGCATTCTGGCAGAAAGTCGGGCTTTTTGATTACGGCGAACATTGGGCTTTTGTGGGTCTCAGTATTGGTATATCGCTAATGTTGATCGTACTTTGGGGCACTATTTCGGGTTCTATGGTTCCGTTTGTTCTCAAGAAACTGAAGCTGGATCCTGCCACTTCTTCTGCTCCTTTTGTGGCTACTCTTGTGGATGTGACAGGACTCATCATCTATTTTTCTGTCGCCGGACTTTTTCTTACAGGGAAACTTTTATAGTCACCTTTTAATTGAAATTAGGAATTGCTTTGTATTTTGAATAACTGACAAATCCTGATCCTGGCGAAGCGCGCCCCGGCTTGAGTGGAGCTCTTTTTTGTCATTGCGATGGTGCAAAATTTCAACTATGGCTTCACGTCGACAGCAATGACAAAAAAAGCGGGAACGGAAGACGGAAAAGGCGCCCAAAACAGCACAACACATAAAAATGCCACCTTAGAAAAGATGGCATTTTGTAATTTATATGAGACTTATTTTTATTTCAATTTGTCTACGAAATTATCTGTGTAGTCTTTTTGTGATGCAACGATCACTTTTCTTGCCTGATCTGCACCATAAATCAAATCGATTTTTACTTTTGCAGGCTCAGTCGGCAGGTTTTTGTAACTTAAAAAGTAATGTAGAAGACGGTTGACTTCGGCAGCCGGCAACTCAGAAATGTCTCTGATATGGCCATAAACCTGATCTTCTACCAATACGGCGATGATCTTGTCATCTGCTTCACCTTTGTCGATCATCTGAAAACCACCGATTGGAATGGCCTGTAAGAGGATATTTCCTGAAGTGAAGTTGTGCGAGCTGAGAACGCAGATGTCCAAAGGATCGTGATCGCCCTCTGTGACGTCTGTTGCGCCGGTTGCAACGGCAAGATTCTTCACTTCTTCTTCGCAATATGTTCTTGGCACAAAACCGTACATGGCCGGGATGATGTTGGAGAATTTCTGCGGACGGTCTACTTTCAGATAGCCGCTTTCCTTGTCTACTTCGTATTTGATCGTGTCTGTAGGAACTATTTCTACGAAGACGTTTACAACTTCCGGAGCGTTGTCTCCAGCTGAAATCCCGTGCCACGGATGGGCTTTAAAGTTTGGAATCATGTATTTTTTAGTGTTTATATTATTTTGTTCAGTTCTTTTCTAAGATTCTCGATCGTGTCTGCGATATAGTCTTCCGAGTTGAGATAGCTCATCAGAAAGACGGTTTTGAAGTCTTCCAGCTTTGAGTTTTCGTTCATTTCCTCGTAGGTTTTGCGAAGGCTCTGGAGCATATTGTTTTTGCAGGTGATGATATCCTGCCAAGAGGATTTTGAGATGTATAACTGCTGGGATGCATTGTATTCGTATTCCTCGGTAATGTTTTTTTCGGTGAGAAAGATAAACTCGTGTGGCTGGAGGTTTTTATCAAACTTGGTCACGAGATTGGATGGTTTCAGACGTTCCAAAAAAAGGGTCATTCTTTCCAGTGCCTGCAGTTTGATCTCGCTGTTGTTTTTGGTGGCGATGAAATTGATCTCCTGCTTTTTGAGGCTGATGAATTCATACACGAATTTCTTCGCAAATACCAGAAATGGCAAAGCTATGATAACCGCGGCGGCGTAAGGAAAATATTCTGAGTCAAACATATCTGAAATCGGATTGCAAAATTAAGAAATTTTTAGCCAATTCTTAATGATATCTTTTTTAGAATTTTGGACAACGGGATATTGCTGCAGATCTGAGCCGAAACTTTTGAAGAAAACCTCGATTCCGCGGATGCTGCCACCCATAAAGTTGAAAGATTTTTGTTCTATATTAAGGTTTAAAATCCTGTCTATCAGGAACGATGCGCCGTTGTGATTTTTTAGTTCTTCGCTGTTCAGAAGTCCCAGTAGAGAGAAATAGTTTTCATTATCAATCAGAACTGCTACGTTTGTTAAGTTTTCTTCATAATAACTTCCGAACATTTTCAGGCATTTATTTTCTTCCAGAAACAGAAGATAGCGTATGAAAAAATCCATATCCGTTTCCTTATCCAAACCTTTAAAATTATTTTTAATAAATTGCAGAATATCCTTCTCCGCAAATACTTCTCTGAATTCCAGATATTGCGCTGTTTTCACAGTAGATTTTCTTCCTTTAAAATACTTTTTGCGGCGGAGAAAAGCATATTCCTGAACCGGAACTACGAAATTTTTTCTGGCAGCCAATTCGGTCTCAAATTCATTATGAAAGTTGAAAGCATAATTAAGAATATGGTAATTGGCTTTAAAATAACTCAAAAATTCTTCACAGACATTTTTAGCCGCGTTCCCAAAAATCCCCAACTGCTGGCAGAACAGCGGCATGATAACCAGCTTTACAAAGCCTTTTTTTATAAACGGAACCGGCATCACGGCCAGATAATCTTCAAAAACCAGAAGTTCCCAGTTTTTGCTCAGAAAGTCCAGCGTATCCTTTTGGCAGTAAACGTTTTTCTGAGTAGAAGTTTCGATACAGGCTTGGTACTTTTCGAAATCAATATCCTGATATTTTATCCGTTTTATCATTACAGTAAGCCTTCGTCTTTAAAACTAAAAAAATTATTCTGCGTCAGAATCAGGTGATCCAAAAGCTCTATGTCCAGCAATTTGCCTCCTTCCTTAATTTTCTGAGTGATGCTGATATCTTCTTTGCTTGGTTTCAGACTGCCTGCAGGATGATTGTGTGCTACGATAATTTGGGTTGAGAAATGTTCCAAAGCCGTTTTAAAAATCACTCTTACATCTGCCACAGAACTTGCGATTCCACCCCGGAAAAGGCAGGTTTTGTATAAGATTTTATTCTGATGATTGAGGAAAATTGCCCAAAATTCTTCCGTTTGCAAATCTGACAAATGTGGTTGCAAAATCTCGAAAGCATCTTTGCTACTGCTGATTTGCTGTCTTTCCAAAACTTCCTGTTGAGACTTTCTGTTCCCAATTTCCAAAGCTGTGGCAATAGAAATGGCTTTTGCCTCGCCTACACCTTTAAACTTGGTAAGGTCTTTTATGGACAAATGGCTTAACCGGTGCCAGTTGTTTTCTACCGAATTTAAAATCCGTCTTGCGAGTTCTACAGCAGATTCCTCCCTATTTCCGCTTCCCATAATGATGGCCAACAATTCCGAATCCGAAACTGCCGACTTTCCTTTCAACAGGAATTTTTCTCTGGGGCGGTCGTCTTCCGCGAGGGATTTTAGGTTCAAGGTTTTTGATTCTGAGTTTAAAAATTAATTATAAGCGTAAATTAATATTTTTTTATTCGATTTATCGATATGTTGCTCCAAAATTTTAAAGAAATTATCAGAAACCATCGGACAACCGTAACTTAAACAAATCTCTTCCTTCTGCTCCAAGTCCGGAACGCAACTCAATCTATGCAAAACAATCGCTCTGCTTCTTGCATTGCTATTGGTTTCATCAAGTCCGGTCAATCGATAAGACATTCCGAATTTTCCTTTGTATTTTTCCTCTACTACATATTTTCCTAAAGATGAACAATGGGAACCATCTTTATTACTGAACTTTAAAGTTTCATTTACTTTTCCGTCTTCGGAGCCATCGCCGTGCGCTACTAAACCTTTCTGAATAATTTTTTCCGATTTTAAATCCACCACAAAAAATCTGAATCTAGAAGATGAGATTGAGAAATCAATTAAAAAAGCTTTATCCGAATTGTAGTCTGATTCTTTGATAAAGGCTTTTAAATCGGCTATTTTCTGAGAGATTTTCGCTTCCGGACTTGCGTATTGAATGGAATGATTTTCCTGAGATTTTACTTCGCAGCAAATTAAGAACAACGAAAAAATGAAAAATAAAAATGGTTTCAAAGAATATTAGTTTTCAATCAAAACGGATAATCAATTAGAAATAATATAATTGATTAACAAAATTCTAAAAGCATTTACAAAACAATCTGTCCATCCTTCATCACCAGCTTTCTATCGGTACTTTCTGCCAAAACGGAATTGTGCGTTACGATTACAAAAGTCTGCTGGTATTTGTCTCTCAAATCAAAAAACAGCTGGTGAAGTGCATCTGCATTTTTGGAATCCAGGTTTCCTGTCGGTTCATCTGCATAAATGATTTTCGGCGAATTAATCAGCGCTCTCGCCACCGCAACTCGCTGGGATTCACCGCCGGAAAGCTGTGAAGGCTTGTGATGCAGTCGGCTTGCAATATTAAGATCTTCGAAAAGTGAATGTGCTTTTTCTAAAACTTCTTTCTCTGCAATTCCTCCAATTCTTGATGGCAAAAGAACATTTTCCAAAGCGGAAAATTCCGGTAAAAGCTGATGATTCTGAAAAACAAAACCAATATTTTTATTCCTGAATTTGGACAATTCCCTGTCCTTCATTTTAAGAAAGCTATTGCCGTCTAGAGCGATATCTGTTCCGTATTTATCAGGATCAGAAGGATTATCCAATGTGCCTAGAATCTGCAATAATGTAGATTTTCCGGCGCCGGATTCCCCAACGATAGAGACCACTTCTCCCGCTTTTATTGTGATATCTACGCCTTTTAGCACTTCCAGTGTTCCGTAGAACTTATGTATGTTTTTTGCTCGAATCATAGTATTGCTTTTGGCCTTTAGCAAATTGCTTTTGGCTCTTTAATTTTTTATTTCTCTCGCTGATTTAGCAGATTCTGCAAATTCTTACTAATAAAAATCTGTTCGATTTTCCAATTCTGCGAGAAATTGAACTTAGTATTTTTCGAATCTTTTACCTTAATTCTTTTCTATTTAAATCTTCGTCAATTTAGCAAATTTCAGGATAAGATTTTTCTCGCCTTCATTTTTGAAAATCACTTTTGCCTTGATATTTTGCGGATCTGTGCCGTCCAAAAACTCAACGGTTCCAACACCAAAACGGTCGTGTCTCACATTGTCTCCCACTTCTATATCTTGTGAGGATTGTCCCGTTGGGTTAATAATTTTTGCAGTCGCTACCGGTTTCAGTTGTTTCGGAACCGGCGCATTTAAATTGCGTTCCAGTGTTTTTTTTTCCTCTTTCTTTTTGAAGAATCGGGGTTCGGAAGGCGCATCATCAAAAATATTAGAATCGATTCCTGACCTGTTGATAAATTTCAATTCATTTAAAGGATTGATTAATTCCAGATATTTCGAATCAATTTCACTTAAAAATCTGGAAGGTTCCGCATCGGTAATTTTTCCCCATTGGAATCTGGAAACGGCATACGTGAAGAAAACTTCTTTCTCCGCTCTCGTCAAGGCCACATAAAAGAGACGTCTTTCTTCCTCCAACTCTTCTCTTGTAGACGAACTCATAAAACTTGGAAAAAGATTTTCCTCAAGTCCAACTAAGTGAACCACAGGGAATTCCAAACCTTTGGACAAGTGAATGGTCATCAGTGATACTTTATTATTATCATCGTCTTTATCATTTTGAGTATCAGATGACAGGGCGATATTCTCCATAAAATTGGATAAACTCGGATCGCCGCCTTCCACCTGAATCTGCTCTTCTATGAAACCCTGCATCGAGTTCAGCAATTCCTGGATATTTTCAACCCGGGAAACACCTTCAGGCGTTTGATCTTCTTTCAGCATTTTGATCAGGCCGCTGCGTTTTGCCACTTCCATTGCGACGTCGTAAACGTTTTCGGTTTTCAGCATTACCTGAAACGCTTTTATCATTGCCCAAAAATCACCTAGCTTGGTCAGTATTCCGTTGTTTAAGCCTAATTGCGGCGCATAGAATCCGAGATTATCGAGAACCTGAGTTGTCGGAACATTCTGAGAATCTGCGAAAACAATCAGTTTATTCTGGGTCGTCTCGCCAATTCCTCTAGCAGGAAAATTGATGATTCTTGCCAACGCTTCGGAGTCGTTTTCATTAACCAAAAGTCTAAGGTAAGCCAATAGATCTTTGACTTCTTTCCTTTGGTAGAAGGACAATCCGCCGTAAACACGGTACGGAATATTCTTTTTTCTCAGCGCGTCTTCAAATGCCCTCGTTTGCGAATTGGTCCTGTAAAGGATTGCAAAATCCGAGAAGTGGCGCTGTTGTGTGTTGTGTTTATCATAGATGTTGGCAGAAACAAAGTTGGCCTCGTCCGCATCAGAAAGGCTTCGGTAGACTTTGATCTTTTCGCCGACTTCATTTTCGCTGAAGACATTTTTCTTGAACTGTTGTAAGTTTTTGGAAATGACGACATTTGCCGCGTCTACAATATTCTGGGTCGAACGGTAATTTTGTTCCAATGAAACCGTTACCGCGTCGGGATAATCTTTTTTGAAATTAAGAATGTTATAAATATTTGCACCACGGAATGAGTAGATGGATTGTGCATCGTCGCCCACCACGCAGATATTCTCAAATTTAGAAGCTAAAGCCTTGACAATCAAATACTGGGAATGATTCGTATCCTGGTACTCATCTACCAGAATATATCTAAATCGGTCTTGATATTTGGCTAAGACCTCAGGAAAACGGGTTAGTAACTCATTGGTTTTCAACAATAAATCATCGAAATCCATTGCACCGTTTCTGAAACAGGCTTCGACATATTTTTTGTAGATATTACCGATCAGTTTCATATTAGCCTTTTCATCTGCTTCCATCAATTCCGGATTGTTGAAATAGGCATTGACGGTAATCAGATTATTCTTGTACTGAGAGATTCTCGAAAGGACTTTTTTGGCTTTATAGATATCAGAATCGATATTCAAATCTTTGATCACTTTCTTCATCACATTCAATGCATCCTGCATATCGTAGATCGTAAAATTGGAAGGATAGCCCAGAAAATGACCTTCGCTTCTCAGAATTCTGGCAAAAACCGAGTGAAAAGTTCCCATCCACAGAGATTTGGCTTCGCTTTGACCAACGACTTTTGCGATCCGCTCCTTCATTTCTTTCGCCGCCTTGTTGGTAAACGTTAACGACAAAATATTGAAAGGGTCTACGCCATTGGTGATCAGATGGGCAATCCGCATTGTAAGCACCCTCGTTTTGCCAGAACCTGCGCCTGCCAAAACCATGAGTGGTCCCTGTAATGTGGTAACTGCCTCTAGCTGAGGCTCATTCAATCCTTTCAGATAATCCATTCTATTCTCAAAATTTTAAGATAACAAAAATAGCGTTTTTTATGCAATTTTTAGAGTCATAATGATTTCATTTTAGATGAATATGGGTAATTTTGCACCATCGAAAATTGATCGACGTAACCATCACTAAATCTGACAAATTTTACCATTGAAGACTGACCAAATCAAGAACGAACTTCTATCTTTTTTCAAATTAAAACCGTCTCCCAGAAGCTGGCACATTCCTTTTCTCGCGGGATTGGCAGTTGGCATCCCACTGATATTCGGCTACATCCTGGGCGATATCAGATCGGCGCTCACAGCAAGTCTTGCCGGGCTGGTCATCATCTATATTCCCAGCAACAGTGGCTTTATCGAAACAATGATGAAGATGTTTGTCTGCTCTTTTGGGATGATTATTTCGTACAGTATTGGTCTGGCAGTAAGCTTTGATCTCTGGATTTCTTCTTTGGCGTTTGGCATTCTGTCGACTGTTGCATACTATGTTGCAAGGTATTTTAATCTGAAACCACCAGGCAGTTTCTTTTTTATTATGATGGCATCTATGGCAATAGGTCTGCCTCACAGTCTGGAGCTGATCCCCAAGAGAGTCGGTATCTTTACCCTCGGGACACTCAACGCCTGTGTTATTTGTCTGATTTACAGTGTATTTATAGCTAAAAAACAGCCGCAAAATAACAGCAATTCATTTCGCATCAATCCATACGTCAATTTCGTAGAATCCTTTATCATTGGGATTTGTATGTTGATCTCAGTCTTTATCGGTAAATTTTTTCATCTGGATTATCCTTACTGGATTCCTATTTCCAGTCTTGCCGTTTTGCAGGGCGTCAACCGTTATCACATCTGGAAAAGAGGGCTGCACAGGATCATCGGAACATTGATTGGCCTTGGAATTGCGTGGCTGATTTTCTCATTCGTAAGCTCGCCACTATGGATTTGCGTCTTTATTATAACATTGCAGATCATCGTAGAAATGCTAATCACTAGGCACTATGCTTTGGCTGTGATGTTTCTCACACCGATGGGAATCCTTCTTGCTGAGACAGGAAGTTCTACTTCACTTGACCCCGATTACTTATTAAAAATGAGACTGATAGAGATTTTAATCGGCACTGCAATTGGCTGTATTGGCGGCTGGTTTCTATTTAATGAAAGAATCAGATTTAATTCTGTTAAACATTTGCGACGCTCAAAAATCGTTCTGAGGAAAAGTTTCCAAAGAGGGAAAATTTAGAGTTTTTCCAATATCTGTTTTAAGCGATCAGATATTTTGTTCTGAGAATAATTGCTGAAGTCGTAATTACCATTTTTAACATCGATAAACTGAGATTGCAAATCAGGCTTTTCCTCGATAATAAATTTTAAATCAGACCTGTACGTAGCGGGAAATATGGCAGGTTTCCCATATTTTATCGCATCACCGATATTACCACTTATTTTAGTTTTTCCGTAAATTTCTTTCACTGAAAAAAACTCCGATTCGGTCTGAATCGGACAATATAAAACATCAGCTTTTAACATCCACTGATCAAATTCGTCCTGGACAACTTTTTCCTTAAAGTAAATAATATTAACAAATTGAGGAATCTGATCTATAATTTTATTTAAACTTTCTATTTCATCTTCGGAAGCTTTTCCTAACAATATGACTTCATAATTTAAGCCGGTAGCTTTAAAGTCTCTCAGCTTTTCTAAAAATGATTTGTAGTCTCGCCTTTGTTGCGAAACTTCGCCGGGAACTACAATCGTAATAACATCGGAATCAGGATTTTCGGACTTAAAACGGTTAAAATAAATCGGTAGAAACTTCAGGTCATTTTGTTTCGCAGTCAGTTCATCGATCCCAAAAAGGTATTTTGATTTTTTATACACATTGGCTGCATCCAGAAGACCTTCTTTTAGAAAAAGTTTAAGTCTGTATTTTCTATCCTTTTTAAATATACTTTTGAAAAGTTGCCATCCGGATGCTTTGGTAAAGTTCAGATTATGAACCAAAATTGCAGTATTATAACTCCTGACAATCGCGTTATAAAAATTGAAATGTCGGTGCACTGTTCCAATAATTACGACTTCATATTTCTCCTTTTTAAGCCGCTCCAACAGCTCCGTATAATCTGTGAGATGGATGTTGTCTCCGGTGATCTGAAGAAATTTGTAGATCTTCTCCGAGAAATAAAAATCGACGGCAATACCTTGCATTTTACTGGTGAGCACAAAGAAATTTTGAGCCAGTTCTGCGTGTGTATCCAGTTCTATGTAAGCTATTCTCTTCATAAACCAAAGTTCTTTAAAAACTCTTTCCAACGGAGATTCCGGATAAAATCAATCTCCTCTTTACTGAGATCTCGTTTACTTTTCTGTTTCAAAAATGAGTTGACCGTGATCCAAAACTCCTTCGCAGACCTATTTTTGAATGATGATTTAGCGGAAGAAATTATTGCTAAAGGCAAGCTGAGACCTATGTTGTAAAAGTATTGTCCCAATTTTTCAGCTTTTTGGCTTTTGTATTTATAAGCTGTCGGTCGCAGATGTTTGACCCAAATATCTTTGATAGTGACCACTTCCCAGCCCTTCTTTTTAGCTAAGAGAATATCCAGATTGTCCCAGCCGAGAACAGTCCGCAAACCGGCCATATCATTGAAACATTCCTTTCTGTAGGCCTTGATAGGACCACGAACGTGCTCTTTGGATGAAATATTTTCAAAAACCCATTCGTGATTTTTGTTGCTGAAATCAAAAATGTTTTCACTGGGAATTTTTACATTTTTCACTTCAGGATTATTTCTGTAATTCCTGATATAAACCAGACCGGACACAAGGCCAGCTCTAGGATTGGAGTCAAAAATCTTCTTTACCTTTTCCAAATAATTTACAGGAAAAATGATATCTGCATCGAATTTACAGATGATATCAAAATCGTTGATATCAACTGATTCCAAACCTTTATTAAACGTCCGGACCACTTTTGCACCAGGTTCGTGATGAGAAGCCTGCAGATTCAACAATTTAAATTTGGTATTGTACTCATCCACAAAATCGCCTACAACATTTTGAGTTGAATCCGTAGATCCATCGTTGACAACTACGCACAGAAAATCCTGAAAACTCTGTTTTTGCAGGGACTGTAAACAGGAAGCGATACTGCTGTCTTCATTGTGCGCTGGAATGACAATTAGGAATTTCAAAAGATTCGGATTGATTTAGCGCTGAAAGTTACTGCTTTTGCAGAAAATATTTTCTATTGACCGGAAAAAATGTATTTTTAAAAATCAAATAATATTTTGCTGATGAAGAAGTATATTTTTTTACTTGCTACGTTTTTTGTGCAGTTATATTACGCTCAAAAAGAATCGGTTCTTGAGATCGAAGCGCCAGATCTGAAGGTGGATTCACTATTTATAACTTATCCAGCTGCCGCCAGAAATACGCATCTTCTTCACAAATACAAACTTTCTGCAGACGGCTCAAAAGCCATAGGTGAAGGTGGTGATATCAAATTTCCGTTACAGAAAATCACAGCAATAAAGACAGATCTTCCTTATCCTCAGCCAGCAAATTTCTCCTATTACAACCGTGCAGAAAATAGCGGAATGGCTTCTAAAACATTTTTTATAGAGAAAGGCAATCTTAAGTTCTTACTCAAAGACGATTTACTGAATTTCGAGATTCTGTCTGCATCGCCTGCCAATACAGAATATGCTAAATTGAAAGCGATTCTCGAAAAGCAGAATTCCAATCTGAAACCTTTTGAAAATAACGCGCCCGAATTGATAACCCTTAAAGAAGCGGAACTCAAAAAATACATCGCTAAAAACCCAAAATCTTTCGTCGCAATGTGGGAGATCGTTGATGATTTTTCTAAATATGGCTATCATTCTGTCTATCTTGATAATCTAAAATTATTCGGTCCAAAGGTGAAGGCCGCATATGCCTACAAAGAATTTATCAAACTATTGAATACCGAATCTGAAAGCATCTTTCCCGATATTGACTTTGACAACAATAATCGTTTATCTAAACACGATTTTGCTCCGTATAAGCTGACGCTAATTGATTATTGGGCGACATTCTGCAAACCCTGTATAGAAGATATGCCGAAGCTGGTGGCGCTTTACGAGCAATATAAAAGTCAGGGAGTCAATTTTATTTCAGTGACAGACGAACAGTCGCCGGAGAGAATTAAAAAGGCAAAGGAAATTCTCCGGAATAATAAAGTTAGCTGGAAGGACTATGTTGATATCAATAAAGAATTTCCGAAAAAACTGAATGCCGGCGGATATCCGCTGCAGATTTTGGTAGACTCCGAAGGCAGGATTGTCAAAAGAACTTACGGCGAGCTGGATGCCATCACAGCATTTATGCAGGATTACCTTAAGTAAAAAGGGCAGAATTATTCATTTCTTAATATTCAGAAATTTCCTGAAAAATTTTTCCGAGGTATCTTTGCAGATTAATATCAAGTTATGGATGCAACGATTGATCAGCCAAAGGATATTTCTCTTTCTTTGATTTCTTATATATTTTTCACTTTTATCGGTTATTTCATCATTGGTTTGTCACTTTCTGTCTTACCGATTTTCATTCATCAGGGTCTCGGTTTCAGTATGTTGGTAGCCGGTATTGTGATCAGTCTGCAATATGTAATGACTTTTGTAATGCGCGCCTATTCCGGGAAGATTGTAGACAATAAAGGACCAAAACCCGCAGTGCTGGCCAGTATGCTGAGTTTTTCTGCGACCGGTTTCATTTTGATGGCTGCCTTTTATTTTAAATTTTCGCCTGTTACAAGTCTCATGTTTCTGGTTGTTACCAGATTGCTGACGGGCTGCGCAGAAGGAATGATTGGCGCCAGTCCTATCAATTGGGCCATTATGAAATTCGGGGAACAGCATACCGCAAAGATCATCTCCTACAATGGTGTGGCCTGCTATGGCGCGCTGGCATTGGGTGCATCTTTGGGAATTCTCATTATTAAGCATTTCAGCTTTTACGGCTTAGGATTTCTGATTGTTATTCTGGGTTTGATTGGCTATTTCCTTGCCCGGACGAAAGAAAACCGCACCGGCAAAAAATCTGTTGAGCCCCAAAAATCCTTCTGGACAGTCCTTGCGAAAGTAGCACCTTTCGGGGCTTGTCTTGCGTTAGGCGGATTGGGATTTGCGACGATTTCGACATTCATCACGCTGTATTATGACTTTCACCATTGGCAAAACGGTGCGCTTTGCCTTTCCGTTTTCGGGATCCTTTTCGTGGTTTCTAGGCTGGTTTTCAGCAATGCAATTAATAGATTTGGTGGTATTAATGTCGCCATTGCCAGTTTGGCGGTTGAAACTTTGGGTCTCACAATCATTTGTTTGGCCACACATCCTTATCTGGCTCTTGTTGGCGCAGGGATTACGGGATTAGGTTTTTCATTAATTTTCCCTGCTTTGGGAGTGATGGCGATGAAGACTGTTCCATCTTCTAACCAAGGTTCGGCTTTGGCTGGCTACGGTTTATTTATCGATATTTCTTTGGGAATCACTGGTCCTTTGATTGGTGGTGTGGCAGATTATTTTGGATTGGCTTATATATTTCCGTTCAGTATTGCGATTGTTTTGATTGGGCTCGGATTGGCTTATTTTCTGAAATCGAAATTGTCGGAATAATGAGCTTGATTTGTAGTGCTGCAGTACTTTTTTTAAAAAGTAATTTTAGTTTTTATAGGTCTTCGAAAGCCTCAGACTGACAATGTGAATGTCTTCGAGAGCTTCAGACTGACAGTACTAAGGTCTTCGAGAGACTCAGACTGACAATGTTTTAATCTTGATTGACAGACAAACCAATAGTCCCGATTGCAGTGGAAATCCTTTTTTGCGTTTGCGGCAACTTCTATTTTGGGCAAAACATCTTGCAAAAAAGATTGCAACGGAAAGCGGGATTAAGCTCCTAATTAATATAACAAAAACTCGATTTTCAGAATTCGATAAAAAACACGATTTTTGCAGTCTCAAATTTTATTATGTCTTTAGAACAAGAAATTAGCAGGAGAAAAACTTTCGGGATCATCTCTCACCCCGATGCCGGAAAAACGACGCTTACCGAGAAACTTCTTCTTTTCGGAGGAGCGATTCAGGAAGCGGGCGCGGTAAAATCCAACAAAATCAAAAAAGGAGCAACCTCCGATTTTATGGAAATCGAGCGCCAGAGAGGGATTTCCGTAGCGACTTCGGTTTTGGCTTTTGAATACAAAGGTCATAAGATCAATATTCTGGACACGCCGGGTCACAAGGATTTTGCTGAAGATACTTACAGAACTTTGACCGCTGTTGATTCCGTAATCGTCGTAATAGACGTTGCAAAAGGCGTTGAGGAACAGACGGAAAAGCTGGTTCAGGTTTGTAGAATGCGAAATATTCCGATGTTGGTTTTCATCAATAAACTGGACCGTGAAGGTAAAGATGCATTCGATCTGCTGGATGAAGTGGAACAGAAATTGGGTCTTCGTGTGACGCCACTTTCTTTGCCAATCGGTATGGGTGCTGACTTCCAGGGGATTTATAATATTTGGGAAAAGAATATCCAATTGTTTTTGGAAGAGAAAAAACAGAAAGTTGGTGAGGCGGTAAAATTTGATGATATTAATGATGCTCAAATCGATGAGTTAGTAGGCGCAAAAGCTGCTGCGACGCTTCGTGAAGAGTTGGAATTGGTGGAATCTGTTTACCCGGAATTTGACCGTGATGATTATCTGAAAGGCGATCTACAGCCTGTGTTTTTTGGTTCTGCCTTGAATAATTTTGGTGTTCGTGAATTGCTTGATGCATTTATCGAAATCGCGCCAAAGCCTCAGCCAAAGGAAAGTTCGACAAGAATTGTAAAACCTGAGGAGAGTAATTTCACCGGATTTGTGTTCAAGATCCACGCAAATATGGATCCGAAGCACAGAGACCGTTTGGCGTTTGTGAAGATCGTTTCCGGAACTTTTAAAAGAAATGAAAATTACCTGCTTGTACGGGAAGGCAAAAAAATGAAGTTCTCCTCTCCCAACGCTTTCTTTGCAGACAAAAAAGAAGTTGTGGACGAGAGTTTCCCGGGCGACATTGTTGGACTTCACGACACCGGAAATTTTAGAATTGGTGATACTTTGACGGCTGGAGAAAAGATCAGTTTCAAAGGAATCCCGAATTTCTCTCCGGAGCATTTCCGTTATATCAACAACGATGATCCATTGAAAGCGAAACAGTTAGCCAAAGGAATCGACCAGTTGATGGACGAAGGTGTTGCCCAGCTTTTCACTTTGACAATGAACAACAGAAAGATTATCGGGACGGTTGGAGCGCTGCAATACGAGGTTATTCAATACCGTTTGGAGCACGAATATGGCGCAAAATGTAACTATGAACCAATCGGAATCCACAAAGCTTGTTGGGTGGAAGCGGACGAAAGGTCTGAGGAATTTCAGGAATTTGCGAGATTGAAACAGAGATTCCTGGCGAGAGATAAATATGACCAATTGGTTTTCCTGGCAGATTCGTCGTTCACGATTGTGATGACGCAGGAAAAGTTTCCGAATGTGAAGCTGCATTTTATCAGTGAATTTGCGACAGCTGTTGATTAATAAAAATTTAAGCCTCAATTATTTGAGGCTTTTTTGTTTTTTAAATATAGATCATTGTTTTTAAGATTATTGAGTACATTTGAGAATTAGATTAAATATATATGAAGTTCTCCGAAAACATAAAAAATGGACTTAATGTAGTTCTTAATGAGTCATCAATTTGCGAATTAATATTAAATGAAAAAGACAATTATCTAGTTTGTAAACTTGAATTATTAAGAGAAGGTGGAAATGATAAGCCGAATTATGCCAATTTTAGATTAGAAAATATAAAAAAATATATTGCTGCTTATCGGACAGATACTAGAAGTGAAAATAAAATACAGAAATTCAATCCAAATCAAATAAATCTATTTTTAAAAAATTTCATCAATAAAGATATTTACGGCTGGGAATTTTTTAATATAGAAAATTCAAATTTTAATTTTTCTGAATTAAGTTTTGAATACTTCGGAAATGATGAATTTGAGAAATTTAATTCTCTGGAATTATTTAAAGATGACTTTAACGAAGACTTAGAAATTAAAATTTGGTTTGAAAACCTCACAATATTCGACGAAAATAATAAAGAAATAAATATTGAAGAACTTATTAAAAAGCAGGATAATATTTGGAATTCAATATTTAAAAAATAAAAAATCATCTCAAATAATCCTTCAACAACTGCAAATCCTCCTCCAAAAGAATCAATGGAACTACAATTGGCATTTTCCCTTTTTTATAAAGCAAAGCCTGAATATTTGCTCCATTGATCTTCGACTTTGTATCGATCACATTTCTATTTGGCAGATTGAAATTCAGATATCGTTTCTTCGAATACGTCGTCTGAACACCCAGTTTTTCAAGACTTTCGCTCAACTCGTGGGAATAGAAATTCCAGTCGTCCATCGCTGTGAAATAATTTTCAGCTTCCTCAGAATTTTCATCTTTAAAGGTTTTAGTTTCAGGATTAAAGATAATTAATCTAGTCTCTGAGACCGTTTCTACCTCTTTCGGATTGGGGTTTTTCGGAGATTTGTATGAAACGATTTGCATTGGATTTTCGATATCAATTCCTTTCAAAATACTCCAGCCTTCATCGATTCTTCCAAACTCATTAAAGAAAAATGTGGTGTCTTTATGTTCTTTTCCAATCAAATAATCGTCGTATTCATCGTAATGTCCGTAGGTTTTGGTTTTCATTAATTCAGTTATGAAATCGCCGTCCGTATCAAATCTCGCCTGACCTTTAATCTCTCCATTTTTAAGATACAAAACGGAACCGCCATTCGCAGAAAACAAATGCTGCACTTGATTTCGTGGACTTTCCTCAACTGATTTTGATTCCACAGCAACTGAATCTTTCTTCAAAGATATATTGTTGGAAATCTGTTTTTCGTCTTTTTTGCAAGCGAGAACAAACAAGGAAATTACAATTAAAAAAGTGTTTCTAAATTCCATATAATATATTGATATTTAAAATATTAAATACTAGTAATTAATTTCATCCTTTAAGTTGGGAAATTTAAAAACATTAGCACCAACATTAACAGAGTTCATTTTCAAAGGTTTGATTTTTTGATTTGTTCTGAGTGAATCTATCACTTCTATTTTCCCATTCTCGCAATTTTCTTTGGTTTTCTTGTAAGTTGCATCGCCGGTGCTGATGTTGTAATCAAATTTGACATCGTAATCACAAGGCGCACCATAATTTGATGAAGCGCCAATTAAATACCAGTCGCCATTCTGAAAACGGTAGCGGTGGACATAAGTCCATTTTTCACGACTGCCTCCAAAATGCTTGATGGTAATACTTTTTTTAGAAATCGAAATACCGTAAAAAGGATTTCCCATCATTCCGCCACTTCCAGATGTCAGTAATGGCGCACTAGTCTGATTCCACAGCTTCCACTTTCCATTTTCTTTCCTGAAAATTGCGAGAACCTGCTCTGTATCGCCGTCATTTACACTTGGCATTTCGTAAACCGTGACAGCTTCATCAGCTTCGTCATCGTCCAGATTTCCGTAAGCTGTTGCTTTCAGTTTCCAATATTTCGGAGTGAAATCATTGATATTTTCAGCTTGTTTTTTGGTAATCTTAATGTCATAACTATCATTATCAATCGCTTGTTTTTTTTCATTGAATTCAACCTGGTTTTTCTCAGCAGCATTAGGAATATCCGCTCTAATTTTATCGATTAGTTCAGGAATTTTTGGAAGTTCGAAGGATTCTTCTTTTGTATCAGATATGTAATATTCTATTTCACGGTATTCAATGGTCATTAGTTTTTTCTTTTGCAGAACGCCATTATTTTCCTCGCGGTAAAAGATTTTTTTCACGATCCAATTATCTTCTTTATCATATTGGTATTCATTTTCGAAACTTCCACCAATCGAACCGTCGTAATAACTTGTCTGCTCAAAAGTCATATTGCCGTATTTATCAAATTTCGAAAGCTTTCTGGAAGCAACTTCTGTCCCTTTTTGCTGATAAATAGTTTGTGTACTTTCGGTGTAATCTCCATTATAACTGAATTCAATCTTATGTTCCAAACCTTCTTGGTTGTACCAAGTTTCAGATATTACGTGACCGTTCTTATCATATTTAAAATAAACTTTTCTTTCCGGAAAAACGTAGCCATCAATTTCATCCACTTTGAAAACGCCTTTTAACAACGATAATTTCTCATTTGTAGATTGATAAAGCGGCGAAAATTTCGTTAAATTTTGACTACTAAAATTATAGATTTTATCAGGATTTTTATTAGAATCTTCGTCAATTTCGGTAATGGTAATCTTTTTCTGATCAGAAGAATCTTTTATTTTATAAGTAATGTAATTACCAAAAGTTGTCTCGTTTCCGTCTTTTTTCAAACCGATTTCCTCAGAAAGTATTTGATTTTTGTCATAGAAAAGCCAAGAAGAATTAAGGGATTTTCCATATTCGCCTTTATTTTGAATTTCTCTCAGAATTAAATGATCCGAATCTTTATCATAATAATATTTAGTCACGGAAGTTGGCGTCTCGCGAAAACTCCGCCTTCCGTCTTTTTTGTAAATCGTATAATCCTGAAGATTAACTGTTTTACCTTCAACGATTTTGCTTGAAGATGATTTTTGATTGTTGTCAGATGAAATAAAATTTTTCACAGAATAGACTTGACCTTGAAATTTCCCTTTGTCTTCCAATGATTCTCTGATTGGAAAATTGTCCAGATTTTCGTTGATCAACTTGCTGGAAACGTTTTGTGAGCAAGCCAAAGTGCTGAAAAGTAAAATTAGAATAGCAAATACCTTCATAGAAATAATTTTATATTCATTAAAAATCTAATGCCTGTTGTCGCAATCACTGTAAAAATCGGGATAAGACCGGTCTAAAAATGTAATGGCTGTGCAACCAAAAGATTCAGAAACGAAACCAAAAATAACCGGTGGCTTATCTTTAAAAAGCTGACCAAACCACTGGTTTTGATTGTACTCATCACGCTCAACGAAATTGAGTGGATAAAATCCTGAGCCTTCACCTAGAGTATAAGTTTTTTCGAAAGTAACTTTCCCATTTTCTGTTGTTACCAGTATGCGTTCTGTTATTTCTGTTCCCAGCATCAAGTCCATCAGGAAGCATTTGAGTTTTCCATTGCTGAATTTGTATGTTTTCCCGGGTTTCAGATTTGACGGTTTTACTTTGAACGGAAATTCTTCTAATGAAGCGTGCTGCCATTTTACAGGTTGCAGTTTTTGTCCTGCAAAGGGATTTTCTTTTCCGAAATAAGCCATTGAAAAGTTGCTCATCTCTGTCGATTTCTGTCGGTCAAAAGTACCATTTAGCTCAAAACCAATCATATAGTAATAGTCCTGCACAGGTTCACCCTCGCTGGTGTAGAGATTGAGATTGGCAACTGCTTTGAGATCCTTTATCGGAAATCTTTCCAGACGATTGTCTTTGTAATTGAACAAATAAAGGGAATCATTTTCGGACAGATTTGTCCCGCTGAGCAATTTTTTTCGGTACTGCGGAGGCAATTCTATGTGCTTCAACTGGTCGAATGAGAGGTTTTTCTGATTGGCAATAATTTCAGGCGGTACAGTCACAGAATCTTTATAGATATCTGATAACGAAATAAATATCCTATCCTCATCTCCATCTTCCATCGGATAAAGATCAAAAATATGGAAACTGTCAAGATTGATTTTCTGCGGTGAAATGCTGTCGATCTTTGTAATTATGCTGTCCTTAACAGTTGTCTGCACATCTTTTTTTTCTTTTTGCTGACACGAGAAAAACACAATGCAAATCAGTAGATAGAAAATAATTCGGTTCATAGCCTGTTTCGTTTTTATTCAAATTTATCAATAAAAATTTTATCTTTAAAGAAATTATTAACTTGGAAACACAAGAGATCGTTCAGCGTTTTGCAATTCTATGCATTTCGATTTTAGCTATTTATTATTTCACCAACAGAAACCGGAGAATCCGGCTGCATCCGCTTTTCAGTTTGGTAAGCATCTGTACATTTTTTATGTGCCTTATTTTCAAGCAGATCGAGATGAGTGTCGGGATCGGATTTGGGCTTTTTGCCGTGTTTTCAATTCTGCGTTTCCGGACAGAAAGTTTTTCTATACAGACAGTCATCTTTTTGTTTGTATCCATCACGCTTTCTATGCTGGATATTCTGCTGCCGATAGATCATCTGGAGTTTCTGTTGGGCATCAATCTTGTGATTGTCATGTGCTATATATTCCTCAATTTTCTGGAGAAAAAAACACCTTCATCCTCCGAAAAGAATGTCATCGAAATCATCGTTTCAACAGACTTTATGACGCTGAGCGAGACGGATAAAAAATTATTCCTGTCAGAAAGAATTCAGTTCAAAACATTCAGTTACCAGATCAAGAGTATCAATCTGATAGAAAACATCGTCATCATCAAGGTTTCCTATTAATCCATATAAGCCCTCGCCTGCTTGATGTAAAGCGTCCGGTTTTCACCCACTATTTTAAATTCGATATCCAAAGGCATTGGCTTGCTGGCAATTTTATACTTCTTCCAGAGTGAGTACATTTTACCTTCAATTTTGGGCGAAATTTTGAATAAAGTTTCTATTTCAGACGTTTTCAGAACAGGTTTTTTATCATTGAGGCTGGACGTAGAACGGTAATCCACGCTTATTTTCGGATCCAGGTAATTAAAATTGTGACAGTAAAACTCATCACACGTTACACCGGCATCCGGTTTTACAACAGACTCCTCGCCTTTTTGGACATTCACGGTAATGCCCTGGTATTCTTTTCGGTAGATATTTTTCGTAATCAGAACGCCATTGGCCAATTCGTCGGGGAATGATCGGTGGACGAGGATTCCCATCGCGCAGGACAGATGATCGATATTGAAAATCTCACGCTCGTGGAAGGCTCTTTCGTTCAAGAAACTTGCCCAGACATCCAGAATTGCCCCTTCAACAGTTTTGACAGAATCTCCCAGAACAGCAGATTTGGAATCGTACAGGCCTGCACCATTGAAGCCTGCCAGATCTTCCGCATTGGTAGACGACCGGAATTTGAAATTTCTGAACTGAGTTTGCCTGCTCAGAGTATTCGTTACCAAAGCTATCAGTTCGGGATCAACTTTCGATTTTTTAATGCTTTTTCTTAAGGATTTAAGCCTTGCATCTATCATTTTAATAGAATCTTTTGGCAATGCAAGAATCTCATTGATTTCCTGATCAAAGTGATTGATTCTGAGATGCTCATCATAATAATAAAAAGGAATAGCGTAGGCAAATTCGGGTGTTTTGAATGCCTTCACCTCTTTCTCTACCAATTTTAACAGCGCGAGATTGGTTGCTTTTGAACCGATGATATTCTGAGGATTTGAAGGTAAAGTTTTATCTAAATCAATGAAATCTTTGACCTCAAGATTTTTGATGAGCGTAATCCTGGGTTTTGCTTTCGTTATTTTAATTGGCTTGGCGGTCAATGCGATTTTATAATGGTCATCAGTCACAATCAGCTCCACTTTTTTATCAACCAAATTGTTAATCTTCGGTTTTTCAAAAACTTCTGTATCTACATACAGCGGTATATTTCTGTTCTTTGCCAATAAAACCAGGTGGCTCAGAGGCGTCTGAAATTCGGTCACGATAATCGCTTTGACATTCGGAATGATCTCCGGCGTGGCATTGATAACAATGATTTCGTTTTCTTTAGGATAAAATGCAGGGTTTGTTTTAAGATCATATTTCTTCAGAATCCCAACAGCACTACCCTTTTCCACAGACTGCTCGGTAAGATTCTGAAAGATAAAATCCGAATAGACCGTTGCAACTTTCAATGGCTGTTTCTGATTCAGCGCAATCAGTCTGGGCGTACTAAGATAGAATTTGATTTTTGGAGCGAAGAACACATTTTTTTTCACCTGATTAAAGAAAAACTCGATCAGTTTTGCATTCATCTGATCAGAAGCGGCAAGCTCCAGAACCCAGTCATCCGACTTGTCTATGTAATTGAGATTTCCCAGGAGAAAAGCCCGGTCGCTGGTTGCATTATAGCTAACATCGTTGAAATTACCGAGATCTTTTGAAAAACCCAGCTGCTGCTCGCAGAAATCGTGGTGGTATTTGTATTTAATACTGTTGAAAAAGTAAAGTTTTTTGGCAGAATAATCATAAACGACTTTTACCGATTTTACGTTGGTAAACTTATCCGTCAATGGTCGTCCGGCAAGATTGATAAACTGCTGCTTCTGGGTAATGGAATGGACATAATCTTTCTGAGCCAGAAAAAGGACAGAAGTCAGAAAGTAAAATAAAAACAATATTTTTTTCATCAGTGGCTTGGGATGTGAGATGCAATTTAAAATTTTAATTAAATAAAATCAGTTTTTTGTCATCTTAATCGCGAATTGATTTTTGTAAAAGCTTTGTAAATTAGATTTAACTTATTCGTTTTCAACCTATTAAAATATTACAAAAACAATCTTTGCCATTTACAAAGCAATCGGTAGAAGGCTCGGTAGTTTTACATCATAAAATTATTCAAAATGAGAAAATTAATATTATCCGCCTTAGTTCTGAGCACCTTGACCATGTGTAAAAAATCAGAAATCACCAACGCCAACGAAGCGATCAGAAGCGCAGACTCTCTGGTAGAACACGCCGCTGAAAGCATAGAAAAAATGGACGCAACAGCTGACGCCGCTATAGATTCTATAAATTTAAAGGCCAAAGATCTCATCAGAAATAAAGAAGAAATTGAAAAAGCCTTTAACAACAGCAGGCAGAAAATAGATTCTATCTCAGAAAATGTAGAGAAATTCCGGAAAGACATCGAGGACAAAAAGATCGTTTCCAATCTGGATTCTATTAAAAACTCCATTAAGAAAGAACTTCCGAAAACTACAAAAGAGGTGGTAACAAAAATCGTTTATAAGGACAAGCCTCAGCAAAACAATCCGCCGAAACCTGCTTCCATTATCAAAAAAGCTTATCTGGAAATGAATGTAGACGACATCGGAACCGGCAAAACAATGGCGCAAAATCAAATCAGAAAGTATGACGGCATTATAAAAACTGAAAATCTTGTCACCAATGATGAGCTGCAGACTTATTACATCACTGCAAAAGTGCCTTTGAGCAACTTCGATTATCTGGTGGAAGATCTTGCTGATCTGGGAACTGTCAAAAACAAAAATATCGAAATCAACGGAAGTTCCTACAACGAAAACAAAATGTGTGACCTGGAAATTACGATGTACGGCAACAGGCTTCAACTCTCAGATAGTGAGAAAAGTAAAGATTTTGGCAGCAAATCTCTGGACGCCATCTCTTCCGGCTGGCATGTGATCGGAAGTATTCTGCTGTTCCTACTTCCATTCTGGCCACTCTTTCTGCTGGGAGCGATCGGCTATTATTTCTATAAAAAGAAAAACAGCAAATCGCCGACGCCGCCAGAAAATAAAAATCCTGAAGATCATCAATAACAAAAAAGACGCTTAATTAAGCGTCTTTTCTGTAATAAATAGTGTCATAAAATTAGTTCATCAAAGTCTTGCTCAGGTTGAGCGCATCTTGGTTTGAACTGTCATATTGTAAAGATTTTGCGATATACTGTTTCGCTTTTTCCTTGTCTGTGTCTTTGTCCTGGAAGGCTATAAAGAAATAGGCGTAACCCAAATTTTGTTTAGAAGCTTCTATTTCCGCAGGTTTCACCTTCGTGATGTACTGCTCGTATGCAGCCTTGGCGCCTTCGTTATTTTTGGCTGACTGATTGGCATAGCCGATACTGTAATAGGCCGGTGCCCAGTCCGGAATCAATGTTGTGATTTTGTTCCAGGTTGCAATTGCTGAATTCCAGTCCCCTGCGTCCTGATAAGCGGTCGCAAGCGTTACCAGAGTCTGCGTGTCATCGGGTTTTGCTGCGGCTTGTTTTACCAATGCATCAATTGCCGGATTTGAGACTGCTGCAGTCTGCGTTGCTGTTTTTACTGTATCTGCTGTTGCCGGTGTCGTCTGTGCGTTTACGTAACCTGCTGTTAATAAGGTTACACCAAAAAACAAACTTTTAATTTTCATTTCCGTTCTCATAACTTTTTGTTTTAATGTTACCTTTCAAACGACAACAACAGTTCCATTATTTTTTTTTTTTTTTAAACTTTAATTATTTTAAGAGTTTGTTAACATAATTAATGTGTCAATTGTGAAATTTTAAGTCCTTTCAGACAATAATTTTTAAAATTAAAGTCAGAAATACACTTATGGCATAATAATTAGTATATTTACGTACTAAATAAAACGCAAATGAACATTAATTTGGTTAAAGATGTAATCCTTCTCGTAGAAGAGTTTGATTCCGGGAATGATGAAAATAAATATGCTGCAGATATAAAAGGTTTTATTAATTGGATCTCCGACAGAAATCAGAATTCCATTAATTCTATTACACCAGAACCTATCTGGGAAGGAAAAGGCGAAGGTCGATCTCCTGAAGGTGTCATCAGTACTCTTTTGGTACACCTTAATCGCTATGCTAAAACTTATTCCAAATCTGCCATCGCCGATTCCGAATTTCATACTCAGGATGAGTTCAGCTATCTGATCACACTTAAAGCGTTTGGAACGCTTACTAAGATGGAACTCATCAAGAAGAATGTACAGGATAAATCGTCGGGTATTCTTATCATCAACAGACTTATAAAACAAGGCTGGATACAGCAAAATAATTCACAAACCGACAAAAGATCAAAGGTTTTGAAGATCACGCCAGGCGGAAGAATCGCACTTGAAAACCAGATGGAAAAAATCCGGAATG
>Ga0302347_1001809_pt1 | contig 24264 bp, 23 predicted proteins | sample PhyWR1_FD_202178 | JGI IMG/M metagenome (GOLD analysis project Ga0302347, IMG submission 202178) | Leaf surface microbial communities from wheat plants in UC Gill Tract Community Farm, Albany, California, United States - DLSL W.R1 (v2)... | ecosystem: Host-associated > Plants > Phyllosphere >...
GCCCTGACATCCGGTTCGGGCGCATTCTAACAGAAAAAGAAAACGTTTGCGTAGGGATTTCCTTTCCCTGCATAAATAAATAATGGCGTTGAAAAAAGCATCAACGCCATCCCAAAAACACCTTGCCTCTACATACGCAAGCCTTAACTTAAGGCGTATATCTCATCACATAAGCGCCTGGTAAACCGGAAAGAGACTTGAGCTCATTCAACGAAGAATTGAGTTTTTCTTTAGAGGCATCCGGCCCTACCATAATACGCGTCACTGAGTTCTGTACAGGGGTTGAAGGCAGGGTATAAGCCTTAAAACCAGCCAGACGTAGCTTAGCAACTATCTCATTCACTTTTTCTGCATTTTTCAGCGCCCCAACCTGTACCACAAATGCCTGTCCGGCGGGTGGTTTTTCGACCGTTGCTTCAGGTTTTGCAGCGGGTTCGGCCACAGCAGCAACCCGAGTTTCGGTTTTATTTTCAACCGGCTTCGGCTGCGGCTTATCAACCGGTTTCGGACGCTCACGAGTCAGTGGAATATCGTCAGTTGCAATTCCCCGCTCAGGTTGCATTACTGCATCTCTTAAACCAGAAGGTATCGCACTTCCCGCCTGAACTTCTGCTGCCGCTCCTTCCGGTGGTTGTGCTGGCAATGCCTGGTTCACTTGTGGCAGCATATCAGGCTCATCATTGTCACCGGGTTTCGGCACGAGAGGAATTGCGGCAAATTCATCCTGATAATACTTTTTTTGCCCATCAAGCAACCCCGGCAGCACAATGACTCCCAGAGCAACCAGAATAATAGTACCCACTAATCGATTTTGAAACTTACTTGCCACCCGTTGTCCTCGTATCCAGTTCTTCCATTACATGGGCTACTGTGTGAAACGAACCACAGACCAAGATAGTATCTTCTGCTACCGCCTCTGCCAGCGCCGCATGCCATGCCTCAATCACATGACCAAATTGATGCCCTTGCCCCAGATGTTGCAGCAGTTGTTCAGCACTGGCGCCACGAGGCCCTTCCAGAGGTGCGCAATACCAGCTATCCACTACTGGCGCTAAACAGTCTAGCGTACCAGCGATATCTTTATCATGCAGCATACCGATAACCGCTAATACACGTCCTTGTCGGGGTAACGTTGCCAGCCGTCCAGCCAGGTAATTCGCCGCATGCGGATTGTGAGCAACATCCAGAATAACACGAGGTGATTCAGAAACTATCTGAAAACGCCCAGGTAATGCTGCCTGTTCAAGAGCAATACGCAATGCCTCTTCACTGACTTCTAATTGGCTCGCACGCAAGGCGGCAAGAGCCGTAGCCGCATTAGGCTGCGGCACCAGAGGAAGCGGTAGCTCGGATAACTCTCCATCAGTATCACGGAAGGTCCAGTGTGAACCCGCCAGCTGATAGTCCCAGTCCACGCCCCGGCGCAATAAATTAGCCCCTTTTTCAGCAGCGACATCCGCAATAGATTGTGGCATGTCTGGCTCGCCCACTATCGCTGGTTTACCCCCGCGAAAAACGCCTGCTTTCTCACGGCCAATACTTTCCCTGTCCGGACCCAACCAGTCAGTATGATCGAGTGCGATACTGGTGATAATCGCCACATCCGCATCGACAATATTGGTAGCATCCAGTCGTCCGCCTAATCCAACTTCCAGGATCACTACATCTACTTGCTGTTGCTTAAATAATAACAGGGCAGACAGGGTCCCGAACTCAAAATAGGTTAATGAAGTGTCTTCTCTGGCAGCTTCAATAGTAGCAAAAGAAGCGGTATGGCATGCTTGTGGAAGTTCTTCACCCTGAATACGAACCCGTTCGGTGTAACGCACCAGATGTGGCGAGCTATAAACTCCGACTCTGAATCCTGCTGCTATCAATGCCGTTTCAAGTACTCGGCAGGTGGTACCTTTGCCATTGGTGCCTGCCACGGTAAAGACTGTCGGCGCAGGTTTTAAGACGTCCATTGCGGCTGCAACTTTACGTACTCGGGAAAGACCCAGTTCAATGGCTGTAGAATGAAGGTTTTCAAGATAGTGAAGCCACGTCGCTAAGGGCGATGTAGCTTGAGGAATCTGATGTTTTTCCATGATGCGCGCTTTAATTCAGTTCCCTGAAGATATTCAGTTGCTGTTCGCTAGCCTGTCCCTCAGGAATGGTTCAAGAAAAAGGGCAGCGCCCGAAGGCCTGCCCTTGTCGTAAATCAGGCCTCTGGACCCTGCTCTGGTATTGGCGGAACCTCTATCGGTTCACGCGGAGCCTCAAGATTCGGTGCTGGCAGGTTCATAAACTTAGCCAGTACGCTACCCAACTTGTGACGCATCTCAGGACGACGAATTATCATATCGATAGCGCCCTTCTCAATCAGAAACTCACTGCGCTGGAAGCCCGGTGGTAATTTCTCTCTGACCGTCTGCTCGATAACTCGCGGACCTGCAAAACCTATTAAGGCTTTAGGCTCTGCAATATTTAAATCGCCCAGCATAGCGAAGCTTGCCGAAACGCCACCCATAGTCGGGTCAGTTAATACCGAAATATAAGGCAGACCGCGCTCCTGCATTTTCGCCAGAGCGGCGCTGGTTTTTGCCATCTGCATCAGCGACATCAGCGCTTCCTGCATACGTGCTCCACCAGATGCAGAGAAACAAATCAGCGGACAGTTATCTTCAATAGCTTGCTCTGCTGCGCGAACAAAACGCGCGCCAACTACTGAACCCATTGAACCGCCCATAAAGGCAAATTCAAAAGCAACAGCAACGACTGGCATGTTATACAAGGTGCCTTTCATGGCAACCAGAGCGTCTTTTTCACCGGTTTCTTTCTGCGCAGAGACCAGTCTGTCTTTGTATTTTTTAGAGTCCTTGAACTTCAGCACATCTTTTGGCTCAAGCTCACTACCCAATTCCACCATTGAGCCTTGATCAAACAGGCTGGTAAGACGAGCCCGGGACGCCATACGCATATGGTGGTCACACTTAGGGCAGACGCCAAGATTGCGCTCCAACTCAGCACGGTATAAAACCTGCCCACAGCTATCGCACTTGGTCCACACCCCTTCAGGGATGTTCGCTCTACGGGTTGGAGTAATGTTACTTTTATTGAGAATTCGTTCAATCCAGCTCATTGATGACCTTCTGCTCGCACCTGGTCGATGCCAGTTTTTCTAAGACAGTTCTCTGCCTCAGACCATAAATGGGATTCATTAAAACACAACGGCACGAGACTTTGGATAAAAAAGTGCTCGAACCGCTGTCATCTATGATTTTGATTGCTTAGCGGCTGCACGTTTATGGCGAATAACTTCAATTACGCCTGGCATAATCGACAGCACGATAATTCCAACAATCAAGAGTTTCAGATTTTCCTGTATTATTGGCAAGTTTCCAAACAGATAACCCGCATAAGTAAACAGTAAAACCCAGATAAATGCGCCTGTCACGTTATAGAAAGCGAAGCGACGATAGCTCATATGCCCCATACCGGCGACAAAAGGCGCAAAAGTTCGCACTATTGGTACGAAGCGCGCAAGAATAATCGTTTTTCCGCCATGGCGCTCGTAAAATGCATGCGTTTTATCAAGATAGCTACGACGGAAGATTTTGGAGTTCGGATTACTGAATAATCGTTCACCAAATAGTCGACCAATAGTGTAGTTAACCGCATCCCCGATAATGGCTGCAGTTATCATAACAACCACCATCAAGTGTACATTCAGATCATTTGTCGGTAAGGCAGCAATTGCGCCAGCAACAAATAGTAACGAGTCTCCTGGTAGAAACGGCGTCACAATTAGCCCCGTTTCACAGAATAAAATCAGGAATAATATAGCATAAACCCAAATACCGTATTCCGAGACTAACTCGGCTAAATGTGCATCGATATGTAAAATAAAATCTATAACAAGATAAATAAAATCCATCATCGGGTTGGTTCCAGGCTTATATTAGTCAGCTAAAAAAAGAGGCCCTGCGGGTAGCTGTGGCAAAGCAAAACGTTCCGGATAATCCACCGCCACCAGATACAGCCCTTCTGCTTTCGCAGTCGCCGCCGCTTTGGTGCGATCTTTCACCGCCAACAATTCAGCCATCCAGGTTTCAGGCTGGTGACCACAACCAATTTCCATCAAACTACCAACAATATTACGTACCATATGATGTACAAAAGCGTTGGCTTTAATTTCCACTACGATATAAGCGCCAAAACGCGTCACCGTAATGTGTGACAAATTACGCCAGGGAGTACGTGACTGACACTGCATCGCACGGAACGACGTAAAATCATTTTCCCCCAACAGACTTTGGGCAGCGCGATGCATTTTATCTGCATCCAGCGGGAAATGATAATGCGTCACACCTTGCTGTAAAATCGCCGGACGTAAACGGTGATTATAAATCACATAGCGATAACGTCGGGCAGTCGCGCTAAAGCGCGCATGGAACTCATTGTCCACATGCTTTACCCAGCGCACAGCAATATCACCCGGTAAGTTCGCATTAACACCCAATGTCCAGGCTACATCTTTACGTTCTGCATGGGTTTCAAAGTGCACCACCTGCCCTGTAGCATGCACACCAGCATCAGTACGACCAGCACAAAGCACGTTCACAGGCTCATTAGCCACCTGTGAAAGCGCTTTTTCCAGTCTTTCCTGTACACTGCGAACTTCATTCTGGCGCTGCCAGCCATAATATTTACTGCCGTCGTACTCAATGCCGAGCGCGATTTTATACAGCGGATTGTCGCTTAGCACGTCGAGCATCAGTACATATACTCCTGGACCAGTTTCTCTGCTGTTTTAATGGCCATTAATGCACCACCAAAACGTACATTATCAGCGACTGACCAGAACTGAATCTGTGACGGTATACCATAGTCATTCTGCACACATCCCACAGAAAGCTGGACCTGACCTGAAGCATCAGCCACTTGCGTCGGGAAATCACTCGCCTCGGAAAGCTCTACGTCTTCAGCCATAGTAAAAGCATCGCGTGCTTCTTCTTCCGCCAGTGGGCGCAGCGCCTCAAAACTCACCATCTGAGCATGCCCATAGAATACCGGGGAACGTATCATGCTGGCAGAGACGGGTAATCCTTCATCCTGCAGCACCTTACGAACTTCGTTAACCAGACGACGCTCTTGGCTCACACTACCTTCTGCATCAGGAACCACAGGTAATAGATTGAAAGCGAGCTGACGACCAAAGTAGTCACCCTCTTCAACCGAAATACCATTAAGCAGACGAGCACTTTGCCCGGCCAAAGCATCAACAGAGGCTTTACCATCAGCAGACACAGATAACAGGCTAGTGACTTGAATACGCGACAGTCCCCCTCTTTCAATAAGAGGTTTCAATGCATTCAATAATTGGCTGGTCAGGCTACCGGCAACAGCCACCAGATAGCGATTACGGTATTCACTGAGCACGAATGGATTGACATCCGGTACTACTAGCGGTACATCATGCTCCATGGCAAATAAGCCACTGGAGTCGATAACCAGACAACCCGCGTTGGTTGCCTCTTCAACATAGTCAGCTGAGGCTTGCGCACCGGCAACAAAAAATGCCAGTTGGGCCTGAGTCCAGTCAAATTCTGCGGCATCCTGAACTTTGATGGTTTTACCTTCATAACGCAGATTCTCACCCGCACTTTCACTACGTGCCAGAGCGTATAACTCACCGACCGGGAACTGGCGTTCAGCCAGTAATTCAAGCAGCGCAGAACCAACGGCACCGGTGGCACCTAAAATGGCAATATTCCAGCCTTCAGACATGTTGATTTACTCCAGAAAAAAGACAGACACCCCAAAGCCATGACTCTGGGGGAAAAAGATAGCGCTTAACCCTGATTCTGATGAACAACACTAAAGCCTAATGCTTGCAAAAGTGTCGCAGTATTCGTATCACCGCACTGTACACACAGCGATGACCACTCCCGACGCTCAGCATAATGCTTTCTGAGTTTGTCAAATTCACCAGCAATCCCAGCCACACTACGCAGCAGGGCATCATCGCGCCGGACATCATACACCAGATGAACCAGTCTTTTGAGTATCGCTTGATTCAATGTCCCGCTTAGCGTGACAGAGCCTATCTCTGCCGCAGGTAACAACGTATCCAGAGGAATATGTTGCGCCTGACCGATAAACTCACTGAAGGCTTCAAACACTTGAGTCGTTCCGCGCGCTTTACCTTCTAAGGTATAACCTGCGATATGGGCAGTGCCGATATCGACCCGAGCCAGTAACTCAACATTAAGCTCCGGTTCCGGCTCCCAGACATCCAGAACGGTACTGAGTTTTTGCCCTTGAGACAGACAGTTCAACAAGGCGTCATTATCTACCACTTCTCCCCGACAGGCATTAATCAAAATGGTACCGGGCTTTAACTGGCTGATCAGAGCCTCAGATGCCAGATGCCATGTTTTATAAGGTCCGTCGAGATATAAGGGAGTATGGAAAGTGAGAATATCCGCTTCCTGCACCAGTGACTCCAGAGAATGAAAATCTTCGCTGTCACCACGATCAGCACGCGGTGGGTCACAGAGCAAGGTCTTGACACCCCAGGCATTGAGCCTTGTTTGTAAGCGAGAACCCACATTACCGACACCGATAATTCCAACCGTGCGTTCAGTCAGGGTGAAACCATCCCGTTCAGCAAGCGCCAGCAGGGCAGAAAAAACATACTCCACGACCGCAATAGCATTACAGCCAGGTGCTGCAGAAAACGCCACACCAGACTGTTGTAAATAATCTTCATCAATGTGATCAGTGCCCGCCGTCGCGGTACCGACAAATTTAACGGGCTTACCGTCCAGCAAAGTACGATTAACTTTAGTGACCGAACGCACCATCAGTGCATCCGCATCACTCAGTTCTGTCAGCGGAATCGGCCGACCTGGGACCACTTTGACTTCGCCCAACCGGCTGAATAAATCACGGGCATAAGGCATATTTTCATCAACGAGAATTTTCACGTGATTACCTGTCTGTAAATCGTCGAGATAAGGCTGAATAGTGTGCCATAATCTTGCGCCCGGACAATGGGCTAGTTGGTAATGTTTTGTCGTCTTGAAAGCGAGTTTAAGGATTAATTGATAATGCAACCTATCCAGAGCGCCGCACCGCGGCCTCCGGGGGAGCAACCTCCCCCCACCAGGTCTCCAGCCGAGCTGCCACTTTCTTCTGTGCAACGAACGGTGCTGGAGCGATTAATTACGCGTATTGTCGCCTTAAACCAGCAACAATCAGCCGCAGTCTGGGCCGGCTTAAAGCACGACTTGAAATTAAAGAGTGATACCCCTGTGCTTTCGAGGCACTTTCCTGCGGCTGAACAAAATCTGAATCAACGTTTAACCCAGGCACAAAATACGCTGGCAACTCGTCAGATTATTCAGCAATTGACTGAATTACTTCCCCGGGGCAATAACCGTCAGGCGGTTAGTGATTTCATTCGTCAACAGTTTGGTCAGACGGCACTAAGCCAGCTAACGCAAACACAGCTTAAAACGGTACTGACGTTGTTACAAAATAACCAGTTAAGTTCAGCTGTACCGACACATCAAGCCCCACAGGCGCAGAGTACTCCGGTTATTGATCGTCTGCTTCAGCCAGCAGAGCAAAATATTCTTAATCAGTTAGTCAGTAAACTGGCGGCGGCGACAGGTGAACCAAGTAAACAAATCTGGCAAAACTTGCTCGAACAAGTCAGTGTGAAACTTGGTGAACCTGTCCCTGCCAGACTATTTGCGCCATTGTCGAACTGGTTACAAGCTCAAAATACGCTGAGTCAGCACCCAGCCCCAACCCTGGAAACACTTCAGGCTGCGCTTAAACAGCCATTGACAGAACAGGAACGAGAGTGGGTGGCCGATTACAGTCAGCAACGTTTTCAGGCAACGCCACAAACGCCCCTTACGCCATTCCAGGTACAGGATATTCTGACGCAAATCCTGCTGACTCGCACCGAACGTCAGTCAGGCGTTATCGAAGTCAGAGATATCAAACCTATCGCCAGTCCATTTTTTGCCAGTACTATTGAGTCAATTAAAAATATCAGTACGCACAGCTCTGCGGCAGTGATCACTCTGCTGGTGGTGATTCTGGTGCTGTGGATAGTACTTTAAATATCGCTTTACAGAGATAGTCCCCGCTCAACGGCGGGGTGAATGATTATTTTCTCAAAGCTACCAAGGTAACAAATACACCAAGCAGCGCCGCAATGGCTGCGGTTAAAAAGACCGAAGGGTAACCATAAGCAGTGGCCAGAATTCCGGTTAAGGGGCCACTGATACCGTATGAAATATCCTGGAATGCTGCATACCCTCCCAGTGCCGTTCCCCGAACCTGTGGCGGAACGCGTTTCACCACTTCAACCCCGAGCGACGGAAAAATCAAAGAACAACCACAGCCGGTTAAGGCCGCCCCTAATAATGCTGTGCCTGCTCCCGGTGCCTGCCACAATAATAGCAGCCCTATGGTTTCAACAAGCAGCGAAAAAATAGCGACTCTTACACCACCATAACTGTCCGGCATCCAGCCAAACAGCAGACGAACAACAACAAAAGCGCCACCAAAAGCGGTTAAGGTCAGCCCCGCCCAGGCCCAGTTATTAGCAGCAAAATAGAGCGAAACAAAAGTACCAATAACCGCAAATCCGACACCTTGTAGAGCCAGACCGACACCCGGTTGCCAGATAAGTCCCACCACTTTCCAGAGCGAAGGACGAGATCCTTGATGGGCCGGAACCGATTTAACGGTAGCATTAAACAGTAAGGCAAATACCGGCAACAGCAAGGTTGTTACGCCAAGAGCAACAAAACCCCACTGGTTATTCAGTATTAACCCTAAAGGCGCGCCGACTGCCAGAGCACCGTAAATCGCAATACCATTCCAGGACATCACTTTACCTGAACGGTCTGGCCCGACTAATCCCAGCCCCCAGGTTAAGTTACCAGTCAGTAACTGGCTTTCACCGAACCCGAGGATCAGACGCCCGATTATCAGAATACCAAATTTGGCTTCAGGACCAACAGGCAGTAAAGCTGCCAGTAGATAAGCGCCTCCCGCCAGACCACAGGCAAACATACCCTGCATTACAGAACGTTTTGCCCCAAACTGGTCAGCCAGGCGGCCCGCATAACCTCGGGTAAGTACTGTGGCTAAAAACTGAATGCCAACAGCAATACCGACCATGGTATTACCATAGCCAAGCTCATGATGAACAAACAGGGGGATAACCGGCAGGGGAAGCCCCACAGTCAGAAAAACAATAAAGACGCTAAAGACGATACGAAAGAGCGAGATACTGGATGATTTCGACGTTTTCAGACGGGGATCGGACTCGACAGACATAAAACCTACTCCATTTAAGTAGAGTCAGGCGGGAAAAGACCACGCCCTCTCTTCTGAGCTATCAGATTAAAGGTGCGTTGGTTTACGTTAAACGCTTACGCATTATCAAAAGATAATGGGAAAGCCGAATAGTGCATGGGTCTGAACAAAGTGTCAATGTTTTGTAAAGAGAAACAAGACCATAACATGAGGGGCAAAACAGGCAAGATAATAAACGCAGGGTGGGACAAAAAAAGGGTGCCATAATTCAGGCACCCTACTTCTTATTACTTAACGATGCTTATGCGTCAAGCTTACGCATCACCAGCGTAGCATTGGTGCCACCGAAACCAAAGCTGTTAGACATCACTGTTTTCAGTGTTGCATCAGTCGCTTTAGTGACGATATTCAGGCCAATAGCCTTCTCATCCAGCTCATCAATATTGATGCTTGGTGCAATAAAGCCATGTTCCAGCATCAGTAAACTGTAGATAGCTTCCTGAACGCCTGCGGCCCCCAGAGAGTGACCAGTCATTGCTTTAGTGGCAGACATTGAAGGTGAGGCATCGCCAAAGACTTCGCGAATTGCGCCCAGCTCTTTAACATCACCGACAGGTGTAGAAGTGCCGTGGGTGTTGAGGTAGTCAATCGGGGTGTCAACGCCGTGCATTGCCATTTTCATGCAACGTACTGCGCCTTCACCTGATGGAGCAACCATATCAGCACCGTCAGAAGTCGCGCCGTAACCAACGATTTCTGCATAGATATGTGCACCACGAGCCAGAGCATGTTCCAGCTCTTCAACTACCACCATGCCACCGCCGCCAGCAATAACGAAACCGTCACGCTGTGCATCATAAGTACGGGAGGCTTTTTCTGGTGAGTCATTGTACTTGGTAGACAAAGCACCCATGGCATCAAATTCACAAGCCATTTCCCAGCACAGCTCTTCGCCGCCACCAGCAAATACGATGTCTTGTTTACCCAGTTGAATCTGCTCAACCGCGTTACCAATACAGTGGGATGAAGTGGCACAAGCAGAACTGATTGAATAGTTCACACCGTGGATTTTAAACGGCGTTGCCAGGCAGGCAGAAACACCAGAACCCATGGCCTTAGTCACGACATAAGGGCCAACAGCTTTCAGGCCGCGAGGACTGCGCATCGCATCGGCACCAAAGACCTGGAAGCGTGGAGAACCACCGCCAGAACCTGCAATCAGACCCACTCGTGGGTTGTTCTGATAAGCTTCAGTGCTTAAGCCGGCATCCTGAATTGCCTGCTCCATTGACAAGTAAGCATAGATAGATGCATCACTCATGAAACGCACAACTTTGCGATCGATGAGACCGGTAGTGTCCAATTTAACATTTCCCCATACATGGCTACGCATGCCGGAGTCTTTCAACTCCTGAGAGAAAGTAATCCCTGAGCGTCCTTCACGCAGAGATGCCAGGACTTCCTGCTGGTTATTACCGATGCTGGATACGATGCCCAGGCCAGTAATCACTGCACGTTTCATTCAAATACCTCTTTCACTGCTTAAGTATGTAGGATTTCGATGAGCACAATAGCGTACAGTTGTACGCCGAACAAGTCCGATCAGCCAAGTTATCCAGAAATTTGCACCGCTTTACTTCGCTCGCTATCATCAATATTCAGCCCGACAGACGAGTAACTTACGTGAAATATTCACCAATACAGCCCGCCAATCTTGGTTTCAATGAAGAGGGTACACCTGTATCTCGAGATTTTGATGATATCTATTTCTCTAACGATAGCGGGCTGGAGGAGACGCGTTATGTCTTTCTCGGTGGCAATAAATTACCGGAACGATTCACCACCCATACCCGCTCCCTGTTTGTGGTCGCAGAAAGTGGTTTTGGAACCGGACTAAACTTTCTGGCTTTATGGCAGGCATTTGATGAATTCAGCCAAAAGCAGCCTGAATCAACGTTAAAACGACTTCATTTCATCAGTTTTGAAAAATTTCCTCTGACGGTAGCTGACTTAAGCCTGGCTCAGCAACACTGGCCAACTCTGGCACCTTATGCGGCAGAATTGCAGCAACAGTGGCCTGATGCTATAGCTGGCTGCCATCGCCTGTTACTGGCCAATGGACGTGTGACACTGGATTTGTGGCTGGGGGATATCAATGAACTGGGGCCACAACTTGATGATCAGTTAAATCAGCAAGTTGATGCCTGGTTTCTCGATGGTTTTGCACCCGCTAAAAACCCTGATATGTGGACTCAGGAACTGTTTTTGATGATGGCTCGCCTGGCACGTCCTGGCTGCACACTCGCCACCTTTACCGCCGCAGGTTTTGTCCGTCGAGGCTTACAGGAAGCCGGGTTTAGTATGGCGAAAAGCAAAGGTTTTGGTCCAAAGCGTTCTATGTTAGTGGGTGAGATGACACAAAACCTGCCACAAACTTTACGCACCCCCTGGTATGCACGTAGCGGCAGCCAGCAGCGCGAAGTTGCCCTGATAGGCGGAGGTGTTGCCAGTGCCTTGCTAGCACTGTCGTTATTACGCCGGGGCTGGGAAGTGACATTATATTGTGCCGATGATGCCCCAGCCTTGGGAGCATCAGGTAACCGTCAGGGTGCTCTGTATCCACTACTTAGTGCTCATGATGCTGCCCTGGCACATTTTTTCCCGGCCGCTTTTACCTTCGCCCGCCGAGTCTATGATACCCTCCCCGTCAGCTTTGACCATGACTGGTGCGGTGTGACGCAACTCGCCTGGGATGAGAAAAGTGCCCATAAAATAGCGCAAATGCTCAGCCTCAATTTACCCCCGTCCATTGCCTTTGAAGTTGATGCAAAGACCATAGCCGAGACCTGTGGTGTGGTAACTGACTGTGATGGAGTTACCTATCCACAAGGCGGCTGGCTGTATCCCGCCCAGCTCACAGCACTTACCCTGGAATTAGCCCAGCAGCTGGGTCTTAAAATATTCTATAACCATGATGTTACCGACTTAAAACAAACGACATCAGCCTGGCAGTTAACCTTTGCCAGTCAGCCCCCACGTGAACATCAGGTGGTCGTGCTGGCAAACGGTCATAAAATTAATCATTTTTCACAGACCCAGCATCTCCCCGTTTATGCCGTAGGTGGTCAGGTTAGCCATATACCGACTAATCCAGTGTTAGGTGAATTACGTCAGGTACTGTGTTATGACGGTTATCTCACCCCGGTAAACCCTAAAAATCAGCATCACTGTATTGGGGCCAGTTATCACCGTGGATTCGAGAAAATGACATTTAATGAGGAAGATCAGCGGCATAATCGCCAACGCCTGATTGACTGTCTGCCGCAAGCCGACTGGCCAAAAACGATTGATGTTTCAGGCAACCAAGCCCGGTGCGGTGTGCGGTGTGCCACACGTGATCATCTGCCTATGGTCGGCAATGTACCAAACTACGAAGCGATATTGGCACAATATGCCACTCTTGCCGAAGCACCTGATAATGCAGCTCCGACCCCAGTCTATGCGAACCTGTTTATGCTCGCTGCACTTGGTTCACGTGGACTGTGCAGTGCACCACTTAGCGCAGAAATTCTGGCAGCACAAATGAGTGAAGAGCCGATTCCGATGGATGCCAGTACCCTGGAGGCACTTAACCCTAATCGCTTGTGGATAAGAAAATTACTGAAGGGAAAAGCAGTGGTCGCGACCCGGGATTATTCAGGTTCCCGGTTATAACGAGCAGAGCCCGTTTCCGCATAGCGGAAACGGGCCTGATATCACAGGGCTTTGACCTGGGAATAAAGATTATCCCACATTTCAAGCACCAGAATCTGGTCACGGGGTGACAGTTCACCAGCAGTGATCGCTTTTTCCAGGCTTTGACTGACCTGGCGATAGAGCGCTTCATGGGAGTGGTCTTCGCCGAACTCCAGTTCAGAGACTGACAAGGTCAGGTGGCCGCGTAAATAACCGCCAGCAAACAACTCATCATCACTACCATGTTCAACCATACCGTCAATGGACGCCAGAATGTGTGACTCAAACTCCGCGAGCATGTTACTTCCTCTTTACAGATTATTTAGGTTATATACCCGCCATACTTCAAGTTGCCTGGGCGTTACATGCGTTCAGACCGCCGAATCACATAGTGTATCTATACTCATCGACTGTCTGAGCTTTGCGCCTACACGCAACTCGAATTATTTAGGTTATAGATCTTCAGGCCAGGGAAACTGCTCTGCTGTCAAAGGCGGAACATGGTAATGCTCCCTCAGGGCGCTAATCAGTCGCGCTGGGCGTTCTGGGATCCCCTGCTCAAGATAGAGCATGACTTGGGCATGTACTCTGCGCTGAAAGGCAATACGATCCGGCTCCACATCACCACTTAAATTGTCGCAACTGACATTAAAAGGAAAACCTGCGGCAACGCAGAGTAGCCACTCCAGAGCCTGGGGTTTTACTTCTACATCTTCAAACTGGCTTTGAGTCTGTGCATCTCGCCCGTCCGGGCAATACCAGTAACCAAAGTCTACTAACTTACGCCGCTCGTTACCGGCAATACACCAATGGGATATTTCGTGCATACCACTGGCATAATAGCCATGTGCAAAAACGATGCGGTTAAAAGGCTGTTCATCATCTGCGGGCAGATAGATAGGTTCATCATCACCTTTAATCAACCGAGTATTAAACTCAGCCAGGAAGCAACTGTCGAAAATATTAATCAGTTCCTGATAATGATGGCTGTTATTCATAATTTTTTTCCACTCAAGCCACGCCTAACCAATGCAGAATGTCAGCACCATGACTGTCATAGAGCAATTTGATGCTCATGACTGCCGAGACGACGACTATCATCGGTCGGATCAATTGTTGCCCTTTACTCAATACCAGACGCGATCCGAGACGCGCCCCAATAATTTGTCCAAAAAGCATCACTAAGCCCATGCCCCAGACAACTTTGCCACTAATCATAAATAGCAATAAACCACCAATATTTGAGGTGGCATTCAACACCTTGGCATGTGCTGTTGACTTCGCGAGGTTAAAACCACACAGGGTCACAAACGCCAGGGTATAGAAAGAACCTGCGCCCGGACCAAAGAAACCATCATAAAAACCAACACAACCACCGGCAACAAGCGCAAACGGCAAACCATAAAGACGGCGATGTCTGTCTTCTTCACCCAGTTTGGGCATCAGTAAGAAGTAAAGCCCAATCCCAATAACAAGAACAGGCAAAATCTGGCGCAGAATATCAGCCTCAATATATTGCACTAACAAAGCACCACTGACTGAGCCGATAAATGTCATCAGAATATTGAGTTTCTGATCAGCAAAGCTGACGGCTTTACGTCGAAGAAAATAGAGAGAGGCAGAGACCGAACCGCCACAAGCCTGGAGTTTATTGGTCGCCAGTGCCTCAGCTGGCGACATGCCAGCAGCCAGCAATGCTGGAACGGTAAGCAGCCCACCGCCCCCAGCCAGAGCATCGATAAACCCTGCCAGTACAGCGACCATAAACAGCACGCCCAGCATTGTAGGAGAAACAATAAACCATTCCATTAACTTATCCGTTATAAAGCATGTTCATCCAGTAAAGCCTGGCAGGAAGCCGGTAAAGGTGGCGGTGTTGCCGGTTTAGAAGATGAACTCCCGGGAACAGGTGGTGCAAACCAGCTTTGTAATTCAGCCCCGCAGCCATCCCCAGCGGGTGGTTCTGCCTGCTCTTCACACTCAAAGCTGTTTACCGGACAACGTAAACGCACATGCATATGAGCACGATGCGCAAACCACGGACGCACTTTATGCAACCAGTCGCGGTCAGTTCCCGCATCCAGACAAAGCTGTTGCTTGATAGCAGGATTAACAAAAATCCGCGTCACTTCAGGATCTTTGGCTGCCAGTTTGATCAGATTATCGATTTCTGGCTTCCACAAGGAAGGCACCACACGTTTACCATTTACGGCGACTAAATCAATCGCCTGAGGACGCAGTAACTGGGCTGAGGTCCAGCGTTTTTTAGGTAGCTGTAAAAAAATATCGACATCCAGCCCGGTCTGGTGGCTGGCATGACCGGAGCTAAAACGACCTCCGGCTGGCATGCCCATATCACCAACCAGCAAAGTCCCGCCTGTTTGCAAACGGGCCTGCTGACTTAAACGCTGAATGAATGCCACTAAATCCGGATGACCAAAATAACGACGCTGATCGGGACGCATCACCTGGTAGTGTGCATCCTCAAGCGGCAGGCCATGAGCGCCGACGATACAACCATTTGAAAAACCGCCAATCGACTGAGCGCTGCCATTAATCGGATGTCCAATTTTTTGCCATGGCGTTGCCGCCATGGCTTGAACACAAGCAGTCAGTGCCAGTAATCCGATCAGGATTTTATTCATTACCTCTCCAGCGTGGGAGTGTGCAATTGACATCTGCATTCTGCGCACGCTGACGCAGCAAGTGATCCATTAAGACGATAGCTAACATCGCTTCTGCGATCGGCACCGCACGGATCCCAACACAAGGATCATGACGGCCACGGGTTATCATCTCTATCTCTTCACCCTGACGGTTAATCGTCTTACCCGGCACGGTGATACTAGAGGTAGGTTTGAGTGCCATATGGGCAACAATTTGCTGCCCACTGCTGATACCACCCAGAATGCCACCAGCATGATTACTCTGGAAACCTTGCTGAGTTATCTCATCTCGGTTCTGGCTGCCACGTAAATTAATCGCCGCAAAACCTTCGCCAATTTCAACCCCTTTCACCGCATTGATACTCATCAGAGCATGAGCAATATCAGCATCCAGACGGTCAAATACTGGCTCACCGAGTCCTGGTGGTACGTTGTCAGCCACTACGGTAATTTTTGCGCCAATCGAGTCACCTTCTTTTTTCAGCTCACGAATCAGCTCATCAAGGGCAGCGATTTTATCCGGATCCGGGCAGAAGAACGGATTACTTTCTACCTGGCTCCAGTCTTTAATCTCTAAGGGAATATCCCCCATTTGCGTCATACAGCCGCGAATAACAATCCCAAATTGCTGTTCGAGATATTTTTTAGCAATCGCACCCGCAGCAACACGCATCGCGGTTTCACGTGCAGAAGAACGACCGCCGCCACGATAGTCACGTACACCGTATTTCTGCTCATAGGTATAATCTGCATGACCCGGACGGAAGACATCTTTGATAGCACTGTAATCCTGAGAGCGCTGATCGGTGTTTTCAATCATTAGTCCGATACTGGTGCCAGTAGTCACACCTTCAAACACACCAGAGAGGATCTTCACCTGATCGGGTTCACGGCGTTGTGTGGTATAGCGAGAAGTTCCCGGGCGACGACGATCAAGATCGTGCTGTAAGTCTGCTTCGGTCAGGCTGATGCCCGGCGGTACGCCGTCAACAATACAACCCAGCGCAATGCCGTGAGATTCCCCAAATGTCGTTACACGAAAAACCTGTCCAATACTATTGCCAGCCATCACGGCTCCTTACCGTTGTCGTCGTTGTTGTCAGTGTTGTCTGTACGGATTAATCCCGATAGCGACTGAAATATGTCTGCGCAGCTATCAGTTGTGGCTTAGTGAGCATAAAGACACCATCGCCCCCATTATCAAACTCAAGCCAGGTAAACGGCACATCCGGATACTGCTCAATCAGATGTACCATGCTATTTCCAACTTCACAAATCAGTATGCCGTCGTCAGTAAGATAGTCTGGCGCACAGCCCAGAATACGGCGAGCCAGTTCCAGACCATCGCTACCCGCAGCCAGGCCCAGTTCTGGTTCAAAATGATACTCGCCCGGTAAGTCAGACATATCTTCCGCATCCACATAAGGAGGATTGGTGACAATGATATCGTACTGAATTTTTGGCAAGTCACGGAACAGGTCAGAACGCATTGGAGTAACATTATGCTCTAAACCATGCTCAGCAATGTTCTGCTCAGTGACGGCCAGGGCATCTTCTGAAATATCCACCACATCCACTTCGGCTTCAGGGAAAGCATAGGCACAGGCAATACCAATACAACCACTTCCAGTACACATATCCAGAATATGCTGCGGCTGATGATTCACCAGGCCATTGAAGCGGTTGTTAATCAGCTCGCCTATCGGTGAACGTGGTACTAGTACACGTTCATCAACATAAAATTCATGGCCGCAGAACCAGGCTTTATTGGTCAGGTAAGCGACGGGTATACGCTCATTCACCCTGCGAATCACACGCTCAACAATGCGATGACGCTCGCTTGACGTCAGGCGTGCACTACGCATATCTTCGGGAATATCCAGCGGGAGATAAAGAGTTGGCAGGACCAGTTGAACCGCCTCATCCCACGGATTATCTGTGCCGTGACCATACCAAATGTTGGCGGCACTAAAGCGGCTCACAGACCAACGTAACATATCCTGAATGGTATGCAGTTCACTCACTGCCTCATCGACAAAAATTTTATCCATGTTGCCCTCCGCAGGCGACTCATGCTCGTTCAATAATAAGCGGCTAGTTTGCCATGAAGACCGGGACAAATCAGCATTCATAATGCGATGTGTTGTCGGGAATATATCGTTTTCTTTCTTGCAGGCCCGGAAAACGGGTAAACTGACGTTAAAACGAATGCAGAAGAGAAAGTATGAAAAAGTCCTCACCGCTCAGTTCAGAAGATGAATCCCTGTTTCGGGGCCTGATGACTGATACCAAAAAGCTGGTTCAGGATACGATTGTTCATCGGACAGTACGTAAAAAAATAACTGAAGTGCCAGTAAAACGTCTGCTCCAGGAGCAGGTCGATGCCAGTCACTACTTTTCGGATGAGTTTCAGCCTCGTCTGGCATCTGAAGGCCCGACGCGCTTTGTACGAGAAGATGTCAGCCATTTTGAGTTAAAAAAAATCCGCCGCGGTGATTATTCCCCGGAGTTATTTCTCGACCTTCATGGTCTGACTCAGCAACAGGCGAAACAAGAGCTGGGAGCATTAATTGCCGCCTGCCGTCGTGAACATGTGTTTTGTGCCTGCGTGATGCATGGGCATGGAAAACATATTCTGAAACAACAAACGCCTTTATGGCTGGCCCAGCACCCCCATGTGATGGCTTTTCATCAAGCCCCTAAAACCTATGGCGGCGATGCAGCCTTGCTGGTGCTGATTGAGGTTGAAGAGTGGCAGCCGCCAGAGCTTATTTAATAAAGCCCCTCAGAGTCGCAAAAAAAAGTCGCCAAAGCGACTTCATTGCTAATACAGAGGGAAAAACATGGCTTTTCCCTCTGTGAACTCTCAGACGGTTTTTTCAGTTTTAAACTGGCAGGGACTTTTTTGCCAGTTGAGTGTGCCCTTTCCAGTCAAGGGTTCAAGCGTCACATTAGCAATCGCTGAAGTGGAGAACATTGGCGGAGACTCTTGCGGGCATAAAGCCGACACCAGATAGCCCACGAGTGGAAGATGTGAGATAACCAGTACCGATAATACGCCTTCAGCAGCGAGCATATTCAGATAGTCAGCAACCCGATCGACATCTCCCCCTGGTGTCAGTTCTGGCAAGACATCCGTTTGACCGGCAAACGACAGTTCATCACCCACTACTGCTAAGGTTTGCTCTGCCCGCAGATAAGGGCTAACCAGAACTCTCTCGATACTTTCTGTCTGACCTTTTAGCCAGGCAGCCATCAGTCGTGATTCATCGCAGCCGCACTCTGTCAGAGGACGAACTGAGTCACTTGCAGCATTCTGAGCCGCATCACCGTGACGCATAATAAACACTTGCATATTGCACCGCTTCTGTTGACCAAGGACACCTGAAATTCCCATGCAAAGGCAAAGGATTTTGGCAGCCGGGCATTGTGCCTTATTCATACATCGAATGAAACGCTGATCTTTACCTTAATGCTGTGAACCCAGTCAATGTTTGTCGATAAAACAATCGATAATTATCCCTATTTGCTGCATTTGAACGATTATCAATCAGTAACATCAGTAAAAGAGTGACTTTGTTCTGCCATCGCTATCAGACGTTCACAAGGCGTGAACCGCTCACCATACAGATGAGTTAAGTGTTGCAAACGTGCAACCATCACGCCTATTCCCAGCTGATTCATATAGCAGAATGGGCCGCCGAGAAACGGCGGAAAACCAATACCGAATACGCCGCCAATATCTCCATCACGTACACGACTAATCACCCCTTCATCAAGAGCCCGAGCGGCTTCATTAAGCAGCATCATGACGCAGCGTTCAGCGAGAATTTCACTATTAAGATGGACTGCTGGTGTTACCCCAAGAAGGCGATAAATAGTTACATCCACCTGTTTTTTATTATTTTTCCCTCCCGCCGGATACAAATAAAAGCCACGGCTATTTTTTCGCCCGCGACGGTCATCGGCTAAAATAGCGTTTAATGCCGGAGGAGGTGTAAAACGTTCGCCATAGGCCTGTTCCAGTACAGGCATGATTTTGGTTCCGACATCAATCCCAACCTCGTCGAGCAACTGAATCGGACCGATCGGAAAACCAAATTTAACCAAGGCGCGGTCAATATGTTCAACCGGCTCCCCTTCGACCAAACAACGCAAAGCTTCATTAATGTAAGGCGCTAAAATACGGTTAACGTAGAAACCCGCGCTATCGCCCACGACAATCGGAGTTTTACCTTGCTTCTTTGCCAGCGCCACGGTAGTGGAGATCGTTGCAGCACTGGTTCCGGCATGGGGAATAACCTCCACCAGTGGCATTTTATCGACCGGGCTGAAATAGTGCAGACCAATAACCTGTTCAGGACGTATAGCATGAGCCGCAATATCAGAGATAGGTATTGATGAGGTATTGGAGGCAAAAATAGTCTCCGAGCGAGTAAACTGCTCGGTCTCGGCCACCATTTGTTGTTTCAGAGCCAGATTCTCAAATACCGCCTCTATCACGATATCCTGCTGTCGGAATCCCTGGTAGTCAGTGCCTCCGGAAATACGCGCCATTTCCTGTTCTCTTTGTATCGATTTGAGCTGTCGACGACGCACTTTTTGACTCAACAGATCCCAGCTGTACTTCAGGGCATGGTTAATGCCATCGGGAGTCATATCTTTGATGCGAACCGGTAACTGCCCCTTAACAGCAGTAACGTAGGCAATACCTGCCCCCATTAGCCCTCCGCCCAATACACCAACCGAATGCAGAGGTCGTGGAGGCGCTTCACTACCCGACTCTTTCTTCAACGCCGAGCTGGCAAAAAACAGACTGCGCAAAGCCTCTGATTGCGGTGTCATCGCTAATATACCGAAGGCTTTAGCTTCTGCCGCGTAGCCTTTTTCACGCCCCTCCGCCAGCCCAAGCTGAATGACATGAAGAATCTGTTCGAGAGCAGGATAGTTTCCCTGAGTTTTTTGCTGCGTTTTTTTACTGACCAGGCGGAACAGTAGCGGTCGCCCCACTCCCGCCAAAAGACGCTCTTTAACCGGTAAACGATGATTCGGCTTATGCCCACTCAAGACAAAAGCAATTGCCGTTTCTAGTAACTGTGACTCAGCGACAACATCATCAACCAGTCCTAGTTTTAAGGCTTGCCTGGCGCGGAGCTGACGACCTGTCAGTATCATATCCAGTGCTTTAGAGACGCCAATTAAACGGGGTAAACGCTGCGTTCCACCCGCTCCTGGCAGCAAACCTAACTGGACTTCTGGTAAGCCTAAACGGGTTTCAGGCCGATCGGTACAAATTCGCGCATGGCAAGCCAGAGCCAGCTCAAGCCCGCCACCTAAGCAGCTACCATTGATGGCAGCGACTACAGGTATGGGTAGAGAGGCAATTTCCGTCATGATTTGCTGCCCCTGACGCGCCAGAGCTTCTGCATCCTCGGCGGTTTTACAGCCTGCAATCATAAAAATATCAGCGCCAACAATAAAATTGTCCGTTTTAGCCGAGATAAAAACCAGGCCTTTAATACCGGGATAGTCGCGTATCTGCTGAATAATCTCTCTGACTTGTACAGCAAATTCTGCCTTCAACGTATTGACTTTCTCGCCGGGAACATCAATGGTCACGATCGCTACGCTATCTGCACGAATCTCTAAGCGAAATGCACTTTGCTGTTCCATTATTCTGCCTCCAGTACCATTGCCGCTCCCAGCCCACCCGCAGCACAGGCGGTCACTAAACCAAATCCACCACCACGGCGACGCAGTTCATGTAAAGTCTGGGTCACCATTCGTGCTCCAGTGGCAGCAAACGGGTGACCATAAGCAATAGAGCCACCCAGCACGTTAAACTTAGCCTCATCAACCTCACCCGTAGCCCGAGAACGCCCCAGTTTTTCAGCTGCGAACTGAGAACTGGAGAGCATCTTGAGATTGGCGAGAGTTTGTGCGGCAAAAGCTTCATGCATATCAAATAAAGTCAGGTCGTTAAGCGTCAGACCCGCTCGGTCCAACGCCAGCGGCGTCGCCCATGCGGGGCCTGACAACATATCTTGCCAGACATCAATGGCGGTAAACGCATAACTGCGTAAATAACCTAACGGTACCAGGCCCAGTTCTCTGGCACGCGATTCGGCCATCAGTATCACCGCTGCGGCACCATCTGTCAGTGGTGTGCTGTTTGCTGCGGTGACGCTGCCATGTTTAGGGTCAAATGCCGGACGTAATTTTGCGTAATCTGCCAGGCTTCCCTGTTTGCGGATATTGTTATCTTCACTGATCGCTTCGCGATAAGGCGGCACAAAAGCCGTCATTACTTCAGCCGCCAGTTTACCTTCCTGCCAGGCCTGAGCCGCCAGTTGGTGGGAGCGATGTGCCAGGGCATCCTGCTGTTCACGCGTAATAGCGTGGGTCTTAGCCATTTGCTCTGCGGTATCGCCCATACGCAGCCCGGTAGAGTATTCAGCAATGGCAGGAGGAAGAGGTAATAAATCACGCGGCCGCAGGCGTGTCAGCAATTTGAGGCGCTGCGATAAAGTACGGGCTTTGCTTAAATCAACAAGGGTGCGGCCTAAATTTTTGCTCACACCAAAAGGTAAAACAGAAGATGAGTCGGCCCCACCTGCAATACCCGTCTGAATGGTGCCAGCCATAATACTCTCGGCAACATTGACTATCGCCTGAAAACTGGTGGCGCAGGCACGGCTGACACTATAGGCATCCGTATGAGGGCTCATACCACTTCCCAGGACGATTTCGCGCGCGATATTTGGCACTTCAGGCATCTGAATGACCTGACCAAATACAACCTGATCAATCACTTCTGGTGCTACATTGCTACGGATTAATAGCTCGCGAACCACCCAGTTGCCCAGAGAGACGGCGGGAATACCATGAAAAGCGGTGGCCTGACGGACAAAGGGCGTACGTAACCCACTGACGATAGCAATCCTTGCACCCTGACGCGTAACCAATGGTAATGCCTGGCTCATAACGCTCCCCTGTATCCTGAATAATTAGTGGTCTGACCTGATGTCAGTATTAACTAATTATTTACACTTCGCCAACCCTTTGAGGGGACTGTTGCAAATAATCGCCGAGAGTGCTTTTTACTCAACAGTAATAAATGTTTCATACAAAAATAGTCTCGACATTGAATAATCGATTGATAAAGGCGGATCGCTCCCGCACCCGAAACGCGGGTTCATAATGGCGTAGACAATCATCAAATTGACCTTTGTTCAGTTTTCGCAAGGTTTCAAACCCCCTGGATGGTTGACCAGGCCCGCTTCGCAGATTTGAAACCGCCCGTGGCGACAATTAATTTTTTAATCGGCGCGTGATCGGATTCAATACGATTGTTGAGGGTTTTGATTTGCCGTTGTTTCACATCGTTACGGAGTTTGCCTTCTTTAATTAAACGGGCAATGGCATAACCATAAGCGGCATGTTTGTCAGTATTGAGTTTTTTACGTAGCAGTGGGGCATATTGGATAAACCAACGATAAATGGTGGTGCGGTGAACCGAAATGCCGCGTTCGGCCAGCATATCACTGATGTTGGCATAACTGAGTGGTGTGGAGCCATACCAGCGTAAGCACCAAAGGATAATCGTGGGTGCAAAATGCTTCCATTTAAAATCGTTAGGTACCATTGAACTTCCCTCTAAAAGAAACTCAGGCTTCAGTGTTCATCATCAACTCAATTTTTGCAACACCCCCAAAGGCGCAAGAAAGAGTTATCGTTTTTCCCTAATAAATCCCGGTACGAAGTTAAAGCTAATATTCTGGATCGTGTTTTCACTACACAGTATAAAAACCAAGTGTGGGTCGGTGATATTACTTACGTTCCAACGGCGAAGGGATTTCTTTATCCTTCAGTATTTATTGATATTTTTTTTCAAGAAAAGTCGTCGGTTGGTCAATGGATACTACCCTGAGACACTCTCTGGCCACATCGGCATTTATTCAGGCCTATGGCCGTGAACATCCTGAAGAAGGATTGCTGGTTCATACAGACCAGGGTAGCCAGTATACGTCTCATCCATTCACTGCACTTCTGACACGACATGGTTGTGTGCACAGCATGAGCCGTAAAGGAAACCCATATGATAATGCTGTTATCGAGTCGTTTTTCAAAACTCTTAAGCGAGAGCGGGTGAATGAGGCAGATTACGACTCTCATGAACAAGCGAGGTTGAGTATTTTTCGCTATATCGAAACCTACTATAATGAGAAAAGGCTTCATTCCTCTCTGGGCTGGATTAGCCCGAATCAGTATGAAGCCCTAAAAAATTAACACGGTAACTTAACTGTGTGTCCAGAAAAGCAAACCCTCTCCAAAGCCGCCTAATATAAACCGTCCAACTTTTGGGGTGCAGTCAAGTCATCAGTAAGAGATACACAGCGGATTGAGCGCCACTATCTGAATTTACGTATCCATTTTAAGCGACTTGAACGTAAGACGCTTTGTTTCTCAAAATCAGAAAAAATGCACGATAAAGTCATTGGCTGGTATCTGACGATTAACCACTGCCACTGAATTT
>Ga0302347_1001810_pt1 | contig 24264 bp, 19 predicted proteins | sample PhyWR1_FD_202178 | JGI IMG/M metagenome (GOLD analysis project Ga0302347, IMG submission 202178) | Leaf surface microbial communities from wheat plants in UC Gill Tract Community Farm, Albany, California, United States - DLSL W.R1 (v2)... | ecosystem: Host-associated > Plants > Phyllosphere >...
TGAGCACAGCAATCAGTCCGACTGCTTATAACTATAAGGTCGTCCGCCAGTTCGCCATCATGACGGTGGTCTGGGGGATCCTTGGCATGGGCCTCGGCGTCTTCATCGCCTCGCAGCTGGTGTGGCCGCAACTGAACCTGGACCTGCCCTGGACCAGCTTCGGCCGCCTGCGCCCGCTGCACACCAACCTGGTGATCTTCGCCTTCGGCGGCTGTGCGCTGTTCGGCACCAGCTACTACGTGGTGCAGCGCACCTGCCAGACCCGGCTGATCTCCGACAGCATGGCCGCCTTCACCTTCTGGGGCTGGCAGGCAGTGATCGTCGGCGCACTGATCACCCTGCCGATGGGCTACACCACCACCAAGGAATACGCCGAGCTCGAATGGCCGCTGGCAATCCTGCTGGCCATCGTCTGGGTCACCTACGGGCTGGTGTTCTTCGGCACCATCGTCAAGCGCAAGACCAAGCACATCTATGTCGGCAACTGGTTCTACGGTGCCTTCATCGTGGTCACCGCGATGCTGCACATCGTCAACCACATCTCGCTGCCGGTAAGCCTGTTCAAGTCATATTCGGCCTACGCCGGCGCCACCGACGCGATGATCCAGTGGTGGTACGGCCACAACGCGGTGGGCTTCTTCCTGACCACCGGTTTCCTGGGGATGATGTACTACTTCGTGCCCAAACAGGCCGAGCGGCCGATCTACTCGTATCGCCTGTCGATCGTGCACTTCTGGGCGCTGATCACTCTGTACATCTGGGCCGGCCCGCACCACCTGCACTACACCGCCCTGCCTGACTGGGCGCAGTCGCTGGGCATGGTGATGTCGATCATCCTGCTGGCGCCAAGCTGGGGCGGCATGATCAACGGCATGATGACGTTGTCCGGCGCCTGGCACAAACTGCGCACCGACCCGATCCTGCGCTTCCTGGTGGTGTCGCTGGCGTTCTACGGCATGTCCACCTTCGAAGGCCCGATGATGGCCATCAAGACCGTCAACTCGCTGTCGCACTACACCGACTGGACCATCGGCCACGTGCACGCCGGCGCCCTCGGCTGGGTGGCGATGATCTCCATCGGTGCCGTGTACCACATGATCCCGCGCCTGTATGGCCGCGAGCAGATGCACAGCGTCGGCCTGATCAACGCGCACTTCTGGCTGGCCACCATCGGTACCGTGCTGTACATCGCCTCGATGTGGGTCAACGGCATCACCCAAGGCCTGATGTGGCGCGCCATCAACGATGACGGCACCCTCACCTACTCCTTCGTCGAAGCCCTGCAGGCCAGCCACCCGGGCTATATCGTCCGCGCGCTGGGCGGTGCGTTCTTCGCCAGCGGCATGCTGCTGATGGCCTACAACGTGTTCCGTACCGTACGTGCCGCCAACCCGGTAGAGGCTGAGGAAGCCGCCAAGATTGTTGTCGTGGGAGCGCACTGATGAAGCATGAAGCCGTCGAGAAGAACATAGGCCTGCTGGCCTTCTTCATGGTCATCGCCGTGAGCGTCGGTGGCCTGACCCAGATCGTCCCGCTGTTTTTCCAGGATGTGACCAACAAGCCGGTGGAAGGCATGAAGCCGCGCACCGCGCTGGAGCTGGAAGGCCGCGACATCTACATCCGCGAGGGCTGCGTGGGCTGCCACTCGCAGATGATCCGCCCGTTCCGCGCCGAAACCGAACGCTACGGCCACTACTCGGTGGCTGGCGAGAGCGTGTGGGACCACCCGTTCCTGTGGGGCTCCAAGCGAACCGGGCCGGACCTGGCCCGGGTCGGTGGCCGCTACTCCGATGACTGGCACCGTGCGCACCTGTACAACCCGCGCAACGTGGTACCGGAATCGAAGATGCCGTCCTACCCCTGGCTGGTCGAGAACAAGCTCGACGGCAAGGACACCGCGAAGAAGATGGAAGTGCTGCGCACACTCGGCACCCCGTACACCGACGCCGACATCGCCGGCGCGCGTGACGCGGTCAAGGGCAAGACTGAAATGGACGCCATCGTTGCGTACCTGCAGGGTCTTGGCACCATCATCAAGAGCAAACGGTGACGCTGATGGATATCGGGATGATTCGCGGCCTGGGCACCGTGGTGGTGATGGTGGCCTTCGTGGGCCTGGCGCTGTGGGTGTTCAACCCGCGGCGTAAAAAGGACTTCGACGAAGCGACCCAGCTGCCCTTCGCAGATGACCCCGATGCCAGCCGCCACGTTGAGCACGAGCACGCAAAAGCTTCTGGGAGCAAAAAACAATGACAACCTTCTGGAGTCTGTACGTTACCGTCCTGACCCTGGGCACCATCTTCGCGCTGACCTGGCTGTTGCTGTCGACCCGCAAGGGCCAGCGCGAGGAGGTGACCGATGAAACCGTGGGGCACGCCTTCGACGGCATCGAGGAATACGACAACCCGCTGCCGAAATGGTGGTTCTGGCTGTTCGTCGGCACCATCATCTTCGCCCTCGGCTACCTGGTGCTATACCCGGGCCTGGGCAACTGGAAAGGCATCCTGCCGGGCTATTCGTACCTGGACAGCGAGAAGCAGACCGAGTTTTCCAACGGCCAGCCGGGCTGGACCGGCGTGCACGAGTGGGAAAAGGAAATGGCCAAGGCCGACGCACGCTTCGGGCCGATCTTCGCCAAGTTTGCCGCCATGCCCATCGAAGAGGTGGCCAAGGACCCGCAGGCGCTGAAAATGGGCGCGCGGCTGTTCGCCTCCAACTGCTCGGTCTGCCACGGTTCCGACGCCAAGGGTGCCTTCGGCTTCCCCAACCTGACCGACAACGACTGGCGCTGGGGCGGCGAGCCGGAAACCATCAAGACCACCATCATGGGCGGCCGCCACGGCGTGATGCCGGGCTGGGCCGAGGTGATCGGTGACCAGGGCGTGGCCGACGTGGCTGCGTTCGTGGTCAGCAAGCTCGATGGCCGTACCCTGCCAGAGGGCGCGAAGGCCGATGCCGAGAACGGGCAGAAGATCTTCGCAGCCAACTGCGTGGCCTGCCACGGGCCGGAGGGCAAGGGCACGCCGGCCATGGGCGCACCGAACCTGACCCACCCGCAGGCGTTCATCTATGGGTCGAGCTTTGCGCAACTGCAGCAGACCATTCGCTATGGCCGTCAGGGGCAGATGCCGGCCCAGGAGCAGATGCAGGGTAACGACAAGGTGCATTTGCTGGCGGCTTACGTGTACAGCCTCTCGCACAAGGACCAGGAACAGGCCAAGGCTGAGTAGGCAGGCCTGGCCCTTTCGCGGCTAAAGCCGCTCCCACAGGATAATGCAATCGCTGTGGGAGCGGCTTTAGCCGCGAAGAAGCCGGTACTGGCACAGCATTTCTTGCAGGCAAATGACCTGGATCAATTGACACCTGCCATAACACGTTTCACACCCCAAACCCAACGCGACTAAAGGTCGCAGCGAGGTCCCATACCGCCACCAGCGGCGTATCATGGACCGCAGAGCGCTAGCAGATTGCGCGAGACTGCGGCCGGCACGCACTGGCCGCGGCGTTTCTCCACTGCCGTGGGACTTGATGATGAGCAAGCAAATTCCGGTACATGATGTAACCCCGCCTGCCAACAAAGGGAAGGATTCCGTCGACCTCTACGCCTCCCGCGAGAAAATCTACACCCGCGCCTTCACCGGCGTATTCCGCCGCCTGCGCATGGTTGGCGGGGCGCTGCTGTTCCTGCTGTACTTCGGCACCGTCTGGCTGAACTGGGGCGGGCACCAGGCCGTGTGGTGGAACCTGCCCGAACGCAAGTTCTACATCTTCGGCGCCACCATTTGGCCACAGGACTTCATCCTGCTCTCGGGCATCCTCATCGTCGCCGCCTTCGGCCTGTTCTTCGTCACTGTCTATGCCGGGCGCGTGTGGTGCGGCTACACCTGCCCGCAAAGCGTGTGGACGTGGATCTTCATGTGGTGCGAAAAGGTCACCGAAGGCGATCGCAACCAGCGCATGAAACTGGACAAGTCGCCCATGAGCGGCAACAAGTTCCTGCGCAAGTTCGCCAAGCACAGCCTGTGGCTGCTGATCGGCTTTGTCACCGGCATGACCTTCGTCGGCTACTTCTCGCCGATCCGTGAACTGGTCATCGAATTCTTCACCGGCCAGGCCGACGGCTGGGCCTACTTCTGGGTCGGTTTCTTCACTCTCGCCACCTACGGCAACGCCGGATGGCTGCGCGAACAGGTGTGCGTTTACATGTGCCCGTATGCACGCTTCCAGAGCGTGATGTTCGACAAGGACACGCTGATCGTTTCCTACGACCCGCGCCGTGGCGAAACCCGTGGCCCGCGCAAGAAAGACGCCGACTACAAAGCCCAGGGCCTGGGCGACTGCATCGACTGCACGATGTGCGTGCAAGTCTGCCCTACCGGCATCGACATCCGTGATGGCCTGCAGATCGAGTGCATCGGCTGCGCCGCCTGCATCGACGCCTGCGACAGCATCATGGACAAGATGAACTACCCCAAAGGCCTGATCAGCTATACCACCGAGCACAACCTGTCCGGGCAGAAGACCCACATGCTGCGCCCGCGCCTGATCGGCTATGCCGCCGTGCTGCTGGTGATGATGATCGGCCTGGCCACTGCCTTCGCCACCCGCTCGCTGGTCGGCTTCGACGTCAGCAAGGACCGCGTGCTGTACCGTGAGAATGCCCAGGGCCGAATCGAGAACGTGTACAGCCTGAAGGTGATGAACAAGGACCAGCGCGACCACGTCTACGTGCTGGAGGCCGCCGGCCTGCCGGACCTCAAGCTGGAAGGCCAGCGCGAGATCCGCGTCGCCGCCGGTGACATCGTCAGCCTGCCGGTGCAGCTGTCGGTAGCCCCGGAAAAACTGCCGTCGACCACCAACGAAATCACCTTCATCCTCAAAAGCGCCGACGACAGCGACGCCCAGGTTGAAGCCAAGAGCCGCTTCATCGGCCCACAGATCCGCTAACAGAGAGATATCGCACAATGCCTGCCGCCACCGCTGCCAGCCCCTGGTACAAGCACCTCTGGCCCTGGATCATCATTGGCATCCTCACCACCTCGGTGTGCCTGAGCCTGACCATGGTCAGCATCGCCGTGAGCAACCCGGACAACCTGGTGAACGACAACTACTACGAGGCAGGCAAGGGCATCAACCGCTCGCTGGACCGTGAACTGCTGGCGCAGAACCTGAACCTGAAAGCCAGCGTATACCTGGACGAGCTGACCGGCGAAGTGGACCTGCGCCTGGCCGGCAACAGCGACCCGCAGAGCCTGGAACTGAACCTGATTTCGCCGACCCAGCCGCAGAAGGACCGCAAGGTACTGCTGAGCCGGGTCGAGGCCGGGCGTTACGTGGGGCAGCTGGAGGATGAGGTCGACGGGCGCCGCTTTGTGGAACTGCTGGGTAGCGAAGGTGGCCAGGTGTGGCGCTTGTTCGAGGAGGAAAAGGTCGAGCATGGCGTGACCTTGGAACTGGGTGACGAAGCCATCCAGGGCGCCGAGCACCATTAACCAAATCACCGCCGCCAATCCCTGTGGGAGCGGGTTTACCCGCGAATGCGTCAGACCTGAGCCCATCATTACCTGAGCTGACGCATTCGCGGGTGAACCCGCTCCCACTGGTACTGTGACCGGCCCGCGCTATGTGCAAGGCAATGATGTGATGACCCAACCCACCCCCTGCTACCACTGCGCCCTGCCCGTCCCGGCCGGCAACCGCTTCAGCGCCGTGGTCCTCGGCCAACCCAGGCAGTTCTGCTGCCCCGGCTGCCAGGCAGTTGCCGAGTCGATCGTTGCCGGCGGCCTGGAGCACTATTACCAGCACCGCAGCGACAACAGCGCCAACCCCGAAGCCCTGCCCAGGCAGTTGCAGGACGAACTGGCCCTGTACGACCGCAGCGACGTGCAACAAAGCTTCGTCCGCCACCAGGGCCAGCTGGCCGAAACCACCCTGCTGGTCGAAGGCATCAGCTGCGCCGCCTGCGGCTGGCTGATCGAAAAGCACCTGCGCAATCTGCCTGCCGTCGCCGAAGCCCGCCTCAACCTGTCCAACCACCGCCTGCTGCTGAGCTGGGACGACCAGCAGCTGCCGCTGTCACGCCTGCTCGCCGAGCTGCGCCAGATCGGCTACGCCGCCCACCCGTACCAGCCGGACCAGGCTGCCGAGCAGCTGGCCCGGGAAAACCGCAGCGCCCTGCGCCGGCTGGGCGTGGCCGGGCTGCTGTGGTTCCAGGCGATGATGGCGACCATGGCCACCTGGCCGGAATTCAACATCGACCTGTCGCCCGAATTGCACACCATCCTGCGTTGGGTGGCGCTGTTTCTCACCATCCCCATCGTGTTCTACAGCTGTGCGCCGTTCTTCAAGGGTGCAGCGCGCGACCTGCGCACCCGCCACCTGACCATGGACGTGTCGGTATCGTTGGCCATCGCCCTGGCGTTCGGTGCAGGTATCTGGACCGCAATCACCGGCAGCGGCGAGCTGTATTTCGACACCGTGGGCATGTTTGCGCTGTTCCTGCTGACCGGCCGCTACCTGGAACGCCGCGCCCGCGAACGCACTGCCGCGGCCACCGCGCAGCTGGTCAACCTGCTGCCGGCTTCCTGCCTGCGCCTGGACGCCATTGGCCGCAGCGAGCGCATCCTGCTCAGCGAGCTGCACTGCGGTGACACGGTGCAGGTGCTGCCGGGTGCAGTCATCCCCGCCGACGGGCGCATCGTCGAAGGCCGCTCCAGCGTCGACGAATCGCTGCTGACCGGGGAATACCTGCCGCAACCGCGCCGGGTTGGCGAACGGGTCACTGGCGGCACACTGAACGTCGAGAGCACCCTCAACGTGGAAGTCGAAGCCCTCGGCCATGATTCGCGGCTGTCGGCCATCGTTCGCCTGCTGGAGCGGGCCCAGACCGAAAAACCGCGCCTGGCGGAAATCGCCGACCGGGCCTCGCAGTGGTTCCTGTTGTTCTCGCTGCTGGCGGCCGCGGCCATCGGCCTGTGGTGGTGGCACCACGACCCTTCACGGGCGTTCTGGATTGTCCTGGCCATGCTGGTAGCAACCTGCCCGTGCGCCCTGTCGCTGGCCACGCCAACGGCGCTGACGGCAGCCACCGGCACCCTGCACAAGCTCGGCCTGCTGATCACCCGCGGGCATGTGCTGGAAGGCTTGAGCCAGATCGATACCGTGATTTTCGACAAGACCGGTACGCTGACCGAAGGCCGCCTGACCCTGCGCAGCATTCGCCCGCTCGGCAACCTGGCTGCCGACCGCTGCCTGGCCCTGGCGGCAGCCCTGGAAAACCGCTCCGAGCACCCCATCGCCCGCGCCTTCGGCCGCACCGCCACACCGGCCGACGACGTGCAGACCATGCCCGGCCTGGGCCTGGAAGGGCTGGTCGAAGGCCAGCGCCTGCGCATTGGCCAGGCCACCTTCGTCTGCGCCCTGAGCGGCGCAGAAATCCCCGGCGTGCCAGAGCCTCGCGGCCAGTGGCTGCTACTGGGCGACCGCCAGGGGCCGCTGGCCTGGTTCGGCCTGGACGACCGCCTGCGCGACGATGCCCCGATCCTGCTGACCGCCTGCAAGGCCCGTGGCTGGCGCACGTTGCTGTTGTCGGGCGACAGCTCACCGATGGTCGCTGAAGTGGCCGCGCAACTGGGCATTGACGAAGCTATTGGCGGCCTGCGTCCGGACGACAAGCTGGACCGCCTGAAGGCACTGCAAGCGGCCGGGTGCAAGGTGCTGATGCTGGGCGACGGGGTCAACGACGTACCCGTGCTGGCCGCTGCCGACATCAGCATCGCCATGGGCAGCGCCACCGACCTGGCCAAGACCAGCGCCGATGCCGTGCTGCTGTCCAACCGCCTGCAGGCGCTGGTGCAGGCCTTCGAACTGGCCCGCCGCACCCGCCGCAACATCCTCGAGAATCTGCTCTGGGCGACCCTGTATAATGGCCTGATGCTGCCGTTTGCCGCGCTCGGCTGGATCACCCCGGTATGGGCCGCCATCGGCATGTCGGTCAGCTCGCTGATCGTGGTGCTCAATGCCCTGCGCCTGACCCGCATGCCGGCATCGGGCTTGCCGACACCTGCAACCCACTTGCCCGCGAGGAAGTCGCCATGCCCGCCCTCTATGTCATGATCCCCGCGGCCCTGCTGCTGGTCGGCGTGGCCGTGTACATCTTCTTCTGGGCGGTGGACAGCGGCCAGTACGACGACCTCGAAGGCCCTGCCCACAGCATCCTGTTCGACGACCAGGACCCGCGCCACCAGGCGGCAGTGAACGCTGACGACGCCCCGGCTGACGCCGACAAGGAACCACCACCCCGTGCCTGACCTGCTTCCGCTGCTCGGCTCGGCTTTGATCCTCGGTCTGCTCGGCGGCGGCCACTGCCTGGGCATGTGCGGCGGCCTGATGGGCGCGCTGACCCTGGCCATCCCGCCCGAGCAACGCGGTCGGCGCCTGCGCCTGCTGCTGGCGTACAACCTTGGGCGTGTGCTGAGCTATGCCAGTGCCGGCCTGTTGCTGGGCCTGGCCGGCTGGGCCGTGGCCAGCAGCCCGGCGGCGCTGGCGCTGCGGGTGCTGGCAGCGCTGCTGCTGATTGCCATGGGGCTGTACCTGGCCGGCTGGTGGAGCGGGTTGACCCGTATCGAAGCACTGGGCCGTGGGCTGTGGCGGCATGTCCAGCCGGTGGCGTCGCGCTTGCTGCCGGTATCCAGCCTGCCCCGCGCGTTGCTGCTCGGGGCCTTGTGGGGGTGGTTGCCGTGCGGGCTGGTGTACAGCACCCTGCTGTGGGCGGCCAGCCAGGGCAATGCTGGCCATAGCGCAGCGCTGATGCTGGCGTTCGGGCTGGGAACCTGGCCGGTGTTGCTGGCCACGGGTCTGGCGGCGGAGCAGGTCAACAGGTTGTTGAAACGGCGCAGTGTGCGCGTTGCCGGCGGTGTGCTGGTGATCCTGTTCGGGGTATGGACCCTGCCCGGCCCGCACCAGCATTGGCTGATGGGGCATTGAAAGGGGCAGCACAAAGCTTGAGACTTGCACGCCCCCCTGTGGGAGCTGGCTTGCCGGCGATTGGGCCGCACAGCGGCCCTCGATAGCACGCCGACTCCCCTTGATACAAATCAACACAGATTCCTACGCGCGACCATAGACTCCGGTGCACTGCTGCTCTTTCCAGGGACCGCCTTCATGCTCGACGACCTACGTTGGGATACCGACCTGATCCGCCGCTACGATCTGGCCGGGCCACGCTATACCTCCTATCCGACCGCCGTGCAGCTGCACAGCGAAGTGGGCTCGTTCGACCTGCTCCACGCCCTGCGCGAAAGCCGCAGGGCGGTGCGCCCTCTGTCGCTGTACGTGCACGTGCCGTTCTGCGCCAACATCTGCTACTACTGCGCCTGCAACAAGGTCATCACCAAAGACCGCGCCCGCGCTGCGCCCTACCTGCAGCGCCTGGAGCAGGAAATCCGCCTGATCGCCTGCCACCTGGCGCCTGGGCAACGGGTCGAGCAACTGCATTTCGGCGGCGGCACGCCGACCTTCCTCAGCCATGTGGAATTGCGCCAGCTGATGGCCACCCTGCGCCAGCATTTCCACTTGCTGGAGGACGATTCCGGGGACTACGGCATCGAGCTCGACCCCCGCGAGGCCGACTGGTCGACCATGGGCCTGCTGCGCGAGCTGGGCTTCAACCGCGTCAGCCTCGGCGTGCAGGACCTCGACCCGGCCGTGCAGCGCGCAGTCAACCGCCTGCAAAGCCTGGAGCAGACCCGCACCCTGATCGAGGCTGCGCGCACGCTGCAGTTCCGCTCGGTCAACCTCGACCTCATCTACGGGCTGCCCAAGCAAACCCCGGAAGGCTTTGCCCGTACCGTCGAAGAAGTGATCCGCCTGCAACCCGACCGGCTCTCGGTGTTCAACTACGCCCACCTGCCCGAGCGGTTCATGCCACAGCGGCGCATCGACAGCAACGACCTGCCCAGCGCGGCCGCCAAGCTGGAGATGCTGCACGCGACCATCGACCAGCTGACCGCAGCCGGCTACCGCTACATCGGCATGGACCACTTCGCCCTGCCCGACGACGAGCTGGCGATTGCCCAGGAAGAAGGCACCCTGCAGCGCAATTTCCAGGGCTACACCACCCATGGCCATTGCGACCTGATCGGGCTGGGCGTGTCGGCCATCAGCCAGATCGGCGACCTGTATTGCCAGAACAGCAGCGACCTCGCCACCTACCAGGAAAGCCTGTCCAACGCCCAGCTGGCCACCCAGCGTGGTCTGCTCTGCAGCCAGGACGACCGCGTACGCCGGGCGGTGATCCAGCAGCTGATCTGCCATTTCGAACTGGACTTCGAGCCCATCGAACAGGCTTTCACCCTCGACTTTCGCGGCTACTTCAACGACCTCTGGCCCCAGCTGCTGAACTTGCAGCGCGACGGCCTGATCAGCCTGGACGACAAGGGCATCCGCATCCTGCCAGCTGGCCGCCTGCTGGCGCGCTCGGTGTGCATGGTGTTCGACGCCTACCTGGCGATGCAGAACCGCCAACGCTTCTCACGGGTGATCTGAACACCGAGTCGTTCGACCGCATGGACAAGTTTCCTTGTCGGGCACACTATTGGGCACACAAGGACTCCCGGCAGGCCACTGCCGGGGTTTCGCCACGGCGCACCATCATCGCGCACGCTGGCCTACACCCTGTGTCGTGGGTTACCCTTACGACTTATGTGTGCTTTCCCACAAGGATCGATTCAAATGTCCGAGCCAGTCAAACTGCGCCCACACAACCAGGCCCATTGCAAGGATTGCAGCCTGGCCCCCCTGTGCCTGCCTCTTTCACTGAATCTGGAAGACATGGATGCACTGGATGAAATCGTCAAGCGCGGGCGACCGCTGAAAAAAGGCGAGTTCCTGTTCCGCCAGGGGGACAGTTTTGGCTCGGTTTACGCGGTACGTTCCGGCGCCCTGAAAACCTTCAGCCTGAGCGACAGCGGCGAGGAGCAGATCACCGGCTTCCACCTGCCCAGCGAGCTGGTCGGCCTGTCGGGCATGGATACCGAAGCCTATCCGGTATCGGCCCAGGCTCAGGAAACCACTTCGGTGTGCGAAATCCCCTTCGAGCGCCTCGACGAGCTGTCGGTGCAACTGCCGCAGCTACGCCGCCAGCTGATGCGGGTGATGAGCCGGGAGATTCGTGACGACCAGCAAATGATGCTGCTGCTGTCGAAAAAGACCGCTGACGAGCGCATCGCCACCTTCCTGGTCAACCTGTCCGCACGTTTCCGCGCACGCGGCTATTCGGCCAACCAGTTCCGCCTGAGCATGTCGCGCAACGAAATCGGCAATTACCTGGGCCTGGCGGTGGAAACCGTGTCGCGGGTGTTCACCCGCTTCCAGCAGAACGGCCTGCTGCGCGCCGAAGGCAAGGAAGTGCACATCCTCGACCCGATCCAGCTGTGTGCGCTGGCCGGTGGCGCAATCGAGGCCTGAGGCCTGCGTTTAGCGGGTATACTTGGCCATTCGTTTTCCCAGGATACCCGCAACAATGCACAGCGACGCTTTCGACCTCAAAGCCCTGATCCGCCCGGTAGTGGACTTCCCGAAACCAGGCGTGATCTTCCGCGACATCACCCCGCTGTTCCAGTCGCCGCGTGGGCTGCGCTATGTCGCCGACCAGTTCATCGAGCGCTATGTCGAGGCTGAGTTCAGCCACATCGGCGCCATGGACGCGCGGGGCTTCCTGATCGGCTCGATCATCGCGCACCAGTTGAACAAGCCGCTGATCCTGTTCCGCAAGCAAGGCAAGCTGCCGGCTGACGTGCTTAGCGAGGGTTACCAGACCGAATACGGCGAAGCCTTCCTGGAAGTGCATGCCGACAGCCTGTGCGAAGGGGATTCGGTGCTGATCTTCGACGACCTGATTGCTACGGGCGGTACCCTGCTGGCAGCAGCGAACCTGGTGCGTAGGACCGGGGCGCAGGTGTTTGAGGCGGCGGCGATCATCGACCTGCCAGAGCTGGAGGGGTCGCGCCGGCTGCAGGCGGCCGGGGTGCCTACCTTCTGCCTTACCGAATTTTCTCTCAGCGAATACTGATTATTCGGGGGCGCAACGCGCCCCCGGCAATTCCGAATCAGAGCGAAATCGGCCGCCGCCCTGCAAAGGCGTGGGCCAAGGTCCCACCATCCACCAGCTCCAGCTCGCCGCCCAGCGGCACGCCATGGGCAATGCGCGACGCCACCAGGCCCTTCTCGTTCAGCAACTGCGCAATGTAATGCGCCGTCGCCTCACCCTCCACCGTCGGGTTGGTCGCCAGGATCACCTCAGTGAAGGTGCCCTGCTCCTCGATCCGCGCCATCAGCTGCGGAATACCGATCGCCTCCGGCCCCAGGCCGTCCAGCGGCGACAAGTGGCCCTTGAGCACGAAGTAACGGCCCCGGTAGCCGGTCTGCTCCACCGCATACACATCCACCGGGCCCTCGACCACGCACAGCTGGGTGTCGTCACGACGCGTATCGGCGCATTGCGGGCACAGCTCCTGCTCGGTCAAGGTACGGCACTGGCGGCAGTGGCCCACCCCTTCCATGGCCTGGGTCAGCGCCTGGGCCAGGCGCAGGCCGCCGCTGCGGTCACGCTCGAGCAGTTGCAGGGCCATGCGCTGGGCGGTTTTCTGGCCGACACCCGGCAGAATGCGCAGGCCGTCGATCAATTGGCGGATGAGGGGGCTGAAGCTCATGGGAATGGCCTGACAAATCAATAAGAGGCGGTTTATACCCAGCGTGGGCAGTGGCGTCAAATCAGCCTCCAGCCCCACACCGTCCTTGTAGGAGCGGCCTTGTGTCGCGATGGGGCGCGCAGCGGCCCCAGGAGCTTTGCTTCGCAGCATGAATTGCCGCGGCTGATGCGCAGCCCTATCCGACCGGTCCGGCGCCCCGGCAAGGCCGCGCCTACAAAAGAGCAGACCGCATCTGGCCTGAAATTTCTGCACAAAAAAACCGCCGCTGTTGTCAGCGGCGGTTTCGGTATCGCAATGCCCTTAGAACGGCATCTTGAAGCCCGGAGGCAGTTGCATGCCGGCGGTCATGCCGCCCATCTTGTCCTGGCTGCTCTGCTCGATCTTGCGCACGGCATCGTTAAGCGCGGCGGCGATCAGGTCTTCCAGCACTTCCTTGTCGTCTTCGTCAGTCGACATCAGGCTCTGGTCGATGCTGACGCGCTTCACGTCGTGACGACCGGTCATCACCACGCTCACCAGGCCGCCACCGGACTGACCGGTGACTTCGGCGTTGGCCAGTTCTTCCTGCATCTTGGCCATTTTTTCCTGCATCTGCTGGGCCTGCTTCATCAGGCCGGCCATGCCACCTTTCATCATGGGGGTATACCTCGATTGGGTCATGTGATGCGGCCCGGCACCGGGCCGGCCGCATGGTTATCCGTTACTGGCCCTGATTGGCCAGGGCCTCTACAGGCTCAATAGTATCCTGCCGCACCTTGGCACCGAACAACTTGATCATTTGCTGGATCAACGGATCCTGCTCGATCGAGGTGACCGCGTCCTGCTGGCGCTCGGCACGCTTGCGCGCCCCTGCCTGGGCCGGGGTTTCCTGCTCGGGCAGGATCAGCTCGATACGCAGGTTCAGGGTACGCCCCAGGTGCTGGTTGAGCGCATCGTTCAGGCGCCGCTGCTGGGTGGCGTTGAACAGCGCGCCTTGGCCAGGGTCCAGGTGCAGCAGCCAGTCATCGCCATCGGCGGCGATCAGGGTACAGTTTGCCGCGATGTTGCCTGTCATCCCGGACACAGGCAACTGCGGGAATAATTCCAGCCATTGCAGGGCCAGGCCGGTGGCCGGCTTGGCCGCTGGCAGCGGTTGCGCGACAGGTTTGGGCGCCTCTTCCTGGATGTGTTCGGCCAGTTCGTCCAGGTAGCTGAAGCCGACCGGGTCGCTTTCACCGCCGTAATAGTCGTCGTCCAGCGGCGGCTCATCGTCGCGATCCATGCCCACGGCGGCGTAGGCGGACGGATCGAAAGGCGGCGCGTCGGCTTCAGGCTGAGGTGCCGGCCGGGTTGCCGGCGGCGCAGGCTGAGGCGCTGCCTGCGGGGCAGCCAAGGGCTCTGGCACAGGCTCGACCGGCGCAGGCTCGGAGGCTGCGACCGGCTCCTCCCAAGGCAGGTCAACCACCTCGGCAACCGGCTCGGGCACTGAAATGGCCTCGATCTCGGCTTTCAGCGCGGTGTCTGGTTCCTGTTCCGGTTCATGGTCAGCTGTGGCAGGCGGCGGCACTACCAGCGGCGCAGTGGCAGGGGCAGGTTCTGGCGACACAGCCTCGGCAGGGGGCGGCGCCACGGCAACCGCTGGCGCTGCCACCGGGGTTGCAGGATCAGCTGTGGCCTGGCTGATCCCCACTGGCTTTAGCACCGGCTTCGGCGCATCGTCGGTGTCGGCCGGGCGGAACGCCAGCATGCGCAGCAACACCATTTCGAAGCCGCCACGCGGGTCCGGCGCCAAGGGCAGGTCACGGCGACCGATCAGGCCCATCTGGTAGTAGAACTGCACGTCCTCGGCGGGCAGCGCCGACGCCAGCGCCAGCACCCGGTCACGGTCGCCCTGGCCGTTGTCCACGGCCTCTGGCAGCGCCTGGGCAATGGCTACGCGGTGCAGCACATTGAGCATTTCGGCCAGCACGCCAGCCCAGTCCGGCCCCTGCTCGGCCAGGTTGCGCACGGCCTCGAGCAAGGCCCGGGCGTCGCCTTCGAGCAGTGCCTGCAACACACCATAGACCTGGCCGTGGTCAAGGCTGCCAAGCATCGCGCGCACATCGGCCGCCAGCACCTTGCCCTCGCCAAAGGCGATGGCCTGGTCGGTCAGGCTCATGGCGTCGCGCATCGAGCCATCGGCGGCGCGGCCCAGCAGCCACAGGGCATCGGGTTCGAACGGCACGTTCTCAGCGGCCAGCACGTGACTCAGGTGCTCGACCACCCGCTCCGGGCTCATGTTCTTCAGCGAGAACTGCAGGCAGCGCGACAGGATGGTGGCCGGCAGCTTCTGCGGGTCGGTAGTGGCCAGGATGAACTTGACGTAGGGAGGCGGCTCTTCCAGCGTCTTGAGCAAGGCGTTGAACGAGTGGGTCGAGAGCATGTGCACTTCGTCGATCAGGTAGACCTTGAAGCGCCCGCGGCTGGGGGCGTACTGCACGTTATCGAGCAGTTCGCGGGTGTCCTCGACCTTGGTACGGCTGGCGGCGTCGATCTCGATCAGGTCGACGAAGCGGCCCTCGTCGATTTCCCGGCACACCGAACAAGTGCCGCAGGGTGTAGAGGTGATGCCGGTTTCGCAGTTCAGGCACTTGGCGATGATTCGGGCGATGGTAGTCTTGCCCACGCCACGGGTACCGGTAAACAGGTAGGCATGGTGCAGGCGCTGGTTGTCCAAGGCATTGATCAAGGCCTTGAGCACATGGGCCTGGCCGACCATTTCGCGAAACGAGCGCGGACGCCATTTACGTGCAAGAACCTGATAACTCATCGAAAAACCATCGTAGCCTGATCGAGCGGAAGATCGCTAATGCTAGCGGAGCGGGGGCAAAATTGCACCCTGCGCGAGTCGTCTAAGCTTCAATACTGACGCGCTGTCCAGGGAGGATTGCTTTTGCGAACACTGCTGACCCTGTTACTGCTTTGGTGCTCCTGCAGCCTGGCTGAGCAGCCCGTAGTGCGTTTTTCCGTAGCTGAAAGCTGGAGCATGCCACTGGTGCGCATCGAAGGCGACCAGCCGGTGGAGGGTTTGCTGTACGACCTGATGCAGGCCATGGCCAGGGAAGTGGGCGTCCGCCCGGCGTTTCACGTGATGGCCCGCCTGCGCTTGCAGGAGGCCATGAACAGTGGCGATATCGATGTGCGCTGCTATGTGAGCACCCAATGGTTCAATGACCGGCCGGGGGATTTTGTCTGGAGCATCCCGCTGATTCACCAACGTGACGTGCTGGTGGGGGGGGTGGGTGAAAGCCACCCGATGCCACCTGAGGATCTGCCACCCCAGACGGTCGGCACCGTGCTGGGCTACACCTATTCGACCCTGCAGCCTCTGCTGGACCAAGGCCGATTGCAACGCGAAGACAGCCGCAGCCAGCTGCTGGTGCTGCAGAAGCTGCAGGCGGGGCGGTATCGGCATGCGGTAAGCAACCAGCTGTCGTTGCAGTGGTTCAACCAGGGCTTGCCGGCGCAGCAGCAGCTGCCTGCGCTGGCAGTGCTGGAGGAACAGGACCTGGGGTGCATGGTGCGCAATGATCCGGCGATACCGACGCAGAGGCTGCTGCGGGCCTTGGTGCGGATGAAGCAGTCCGGTGAGATCGAGCGGATTGTGCAGCGGTATGGGGGGATCGGGTTGGTTGGGGTACGGCGGTAGTGCTTGATGGCGCAGCCGTGCCAGCACTGCCGCATCTCCCTATCTCCTCACACCGAAGCCAGCAGCCGCGCACTCACAAACAGCCCTACGCCAAACACGAAGTGCGTGGCCAGGCTCTTAAGGCAGTTACGCGCAGGCATCGGCGTTTTTGACGCAAAGAACCCCGCCCCCATCGCCGGCTGCATGAAGCACAATGGCGCCACGACGGTCAGCACACCTAGCGCCAGCGCTGGCACCAAGGTAGGGACCAGCAACCACCCCTCCCCCGCAACCACCACCAGAAGCACCGCGAACAGCACGCCAATGGCGTAATGAATCACCCAGCCCAACGCCAGTTCATGCCGAACCGGCTCGGCCTTGGCAATCGCCTGATGCCGCACACGCCCGCTCAGCAAATGCCCCGCCCAGCGCCCGACCATGGCCATATTCAACGTGGCGATACCCAGCCGCCTGAGCAGAAGCGCCCACAGGTCCATCACTACCGTGGCACCGATACCAATGGGCAACGCAGCGGAAAATATCGATAAAAATGTCATGCAAAAGCCCTCCAGGATTGACGATCAACACCATGCCGCGCAGCATAGAAGTTGAAGTCAACTTCAAGTCAAGGGCCCGAATGGATATTGCTGACGTCGCCAAGCGCACAGGCGTACGTGCATCGACGCTGCGTTATTACGAGAAGAAAGGCTTGCTCAAGTCCTTGGCCGGACCTGGGCAACGGCGGCAGTTCGCCGCCGATGTTGCGGACCGCCTGGCGTTGATCGCCCTAGGGCAGGCTGCAGGTTTTTCACTGGACGAAGTGGGGGCGATGCTGGTGGACCTGCAGGTAGACCGGCAGATGCTGATGGCTAAGGCGGACGAACTTGATGCGCGGATCAAGCAGTTGCAGGCCATGAGCAAGGGCTTGCGGCACGCAGCGCAATGCCCGGAAGAAGATCATTTGGCATGCCCGAAATTCCGCCGCCTGATGCAGCTAGCTGCGGCGGGGCTTGGGAAAAAAGGGGGCTACACAGGCCTGACGAGATGACAGTCAATGCGTGTGTAATACGCAAAAGGGCTGCCGTGATGCGCTGGCGGTAATAAAAAATATAGAACCGCGCGACTGATCCCAGTTTTGGGATCAGTCGGATGCTTTTTAAACTGGCAGCCACTGAAGTTAGCCAGAGATGCATGGCTTTTTCGGACCATCCCTAAAAAGGTGTGTACCGAATGTTATCGAGATGCACATTTGTACCGCCATCCATGAACTCAAACGACTTGATGGCAGAACTAGGTGAGGTGAATGAAACCCGTGTGGAATGAGGTCGATACCCCGCCGGCTTGGCATCGGAAAATTTCGGCGCTGGAATGGTAGTAATCACAGTGCCGGCTGCCGTGTAAAAGCGTACTTTATGCGCCCCTCTAAAATCATCCGCGATATCAAAGCTGATCGCCTTGGCCAACCCTCTCAGAGTAAATTTTATATGGGCACCATGGCCCGTAGAAATAATATTCCCCCAGGTTGGATACCAACCATCGCAGCGGCTACACAACAATGAGCAATGGCCTCTGGTCACTGTAACGGTTAGCCCAGGGCACTCTAGTACCGCCCCAAGCGGCAAAGTCCTGGCCCCAACCGACTCAAAATTCTCCTTGGAAACCGCTCCAATAAGCTGCAAATTAAGCACATTGGAAAGAGTGACCTGCGTGGTCCCATTGCGTACCAATTCGTAGCGCACAGCAAGGGGTTGAGCAGCACTATCCAGCAGTGATTTCATGTTCTGAGCGAGTACTCGATCAAGCGGCAAATTGAATGTTTTGGCACCCGCACTGGTCAGCAGCATCTTACCGCTTGAGTAATTACCGACCTTGATGACAACTTCATCGCCAAGCGCCAGACTGGGGTGATCGACACGCACGGGGAGTAGATTGTCAATGATTGGTGTCAGGTTCAGTTTGCCGCCCACTTCCAAGGGCACCACTGGAGCGCCAATGAAATTCTTCTGCATCGCTGCGGTTGCCACGGTGAAGACAAAATCAGCGGATGCAGCAATAGGCTTTCCTGGCCATTCGACCGCGTAGTATACCGTCATTTCTACAGGCGCTGCACCTTCTAACTCATAGACAGAGCGAGGCACAGTGAATCGAAAGGGTCCGTTATCATCTTTAGAGACTTTCAGTTCGTCGCGATAATAATCACCTTCAGAGGTTTCCCAATGCAGGTAAATCGTGCACGGGGCCGGTTGCTCAGCACCCTCAGGGATCTCGATGACCATATTGAATTCATATTCATCATTATCGGGATCCAGGGTGCTATTGATCAGCGGCAATTCAGTTGCAGGTGCCGGCAGGCTCTCAACAGGGTCGCCAATTTCGTAAGTTGCGGTTTCAGACTTGAAGACCTGCTTGCCTCGTGCCACGTGGTACGAGACTTTCACAAAACCACCTTCAAGCACCTTGAGGAAAGTCAGCCCAGCAAGCCGGATCGCTATCGGGCTGCCAACCATATTGCTGGTGACCGGTACCTTTTTTACAGGTATCGAAAGCGGGGAACCCTCCGATTTTGTACCATGCCACACAAGGGTAATTTCATCTTGTGCTTGAAAATTGGCAGTCAGCGGAATCAGGACATTAATGAATTTGAGGTCCGGATCAACCCAACCACCTTCTGTCTTGTGGATCGTCGGCACTGGCAACAACGAAGCCATGCCTGTAACGTTGATATACCCTTTCTTCGATGTAATGGGCACCCCAGTCTTGGGTGTCAACGTATATGAAAACTGTGCACTGCCTCCACCGAGTGGCCACCACTGATCGTACGGAACTTGAACTTGCTGAGGTTTGATCGAATCCTGGACGATGAGCGGCCCAAAGTTCTTTGATGTGCTTTGACCTTGCTCGGTAGTGCCCACCCAATGCAGGAGGAGACTGTCACCCACCTGAAACTTTCCAGGAAACTGAAGGGCCACATAGTCCAGTGAAATACTGGCAGTCTCGATCTCACCCGTTGTGATAACAGCACCATTACCACTCAGCACTTCAGGCGCGCTCAGCGTAACGCCTTCAGTATTGACCTCGACCTTGGTTTCTTCGGACCATTCCGATTCGTTACCAACGACATCTGCAACGTAATAATATACAGGCAATGATTTACTATCGCCCTCTGCCTTTACAACACCTTCCGGCACCATCAATTCAATAGGCTTACCGACCTGAGCTTCAGTCACCTTGTGCGAGATTTCCTGATCCCCCCAGTACACATAGATCACATCATTCTCATTCATGCTCAGATAGGCAAGTATGGTGACCTTGATACCTGCTTTTGCTTCGTCTTGACCAATAACGGAAGACGCAGGCAAGGCCACGACGGGCGCACTGAGCTCCAAGCCAACACCTTGCGTCCCTTTCACGCCCGGCTGACCTCTACGGAACAACGTGCTAACTGTCGGAGACTCAAGAAATGCGCCGCCGACTGCTTTGTACACCGTATACTTCAAAAAAGAGCTACCTTCTGGGATTTTCTTACCTTCAATCTTGAATGTCTTATACTTCCCTGCCTCACTACTAGTGATTTTCCCTCCCGCAACCAGATTCCCCCCCCAAAACAAGCCAAGATAGTCTTGCTCCGCCGTTTTGGCATCCAGAGCAACAAGCACAGTCACCGTACTCTCAGAATCCTCAACCAATTCATCACTGATCCCAAAATCCTCGGTGGCCGCAGGGTGAATCACATCATCTATATAAGGACGTTGCAAGGCTGTAGACGTCGTGTTCGGATATTTCGATTTCACGTAAGCCGCAAAGCCCTTGAGCTCTTCATCAATCGACGCGACGCCATCCACTGTTACTGGGGCGCTTGGGGGTACAGCTCCTGGTAAACTCATGGCTCATTCCTCACTCGTAACGGCATGGATTAAACAGCTCTACTGTAGGAGTGCCCGCTATGCAGGACAACTGGCAGAAATGTCAGGTCCAGCCCCTCTCCTTTCACATCTTTTGAGACCAGGGATGCTCCGACCAACTTCCCGCGCGGAAGCGGTGAGTTGATATTTCCCCGTCACGGTGAGCTATCTACAAATGCTATTAATAATCCCGAAATGAAAAACCCCGCAGACCTGGATCTGCGGGGCTTCATGTATGATGGCGGACAGATAGGGTAGGAAAAATGGCGGAGACACTGACAATTGCAACTGCTACGCCTACTGCGGGGTATCCAGAAGGAGCGGTACTTGCCGCTCCAGCTAGAGCCGCAGCAGCCACCTTCTTATCAAACGCAGTCTTGCGAGTTGTTTGGTTAGGTTGATCGCCAGTACCACGCCGCTGGGTACTGCAATGCGCATGCTACTGCCCTGTAGAAAATTGGGGCCGCAACCTCACAGTAACCTAACGAACACGACTATTACCACGGTAGCAAAAAGTGGTGGTGGAGCCTGTCTGAAGGCGGTTTATAGTCGGCTGGAATGCCGTCCACAGCGCACCACTAGGTGCAATACGGTACTGGCCCACTTCTAGATTTTCTTGGGAGGAAGTCCTTTAGAATTAAGGACTTACGTAATGGAGGCGGCCCCACCAGCCACACCCCGGCACTCGATGTTCCCGCTATGGCTGCTTCCTTCCGGATCTGACCAGGTTGACGGGTAATCAATGCGGGGGGACCGATGGGGCCACCACTACATGCCTCGCTGAGCAGCGAGTGGCGCCATTGTACCGGTCTTGGGGGCAGATACAACCTCTGGATGAGAAAAAGTCATCATTTCTCAATGACTTGTCCGGACAGGGGTGACCTGCAAAGGCCTATTCGCGGGTGAACCCGCTCCTACAATGGGAGGGGCGGCGCAAGGCCGCTCCTACAGGGGTGCGCAGAAGGGTTAGACCGCGATACCCTGCTCGGCCAGGAAGCCGATGAAGGCATCCTCATCGAGCACCTTCACCCCCAGCTCGCTGGCCTTGGCCAGCTTGGAACCGGCACCCGGCCCCGCCACCACGCAGTGGGTCTTGCCAGAAACCGAGCCGGCCACCTTGGCCCCCAGGCTTTCCAGCTTGTCCTTGGCTATGTCGCGGCTCATGCGCTCCAGGCTGCCGGTCAGCACCCAGGTCTGGCCCGCCAGCGGCAGGCCTTCGGCAACCTTCTTCTCGCTGCTCCAGTGCATGCCGAACGCCAGCAGCTGCGCCTCGATGGCCCGCGCCAGCTGCTGGTTGGCTTCATCCTTGAAGAACTCACGCACGGCATCGGCCTGCTTGGCCGCCAAGGCCTGGCGCAGGTCGATGCCGTCGGCCGCGATGATCTTTTCCAGGCTGTCGAGCTTGGCCACCAGCTTCTCGGCACCGGTCGGGCCGACCGAGGCGATGTCGAGCTTGGCAATCATGCCGGCCAGGGTGGTGCTGGCCGCAAACTCTGCCGCCAGCTCGCCTTCGTCCTGCAGCTGCATGCCGCTGTCCAGCAATTGCCTGATAACCTTCTGGTTGTGCTCGTCTTCGAAGAAGTTGTGGATCTCGTGGGCAACCTCCAGGCCGATGTCCGGCAGGTAGGTAAGCACCTGCGGCAGTGCCTGCTGCACCCGTGCCAGGCTGCCCAACGAGCGGGCCAGCACCTTGGCGGTTTCTTCACCAACATCCGGAATGCCCAGTGCATAGATGAAACGCGCCAGGCTCGGGCGCTTGCTGGCCTCGATGGCGTCCAGCAGTTTCCTGCTGGACACTTCAGCGAAGCCTTCCAGGCCGACGATCTGCTCGAATTCAAGCTTGTAGAGGTCTGCCGGCGAACCGATCAGGCCTTCGTCCACCAGTTGCTCGACGCTCTTCTCGCCAAGGCCGTCGATGTCCATGGCGCGGCGCGACACGTAGTGAATGATTGCCTGCTTGAGCTGGGCGCCACACGCCAGCCGGCCGACACAGCGATATACCGCACCTTCGCTGGTGGTTTCCTTGCCTTTGCTGCGCTTGACCAGCTGGGTACGCTCGACCTGCGAGCCACATACCGGGCATTCGCTTGGCACGGCGACCGGACGGGCACCTTCCGGGCGGCGCTCTAGCACCACCTGCATCACCTGCGGAATCACGTCGCCGGCACGGCGGATGATGACCGTGTCACCGATGCGCAGGCCAAGGCGGGCAATTTCATCCATGTTGTGCAGGGTGGCGTTGGACACGGTCACGCCGGCCACCTTGACCGGTTTCAGGCGGGCCACAGGCGTTACCGCACCCGTGCGGCCAACCTGGAACTCGACGTCGAGCACTTCGGTGAGTTCTTCCATGGCCGGAAATTTATGGGCGATTGCCCAGCGCGGCTCACGGGCACGGAAACCCAGCTCGCGCTGGGAGGCCAGGCTGTTTACCTTGAACACCACACCGTCGATTTCGTACGGCAGGTTGTTGCGCCGCTCGCCGATGTCGCGGTAGTAGGCCAGGCATTCCTCGATACCCGCCGCGTGCTTGAGCTCGCGGCTAATCGGCATACCCCAGGCCTTGAGCTGCTCGAGAACGCCGATATGGCTGTCGCCGATGCTCTCGGAAACCTGACCGACGCCATAGCAGCAGAACTCCAGCGGGCGGCTGGCGGTAATTTTCGAATCCAGCTGGCGCAGACTGCCAGCGGCGGCGTTGCGCGGGTTGGCGAAGGTCTTGGCGCCGGCCTCGGCCTGAGCAGCATTCAGCCGATCGAAACCGGCCTTGCTCATGTACACCTCGCCGCGCACCTCCAGCACCGCCGGCCAGCCCTCGCCCTGCAGCTTGAGCGGGATGTTGCGCACGGTGCGCACGTTGGCGCTGATGTCCTCCCCGGTGGTGCCATCGCCACGGGTGGCGCCCTGCACCAACTGGCCGTCGCGGTACAGCAAGCTCACGGCCAGGCCGTCGAGCTTGGGTTCGCAGCTGAAGTCGACCGCCCCGGGCTGGTCGAGGCCGTCAACCACGCGGCGGCCGAACTCACGCAGGTCGGCTTCCTCGAAGGCGTTGCCCAGGCTGAGCATGGGCACTTCGTGGCGCACCTGGCTGAAGGCGGCCAAGGCCTGGCCGCCGACGCGCTGGGTGGGCGAGTCGGGTGTTACCAGGTGCGGGTTTTCGGCCTCCAGGGCCTTGAGCTCGTTGAACAGACGGTCGTATTCGGCGTCGGGCACACTGGGCTCGTCGAGCACGTAATAGCGGTAGTTGTGCTGGTCGAGTTCGTGGCGCAGTTCGTGGATACGGGATTCGGCGGTCATGGGATTTGTCTTCTCTTGCAAAGCAAAAGAGCAGCCTGGAGGTGGTGACTGGAGCCTGGATTTGTTATCGCCTGCTCCGGCCCTATCGCCGGCAATCCAGCTCCCACAGGTACACCACAGGCCCGGTGGACAATGGTATGTCTGTGGGAGCTGGCTTGCCGGCGATAGGGCCGGAACAGGTAACAACAACACCCGAACCGACCAGCACGCCCTCAGGCTGCTCTTTCGTCTGGATCTGTCAGCGCTTCTGGGTCAGCGCGCGGCGCTCGAATTCGACGATGCGCTGGCGGTAGTGCTCGATGGTCTGGGCGGTCAGCACGCTGCGCTGGTCATCCTTGAGCTCGCCGTTGAGCTCGTGGGCCAGCTTGCGTGCCGCGGCCACCATCACATCGAAGGCCTGCTTCGGATGACGCGGGCCTGGCAAGCCAAGGAAGAAGCTGACTGCGCGGGTGCTGAAGTGGTCGATGTCGTCCAGGTCGAACACACCAGGCTTGACCGCATTGGCCATGGAGAACAGCACTTCGCCGTGACCGGCCATGCTCTCGTGACGGTGGAAAATGTCCATTTCGCCGAAGCGCAGGCCGCTTTCCAGGATGTTCTGCAGCAGTGCCGGCCCCTTGAAACCGCCCTCGTCGCGGGAGATCACGCTGATGACCAGCACTTCCTCTGCCGGCGGCAGCTCCTTGACGCTGCTGCTGGCAGGCGCCGC
>Ga0302347_1001811_pt1 | contig 24252 bp, 29 predicted proteins | sample PhyWR1_FD_202178 | JGI IMG/M metagenome (GOLD analysis project Ga0302347, IMG submission 202178) | Leaf surface microbial communities from wheat plants in UC Gill Tract Community Farm, Albany, California, United States - DLSL W.R1 (v2)... | ecosystem: Host-associated > Plants > Phyllosphere >...
AAATCAGATACGTGCGACATGACAACCCCTTAGAAATAACCTTGACGTTTTTTATCTTCCATCGAGCCTGCGCCATCGTGATCGATGACTCGGCCCTGGCGCTCGGAAGTTCGCGTCAGGAGCATTTCCTGGATGATGTCGGTCAGGGTTTCTGCCTCGGACTCTACCGCGCCAGTCAGCGGGTAGCAGCCCAGAGTACGGAAGCGGACCTTTTTCTTGACGATGCGCGCCTTGTCTTCGTCAGACAGGTGCTCAAGGATGCGATCGTCGTCGATCATGATCAGTGTGCCGTTCTTCTCGATGACTTCACGCTCAGCCGCGAAGTACAGCGGCACGATCGGGATGCCTTCAAGGTAGATGTACTGCCAGATGTCGAGTTCGGTCCAGTTGGACAACGGGAACACGCGAATCGACTCGCCTTTGTTGACGTTGCCGTTGTAGACGTTCCACAACTCAGGGCGCTGGTTTTTTGGGTCCCAGCGGTGTTTGCTGTCACGGAACGAGTACACGCGCTCTTTGGCACGGGACTTTTCTTCGTCGCGACGGGCACCACCGAAGGCGGCATCAAAACCGTGCTTGTCCAGCGCCTGTTTGAGGCCCTCGGTTTTCATGATGTCGGTGTGCTTGGCGCTGCCGTGGGTGAAGGGGTTGATCCCTTGCGCCACGCCGTCCGGGTTTACGTGAGTGATGAGGTCCAGGCCCAGCTCGGCAACCATCTTGTCGCGAAAGCTGTACATCTCCTGGAATTTCCACTGGGTATCGACATGCATTACCGGAAACGGCAGCTTGCCAGGGAAAAATGCCTTGCGGGCAAGGTGCAGCATTACGGCGGAATCTTTACCAATGGAGTACAGCATCACCGGGTTATCGAACTCGGCGGCCACCTCGCGAATGATATGGATGCTCTCCGCCTCCAACTGTTTCAGGTGCGTCAGTTTGTCGACCATGGCTACTCACGAAAGCTATCTTATTAACGGCCTGCGGGCCGTGTTCGAGGGTCGAATGCTAGCACAGCGCCTACTTCTATTGAGGGCGCCAAGTAGACCTAAACGATCTAAGAATAGATCGCCAGGTTTGGCCATCGCGCCTACTGTAGTCGCTGCCGCAGGCTGCGATGGGTTGCGCAGCAGCCCTGCTTTTGGGGTTAAAAGCGAAGGTCCTACGGCCCTTATCGCAGCCTGCGGCAGCGGCTACAGATGTTTGCCACAGTTTTAAATCGGGTTGGGGCAGTCGATGAACAGGTGTTCCAGGGCAAAGCGTCGCGCCAAATAGTCGCCCAGCGCCTGTACGCCGTAACGCTCGGTGGCGTGGTGGCCGGCAGCGATGAAGCTGATGTCGTTTTCCCGCGCGCTATGGAAGGTTTGCTCGGACGCTTCGCCGCTCAAGTACAGGTCAACGCCCGCCAGCACGGCCTGGTCGATAAACCCTTGGCCGCCGCCGGTGCACCAGCCTACGCGGCGAATCATGTCGCTGCCTTCAATAAGTAACGGTTCACGCCCCAACGCTTCCTGGACACGGCGGGCAAAGTCGCGAGCAGTCATCGGTTCGGCCAATGACCCCACCAGGCCCACGACTTTGTTGTTGGCCGGATCCAGCGGGCCTTCAACGGTGATGTCCAGTTGCCGCGCCAATTGCACGTTATTGCCCACCTCAGGGTGCAGGTCGAGTGGCAAGTGATAGGCCAGCAAGCTGATGTCATGCTTGAGCAAGGTTTTAAGACGGCGCTGCTTCATACCGGTGACGCACGGGTCTTCGCCCTTCCAGAAGTAGCCGTGATGCACCAGGATCAGGTCGGCCTCAGCCTCGACAGCGGCATCCAGCAACGCCTGGCTGGCAGTGACCCCGCTCACAATTCGCAATACTTGTGGTCGGCCTTCGACTTGCAGGCCGTTGGGGCAGTAATCGCTGATTGCAGCGCTGTTCAGGTAACGATTTGCTTCTTCTACCAGCGTGCTCAGGGCGACAGCCATAAAAGACTCCTAAATATAGCGTTCAGAGGCGCTCAGGCACTCGTATAATGGCCGCCATTATGGGCCGTCATGGTGGCTCTGCAACCTTCAGGATTAAGTTCAATGTTCAAGGCTTTGCGTTTTTTTGGCTGGCCATTGCTGGCCGGCGTGCTTATCGCTTTGCTGATTATTCAACGCTATCCAGAGTGGGTTGGCCTGCCGACGCTGGACGTTAATCTGCAACAAGCCCCGCGCACCAGTTATGTGCAGCAAGGCCCTGTGACCTATGCCGACGCCGTGACCCGCGCTGCCCCGGCAGTCGCCAACCTGTACACCACCAAAGTGGTGAACAAAAACGCCAGCCCGCTGTTTGAAGACCCGCAGTTCCGACGTTTTTTCGGCAACAACGCGCCCAAACAAAAGCGTATGGAATCGAGCCTCGGCTCGGGCGTGATCATGAGCCCGGAAGGCTATTTGCTGACCAACAACCACGTAGTGGCAGGTGCTGACCAGATTGTCGTGGCGCTTAAAGACGGTCGCGAAACCCTGGCCCGCATGATCGGCAGTGACCCGGAAACTGACCTGGCCGTGCTCAAGATTGACCTGAAAAACCTGCCCTCGATCACCATTGGTCGCTCTGACGCCTTGCGCATCGGTGACATCGCGCTGGCCATTGGCAACCCGTTTGGCGTGGGGCAAACCACCACCATGGGCATCATCAGCGCCACCGGGCGTAACCAGTTGGGCCTGAACAACTACGAAGACTTTATCCAGACCGATGCCGCGATCAACCCTGGCAACTCGGGCGGTGCGCTGGTGGATGCCAACGGCAACCTGACCGGCATCAACACCGCGATCTTCTCCGAGTCGGGTGGCTCGCAAGGTATTGGCTTTGCGATCCCGATTAACCTGGCGATGGAAGTTATGAAGTCGATAATCGAGCACGGCCAGGTGATCCGTGGCTGGCTGGGAATTGAGGTTCAGTCACTGACACCGGACCTGGCCGAGTCGTTTGGCATGAATGGACGCCCGGGGATTGTCGTCGCGGGGATCTTCCGTGATGGCCCGGCGCAAAAAGCCGGTATGCAACTGGGTGATGTGATCCTGAGCATTGACGGCGAACCGGCCAACGATGGTCGTCGTTCGATGAACCAGGTGGCCCGCATCAAGCCTTCGGACAAGGTGGCGATTCTGGTCTTGCGCAATGGCAAAGAGCTCAAGCTCACCGCCGAAGTGGGCCTGCGGCCACAGCAAGAACAACCGGCACATACCGAGAAATAAACACAACCCCCGTAGGAGCTGCCGCAGGCTGCGATCTTTTGATCTGTTAAAAGATCGCAGCCTGCGGCAGCTCCTACAAGTCGTCAGCTAGATATCAGCCAACCCTTCAATCAGCGCCGCGTTCTGCTCAGGCGTGCCAATGGTAATGCGCAGGAACTGGGCGATACGCAGTTGCTTGAAGTGGCGCACGATCACGCCCTGCTCGCGCAATTTGGCCGCCAGTGCTGCCGCATCGTGTTCCGGGTGGCGGGCAAAAATAAAGTTTGCCGCCGACGGCAACACTTCAAAACCCAACGCCTTCAACTGACCGACCACGTGCTCGCGGCTATCGATGACCGCCTGGCAGGTCTGTGCGAAGTAATCACGGTCGGCAAAAGCCGCCGCCGCGCCGACGATGGCGATGCGGTCCAGCGGGTAGGAGTTGAAGCTGTTTTTAATCCGCTCCAGGGCCTCGATCAGGTCAGGATGGCCCACCGCTAGGCCCACCCGCAAACCGGCCAGCGAGCGCGATTTGGACAGAGTTTGCGTCACCAGCAGGTTCGGGTAGCGGTCCACCAGGCTGATGGCGGTTTCACCACCAAAGTCGATGTAGGCTTCGTCCACCACAACCACTGAATCCGGGCTGGCCTTGAGCATCTGCTCAATGGCGTCCAGCGCCAGCAAGCAGCCCGTGGGCGCGTTGGGGTTCGGGAAGATGATGCCGCCGTTGGGCTTGGCATAGTCCGCAGGCTGGATCTGGAACTGCTCATCCAGCGGCACCGCGTCGAACTCGATGCCATACAGACCGCAATACACCGGGTAGAAGCTGTAGCTGATGTCCGGGAACAACAGCGGTTTGTCGTGCTGCAACAGGCCATTGAAGATGTGCGCCAGCACTTCATCAGAACCGTTGCCGAGAAACACCTGGTTGGTTTGTACGCCGTAATACTCGGCCACCGCCTGCTTGAGCAGGTCACTGTTGGGGTCCGGGTACAGACGCAGGTTGTCGTTAACTTCGGCCTGCATCGCAGCCAGCGCTTTGGGCGATGGCCCGTAAGGGTTCTCGTTGGTGTTGAGTTTGACCAGCTTGGTCAGTTTTGGCTGCTCACCCGGTACGTAGGGCACCAGCTCTTTAACGAACGAACTCCAGAATTTGCTCATGCTTATTGCCCCTGTTCGGTGTCGGCGATGATCCGGTATTCAGCACTGCGGGCGTGGCCGGTCAACGACTCGCCACGGGCCAGAATCGACGCGGTTTTGCCCAGTTCAGAAGCGCCCTGCTCCGAGCAAAAAATGATCGATGAACGCTTTTGGAAGTCGTACACACCCAGCGGCGACGAGAATCGTGCGGTGCCCGACGTCGGCAATACGTGGTTCGGGCCTGCGCAGTAATCGCCCAGGGCTTCGGAGGTGTGACGGCCCATGAAGATCGCCCCGGCGTGACGGATCTGTGGCAGCCAGGCTTGCGGGTCTGCCACCGACAGCTCCAGGTGTTCCGGGGCAATGCGGTTGGCAACGTCCATGGCTTGCTGCATGTCATTCACCAGAATCAACGCGCCACGGCCATTGATCGAGGTGTTGATGATGTCGGCACGCTCCATGGTCGGCAGCAGTTTGGCGATGCTGGCGGCCACCTTGTCGAGGAACTCGGCATCCGGGCTGACCAGAATCGCTTGCGCGTCTTCGTCGTGCTCGGCCTGGGAGAACAGGTCCATGGCGATCCAGTCCGGGTCGGTCAGGCCGTCGCAAACAACGAGGATTTCCGAAGGCCCGGCGATCATGTCGATCCCCACCTGGCCAAACACGTGGCGCTTTGCGGTGGCCACGTAGATGTTGCCCGGCCCGACCACCTTGTCGACTTGCGGCACGCTTTCAGTGCCATAGGCCAACGCTGCAACGGCTTGGGCACCACCGATGGTGAACACCCGGTCAACCCCGGCAATGCAGGCAGCAGCGAGTACCAGCTCGTTGATTTCGCCACGCGGCGTTGGCACGACCATAACCACTTCGCCAACGCCTGCCACTTTGGCCGGGATCGCGTTCATCAACACAGAAGACGGATACGACGCTTTGCCGCCCGGCACGTACAGACCGGCGCGGTCCAGTGGCGTGACCTTCTGCCCCAGCACGGTGCCGTCGGCTTCGGTGTAGCTCCAGGAGTCTTGCTTTTGTTTTTCGTGGTAGCTGCGCACACGCTGTGCGGCTTTTTCCAGTGCTTCACGCTGCGCGGCGGTGATGCGGGTCAAGGCCAGTTCCAGGCGCTCACGCGGCAGGATCAGGTCGGCCATGGCGTTAACGCTCAAGCCGTCAAAACGCTGGGTGAACTCAACCAGCGCCGCATCGCCACGCTCACGCACGGCTTTGATGATGTCGAGCACACGCTGGTTGACCGAGTCGTCAGACACACTTTCCCAGCTCAGCAGATGATCCAGATGCTGCGCGAAGTCCGGGTCAGCAGCGTTGAGTCGGCGAATTGCAGTGGGAGCGGTCATAGCGAGGGCCTCGGTAATGGGCGTTTGCTTGGAATTAAGGGGTGCAAGTATCAGGCACGGCAAGACTACCAAGCCATCCGCGTGGGTACCTGAAATTTCTGGCTATTACACGGATGGATGGGCGCGACGTAAAGATGCTGGATCCAGGGTCGCGCAGGTGTGTCAGCCGCGGTGTCGAGACTCGACTGCTTTGCGCAGGGTATCGATCAGGGCTTGAATGCGGGCGTGCTGCATTTTCATCGACGCTTTGTTAACCACCAGACGGGAGCTGATGGCAGCGATGAAATCTTGTGGCTCAAGGCCGTTGGCACGCAGGGTGTTACCGGTATCGACGACGTCGATGATTTTGTCGGCCAAGCCGATCAGCGGAGCCAGTTCCATCGAGCCGTAAAGCTTGATGATGTCGACCTGACGGCCTTGTTCGGCGTAGTAACGCTTGGCGATATTGACGAACTTGGTGGCAACGCGCAGGCGGCCTTTAGGTTCGGCGGCGCCGACAGCACCGGCTGTCATCAGCTTGCATTGGGCAATCTGAAGGTCCAGCGGCTCATAAAGGCCCTGGCCGCCGTATTCCATCAGCACGTCTTTACCGGCGACACCGAGGTCGGCTGCACCATGCTCGACATACGTCGGCACATCGGTGGCACGGACGATCAGCAGACGGACGTCCGGCTGGGAGGTCGGGATGATCAGCTTGCGGCTTTTGTCCGGATTCTCTGTCGGCACAATGCCTGCTTCAGCCAGAAGCGGCAGGGTGTCGTCAAGGATACGGCCCTTGGACAGTGCAATGGTCAACATGGGAAACGTAAGTCCTTATCAGGGTACTTATGCCCGGCGCAATCGGCGCCGGACATGCATCGAGCCTGATATCAGGCTCGACTTGAACGATTCAAGGCCAGGTAAGGTAACGCGTGCGAGCGCTTACGTCACCTGGCGGCTGGACACGATCCCTGTGCCCATGATGCCAAACCCCAAAACTAGCCCGGAACGCGGCGGATTTTGGCACCCAGCATTTGCAGTTTTTCTTCGATGCACTCGTAACCACGGTCTATGTGGTAGATGCGGTCGATCAGGGTGTCGCCTTCAGCAACCAGTGCCGAAATAACCAGGCTGGCCGAAGCACGAAGGTCGGTAGCCATGACGGGCGCGCCTTTGAGCGTTTCAGTACCGGTGACGATGGCAGTGTTGCCTTCTACCTGGATCTTGGCGCCCATGCGGTGCAGTTCGTAAACGTGCATGAAGCGGTTTTCGAAGATGGTCTCGATCACTGCGCCGGTGCCTTCGGCAATGGCGTTGAGCGAGATGAACTGCGCTTGCATGTCCGTCGGGAACGCCGGGTATGGAGCCGTACGCACGTTGACCGCCTTCGGGCGTTTGCCGTGCATGTTCAGCTCGATCCAGTCTTCGCCGGTGGTGATCTCGGCGCCCGCTTCCTTGAGCTTCTCAAGGACGGCTTCGAGGATGGTCGGATCGGTGTCCTTGACCTTCACGCGACCGCCAGTCACGGCGGCAGCCACCAGGTAAGTACCGGTTTCGATACGGTCCGGCATCACGCGGTAAGTTGCCGGGTGCAGCTCTTTAACGCCATCAATGGTGATGGTGTCAGTGCCAGCACCGCTTACCTTGGCGCCCATGGCGTTCAGGAAGTTGGCCAGGTCTACCACTTCAGGCTCGCGCGCAGAGTTCTGCAATACGCTACGGCCATTGGCCAGAGCAGCGGCCATCATGATGTTTTCTGTGCCGGTTACGCTGACGGTATCAAAGAAGAAGTTGGCACCACGCAAGCCGCCTTCTGGCGCCTTGGCCTTGATGTAGCCACCTTCGACGTCAATCACTGCGCCCATGGCTTCGAGGCCACGGATGTGCAGGTCAACTGGACGCGAGCCGATGGCGCAACCGCCAGGCAGCGCAACTTCTGCTTCACCGAAGCGTGCAACCATCGGGCCCAGCACCAGGATCGACGCACGCATGGTTTTCACCAACTCGTACGGTGCGACCAGGGTCTTGATGGTGTTCGGGTTGATTTCGACGCTGAGCTTCTCGTCGATCACCGGCTCAATGCCCATGCGACCGAACAGCTCGATCATGGTGGTGATGTCATGCAAATGCGGCAAGTTGCCGACCGTGACCGGGCCATTGCACAGCAAGGTCGCTGCCAGAATCGGCAAAGCAGAGTTCTTCGCACCGGAAATACGGATTTCGCCATCAAGACGGGCACCGCCGGTAATAATCAATTTATCCATAACAATCTCGACGCCAAGGGGGCTCAGGTGCGCTCGGCCCAGGCCGCGCGGCTGAAGAATTTCATAGTCACCGCATGGATGCTGCCATCAGCAATCCACGGGTTCAAATGGGTATAGATGCTTTGTTGACGTTTGACCGGGCTCAAGGCCGCCAGCTCGTCACTAATCACGTTCAGCTGAAAGTTGCAGCCTTCGCCCTCAACTTCTACCTGAATTTCAGGCAGCTTCTCTTCAAGAAAGCTCTTAACTTCTACGGCCTGCATGCTCAACCTCAATCGGCGCCTAACGCGCGCGGGTCGGCCATCATACAAAAAAGCCCCGCGCCTGCGAACCCCGTATAACAGGACTCTGACGGGGGGCTTTCTTATAAGTGGCTATTAATGATGTGCCAGCAACTCGGTCAGACCCGAAACTTTGGCGATTTCACGCATGTCTTCGGGCAAACCGGTAATGGTCATTGGCTTGTTCAGGGCTTGTGCGTCACGGAGATAGCACAGCAGCAGGGACAAGCCCACGCTGCTGGATTTGGTGACCGCTGAGCAATCCACCACCAGGGCTTTGGCCAAGGCCTTTTTGATCAGGGCCTGGCCTTCCTTGCGCAAGCGCGGGCCGGTCTGATAGTCGAGCACGCCACTCAGGCGCAGCTCGCTTTCGCCAGCCAGGATAATGGCGGCGTCACTCATTGGCTCAGCTTCTCGTCGGTTTTTTCCTTGGCCTTGGCGACTTCGCCGGCCCAGTTATCAATGGTCTTGTCCAGATCATTGCCGTTACGCTGCATGGCATCAGCGAACTGATCACGGAACAACTTGCCGATGTTGATGCCGTTGATGATGACGTTACGTACTTTCCACTCGCCATTTATTTTAGTCAGTGTGTAGGAGACAGGGTAAATCGCGCCATTATCCCCTTTAACACTCATGTCGATACTGGCGCGATCACTTGCTCCGTAATTGCCCTTGTCAGGGGCAACAGTGATGCCTTTGTTCTTGAACTCAAGCAAAGCATTACCGTAGAACTGGAACAGGCTGCGCTTGAAGTTGTCCTGGAAGCGCTGCACCTGCGCAGGCGTGGCATTGCGCGAATACTTGACGGTCATGATGCTTTTGGAAACACCTTCAACGTCTACCACCGGCCCAACAATACTGTTCAGGGCGTCATAAAACTCGGCCGGACTGGCTTTGTATTTTTCTTTGTTGGCGTCCAGATCTGCCAACAGTCGAGTAGTCGTGTCCTGCACGATATCGTGAGGAGACTGACCCGGCGCAGCACTCGCCATCATCGGCAAAGCCGCCGCCAACATTACCAGCAGGCCACGGCGCAAGAGAGAAATCATCTTAAGGCTCCTTATTTGGCTTCTTTGCTAACGGTGTTCATGAGGAACTTGCCGATCAGGTCTTCGAGGACCAGCGACGATTGCGTGTCGTGAATGGTGCCGCCATCCTTGAGCACAACGTCATCCCCGCCCACGCTGATACCGATGTACTTCTCGCCCAACAGCCCGGCTGTGAGGATAGACGCCGTCGAGTCCGTCGGCAGGTTATTCACATCCTTTTCCACTTGCAGGGTGACGCGTGCCGTGAAGTTGTCACGATCCAGATCAATTGCCGTGACCTTGCCGATGGTGACGCCTGCCATGGTGACTTTGGCGCGCACCGTGAGACCTGCGATGTTGTCAAAGTAGGCATAGAGTTTGTAGGTGTCCGTGCTGGCAGTCGGCGACAGCCCACTGACTCGCAGGGCAAGTAACAGTAAAGCCAGGATGCCAGCCAGCAGGAACAGGCCGACACCGATTTCCATGGTGCGGTTTTGCATCAGAAATCTCCAAACATCAAGGCAGTCAAAATGAAGTCCAACCCGAGGACTGCCAGAGAGGCATACACCACGGTTTTGGTAGTGGCACGGCTGATCCCCTCTGATGTGGGCTCGCAGTCATAACCTTGAAACACAGCAATCCAGGTCACTACAAAAGCAAACACAATGCTTTTGATGATCCCGTTAATCACGTCACCACTGAAGGTCACACTGTTCTGCATGTTGGCCCAGTAGGAACCGTCGTAGACACCCAGCCAGTCGACTGCCACCCACGAACCGCCCCAGATCCCGACCACACTGAAAATCATCGCCAGCACCGGCAGGGAAATGAACCCGGCCCACAAACGTGGCGCAATGATGTATTTGAGCGGGTCAACACCGATCATTTCCAGGCTGGACAACTGTTCGGTTGATTTCATGTTGCCGATTTCGGCGGTCAGCGCCGACCCGGCACGCCCGGCGAACAGCAAGGCAGTCACCACCGGCCCCAACTCACGCAACAGGGTCAAGGCAACCATTTGCCCTACCGCCTGCTCGGAACCGTAGCTGGACAAAATACTGAAGCCCTGCAGCGCCAGCACCATGCCGATAAAAATACCGGACACCACGATGATGACCAGCGACATGACGCCCACAGAGTGCAGTTGTTTGAGCAACAGCCCAAACCCGCCGCCAATGCCGCCACGCCCCAGCAATGCATGGAACAGGAAGATGGTCGAACGGCCCAGCACCGAGACCATGTCGATCCCGGCTCTGCCGAATAACCCGATTCGGTCAATCATTGATTTTTTGGGCATTAACGCTTCCCCAGAAGATCGGTTCGGTAGTCCGACGCCGGAAAATGGAACGGGACCGGGCCGTCCGGATCGCCGTTCATGAATTGACGAATGCGCGGGTTATCCGCATTCATCAGCTCTTCTGGCGTGCCCTGCCCCAGCACCTGGCCATCGCCAACGACATAGAGATAGTCAGAAATACTCGCCGTCTCTGCCAGGTCGTGGGACACCACGATGCTGGTGATGCCCAACGCGTCGTTGAGCAGACGGATCAGCCGCACCAGAACCCCCATGGCAATCGGGTCCTGGCCAACAAAAGGTTCGTCATACATCAGGATCTGCGGATCCATGGCAATCGCCCGCGCCAGGGCTACTCGACGCTTCATGCCGCCCGACAGCTCATCGGGCATCAGATCGATGGCCCCGCGCAGCCCCACAGCCTGCAATTTAAGCAGCACGATGTCGCGGATCATGTCTTCTGGCAGCTGGGTGTGAACCCGCAGCGGGAACGCTACGTTTTCGAACACGTCCAGGTCGGTGAACAACGCGCCACTCTGGAACAACACGCCCATGTGCTTGCGCGCATCGAACAGGTCGCTGCGTGACAGGGTCGGCAGATTCTGGCCATTGACCCACACTTCGCCGCTGCTGGGACGCAATTGCATGCCCATCAAACGTAACAGGGTAGTCTTGCCGCAGCCGGACGGGCCCATGATTCCCGTGACCTTGCCACGCGGAATTCGAATATCGACATTATTGAAGATGCTGCGCGAACCGCGCTTGAAGGACACTCCCTTCAGCTCGACCGCGTAGGCGTTATCGGCGCTCATCTAAACTCCTTGCGATGCAGCTTCTGCCTCTCACCCGGGCACCATGCTTCTTATTAAGAAGCTCGCGCTCCTGAGCGGGCCGAACTGGCGGCGAACTATAGCACTGCTGATACAGACCGCCCAAGACCGAAGGAGTGCCCTCACAGGTTCCAGACAGCTAATAAATGCCAAATTAGCCGCAGTCCTGACACTGACTTGTAACCTGGTGCAACAAAGCATCACGATCAAGCGTGAGGGAATTGCGCATAACCGCTATAATCGTCGCCTTTTCTCAGGCTACCCGACTTCAAACATGAGCCAATCCAGCGACCTGATTCAATCTGCCCACCGTACTATCCGTCTTGAACTGGAAGCCGTCGAAGGCTTGCTGGCTCATATCGACGCTGATTTTGTACGCGCTTGCGAGATGATTCTGGCAAGTAAAGGCCGGGTTGTCGTGGTCGGCATGGGCAAATCCGGGCATGTCGGCAATAAAATTGCCGCCACCCTGGCCAGCACCGGCACCACGGCTTTTTTTGTTCATCCCGCAGAAGCCAGCCATGGCGACATGGGCATGATCACCAGCGATGACATCATTCTGGCCTTGTCGAACTCCGGCACAACGGCCGAAATCGTGACCCTGCTGCCACTGATCAAACGCCTGGGCATCAAGCTGATCAGCGTGACCGGCAATCCGAACTCGACGCTGGCCAAAGCCGCCGAGGTGAACCTTAACGTTCATGTTGCCCACGAAGCCTGCCCACTGAACCTGGCGCCGACCTCCTCGACCACCGCAGCCCTGGTCATGGGCGACGCCCTGGCCGTGGCGTTGCTCGAAGCCCGCGGCTTTACCGCAGAAGACTTCGCCTTCTCGCACCCCGGTGGTGCCCTGGGCCGCCGCTTGCTGCTGAAAGTCGACAACGTGATGCACTCCGGCGATGAACTGCCAAACGTGGTCCGTGGCACCCTGCTTAAAGACGCCTTGATGGAAATGACCCGCAAAGGCCTTGGCATGACCGTTATCGTTGAAGAAGACGGGCGACTGGCCGGGATCTTCACTGACGGCGACTTACGCCGCACCCTGGACCGCGAAATCGACATTCGCAATGCAACCATCGACTCGGTCATGACGCCGCACGGCAAAACGGCCAAGGCCGACATGCTGGCCGCCGAAGCTCTGAAAATCATGGAAGACCACAAGATCAGCGCGCTGGTGGTGGTCGACAAGGATGACCGCCCGGTGGGCGCCTTGAACATGCACGACTTGCTGCGCGCAGGAGTAATGTAATGACCAGCGATCTGCTTGAGCGTGGCAAACACATCAAACTTGCTGTCTTTGACGTCGATGGCGTACTGACCGACGGTCGCCTGTACTTCCTCGAAGACGGCAGCGAATTCAAGACCTTCAATACCCTGGACGGCCAAGGCATCAAGATGTTGATGGCCGGCGGTGTGCAGACCGCAATCATCAGTGGTCGCAAGACCCCGGTCGTTGAACGGCGCGCACAAAACCTGGGCATCCCGCACCTCTATCAAGGGCGTGAAGATAAATTGGTGGTATTGGACGAGCTTCTCGGCCAACTCGACCTAAGCTATGAACAGGTTGCCTATTTGGGCGACGACCTGCCCGACCTGCCCGTCATACGCCGGGTCGGCCTGGGCATGGCGGTGGCCAACGCTGCCGGTTTTGTTCGCGAGCACGCCCACGGCACTACCCAGGCACGCGGTGGCGAAGGTGCCGCCCGCGAATTTTGCGAACTGATCTTGCGCGCTCAAGGGCGCCTTGATGCAGCCCTCGCCGCCTACTTATAGAGCGTTTTATGCAGAGTAAAAAGATTCGCAACATTCTGTTATTCGCAGTCATTGCCGCGCTGTTTGCGGCCGTTGGCTACTGGAATATCAGCCCGGAGCGTTTTCTCGACAAGCCTGTTGCGCCTGTCGATGACACCGCTATCGACTATTACGCAATCAATGCTCACAGCCTGCAGTTCTTGCCCGACGGCAAACTGCAATATGAGCTGACATCAGACAAGGTCGAACATTTGCAGGCTTCTGAAGTCACATTAATGACCAAGCCAGACATGCAAATTTTCCGCGGCACGCCCTTCCCGTGGCACGTTCAGAGCGAGCGCGGCGAAGTTAACCCGGACGGTACCCAGGTCGAACTCATCGATTCTGTACGCGTTGCACGCACCGACGAGAAAAACCGCACTACGATTATTACCACGACCCGCATGACTGTATTCCCACAGAAGGAATATGCGCAGACCGACCGAGACGTTAGAATCGACGGCGCCGGTGGTGTGACGACTGGTAAGGGAATGAAAGCATATTTGAAAGACGGCAGGATGGACCTGCTGTCCAACGTAAGAGGACAGTATGAGTCTCGTTAAAACCCTCCCTTTATTGCTCAGCCTGAGCGCAGCACTGGGAAGCGCGAGCGCCTGGGCTCTGCCGGATGACAACAAGCAGCCTATCCGTATCCAGGCCGACGAAGCCCAACTGGATGACAAGCAAGGCGTTGCGACTTACAAGGGCGATGTGATCATCACCCAAGGGTCCATGAAAATTACCGGTAACACCGTCACCCTTACCCGCACCGCAGCGGGCGATATTGACGTGGTGACCTCGGTCGGCAACCTGGCGTATTTCGAACAACTGCAAAAAGTCGGTGATCCGAAACCGGTTCAGGCGTACGCCGTGACGATTCAATATCACGCGCCGCAAAACCGCATCGTGCTGATCGACAAGGCTAAAGTCATCAACGAAGGCAACACGACCGAAGGCGAGAAGATCGTCTACGACACCGTGAAGCAAGTCGCCAATGCTGGCCGGGCCAATGGCACGAACGTCACTGCGCCTCGTCCGCGCATTGACATGGTGATCCAGCCAAAGAGTAAAACCGACCAGCAGAAGGCCCAGTAATGGCAACCCTGAAAGCCCAGCATCTGGCTAAAAGCTACAAGAGTCGCCAAGTGGTACGCGATGTCAGCCTGTCGATCGACAGCGGGCAGATCGTCGGCTTGCTCGGGCCTAACGGCGCGGGCAAAACCACCTGTTTCTACATGATCGTCGGCCTGGTACAAGCCGATCAGGGCCGCGTGCTGATTGACGACCTGGACGTCAGCCACCAGCCCATGCACGGTCGCGCACGCGCCGGTATCGGCTACTTGCCGCAAGAAGCGTCGATTTTCCGCAAGCTGTCGGTCGCCGACAACATCATGGCGATTCTTGAGACACGCAAAGAGCTCGACAAGGCTGGTCGCCGTAAAGAACTGGAAAGCCTGCTGCAGGAGTTCCATATCAATCACATCCGTGACAACCTCGGCATGAGTTTGTCCGGCGGTGAGCGTCGCCGTGTAGAAATCGCCCGCGCCCTGGCGACCAATCCCAAGTTCATCCTGCTCGATGAACCTTTTGCAGGCGTTGACCCCATCTCGGTGGGCGATATCAAGCAAATCATTCACCACCTTAAGGCCAAAGGCATTGGCGTGCTGATCACCGACCACAACGTCCGTGAAACGCTCGACATTTGCGAAACAGCCTACATCGTCAACGACGGTCAATTGATCGCCGAAGGCGATGCTGAAACAATTCTCGCCAACAAGTTGGTGCGAGAAGTGTATCTGGGTCACGAGTTCCGCCTCTAAAGCTGCACCCTGAGCGCCATTTGAAGCATCAGGCAACCGCCCATGCTGCCAAATCCTTCAAGTGGCGCCCTCCCGCAGATCCCCCCCCCTAGCACAAACTTATTAAAAATGCCCCCTAGGCAAACGCCCCGCTTTCAGGCATATAATTTGCTTAAGTTTGGCGCTCACGCGCCCTGTAGTGGATGGCGCCATGCGCGCCGGCGAATAAGGTGTTAAGCCCCTGCCATGAAACCATCGCTAGTCTTGAGAATGGGCCAGCAGCTGACGATGACGCCTCAGCTGCAACAGGCCATCCGTTTGCTCCAACTGTCGACCCTGGACCTTCAACAGGAAATCCAGGAGGCCCTGGAATCCAACCCGATGCTCGAACGCCAGGAAGAAGGCGACGACTTCGACAACTCGGACCCTCTGGCCGACAACATCGAGCAAAAACCCAGCAGCGATATTCAGGAGCCTTCCTACCAGCAAGAGTCCGCCCCTACCGTGGACAACCTGGAAGACGGCGACTGGAGCGAGCGCATCCCCAACGAACTGCCGGTCGACACGGCCTGGGAAGACATCTACCAGACCAGCGCCAGCAGCCTGCCCAGCAGCGATGATGACGAGTGGGACTTCACCACGCGCACCTCGGCCGGTGAGAGCTTGCAAAGCCATCTGTTGTGGCAATTGAACCTGGCACCGATGTCGGACACCGATCGCCTGATCGCCGTGACACTCATCGACTGCATCAACAACCAGGGTTACCTCGACGAAACACTCGAAGAGATTCTGGAAGCCTTTGATCCAGAACTCGATATCGAACTCGACGAGATCGAAGCCGTCCTGCACCGCATCCAACAATTTGAGCCAGCCGGCATTGGCGCCCGCAACCTGGGCGAGTGCTTGCTGCTGCAACTGCGCCAGTTGCCCGCCAAGACGCCCTGGATCAACGAAGCCAAGCGCCTGGTCACCGACTACATCGACTTGCTCGGCGCGCGTGACTACAGCCAGCTGATGCGGCGCATGAAGCTCAAAGAAGACGAGCTGCGCCAGGTCATTGAACTGGTGCAAAGCCTCAACCCGCGTCCAGGTTCGCAAATCGAGTCCAGCGAAGCGGAATACGTGGTTCCTGACGTCATCGTTCGCAAGGACAACGACCGCTGGCTCGTCGAGCTGAACCAAGAATCGGTGCCACGCCTGCGGGTCAACCCGCAATACGCAGGCTTCGTACGCCGTGCCGATACCAGCGCCGACAACACCTTCATGCGCAACCAGTTGCAAGAAGCCCGCTGGTTTATCAAAAGCCTGCAGAGCCGCAATGAAACGCTGATGAAAGTAGCGACCCAAATCGTCGAGCATCAGCGTGGCTTTCTGGAATATGGCGATGAGGCCATGAAGCCGCTGGTACTGCATGACATCGCAGAAGCGGTCGGCATGCACGAATCAACGATTTCGCGCGTCACCACACAAAAATTCATGCATACCCCGCGCGGTATTTATGAATTGAAGTACTTTTTTTCCAGCCACGTCAGCACCTCGGAAGGCGGTGAATGCTCGTCCACCGCGATCCGCGCGATCATCAAAAAACTGGTCGCCGCTGAAAATCAGAAAAAGCCGTTGAGTGACAGCAAGATCGCTGGTTTACTGGAGGCACAAGGTATTCAGGTGGCCCGTCGGACCGTCGCCAAGTACCGCGAATCCCTTGGGATTGCGCCTTCGAGCGAACGCAAGCGTTTGATGTAAGTACGGGTCACAGCGTTTCAGTGGCAGGCGCTTCGGCCTGTCACTTTATGCAATGGCAACAGAAGGAGAAACTGTATGCAAGTCAACATCAGTGGACAACATCTGGACGTCACCCCAGCGCTGCGCGAATCGATCGATGACAAACTCAAACGCCTGGAACAGCACTACGACAAAATCACCAACGTGCAGGTGATCCTCTCTGTTGAAAAGCATCAACATAAAATCGAAGCCACTCTCAATATTCCCGGTGGAGAAGTTGTCGCCAATGCGGTCAATGAAGACATGTACGCCGCTATCGACAGCCTCTACGAGAAGCTTGATCGCCAACTGATAAAGCATAAGGAAAAGACCCAAAGGCAGCTCCAGGGCGCAACGGGTCGCTAATACTCCATCACCATGATTCGACTTGAAAATATCCTGACCCCCGGCCGTTCCTTGGTGAACGCGCCGGGCGGCAGTAAAAAGCGCGCACTCGAACAAGTTGCCAACCTGATCAGCCGGGAAGTACCTGATCTGGACGCGCAAAAAGTGTTTGAGGCGCTGATCGCCCGTGAAAAACTGGGTTCCACCGGTTTTGGTAACGGCATCGCAATACCTCATTGCCGTCTGGCTGGCTGCGAGTCGCCCATCAGCGCCTTGCTGCACCTGGACGCCCCCATAGATTTCGACGCCATCGATGGCGCACCGGTCGACCTTTTGTTCGTTTTGCTGGTGCCACAAGCGGCTACCGATGCGCACCTGGAACTGCTCCGGCAGATCGCCAGCATGCTCGACCGCAAAGACGTGCGTGACAGATTGCGCAGCGCACCCAGCAACGAAGCGTTGTATCAGGTTGTTCTGGACGTACAGAACGGTCAATAATCATGCGCTTAGTCATTGTCAGCGGACGCTCCGGCTCCGGAAAAAGTACAGCCCTCGCAGTCCTCGAAGACAACGGTTTTTATTGCATCGACAACCTGCCGGCCGGCTTGCTGCCTGAGCTGGCGGAACGCGCACTGATCCACACAGAACTACCGCAACCGCTGGTCGCCGTCTCCATTGATGCGCGCAACCTGCCGAGCCACCTGTCACGCTTTCCGCAATTGCTTGAGGAAGTGCGCAACCGGCATATCCAGTGCGATGTCCTGTATCTGGATGCCGATGAAGAAACCCTGCTCAAGCGCTTCTCGGAAACCCGTCGTCGACACCCGCTGAGCAGTGAAAGCCGCTCGCTGGCAGAGGCCATTCGCGATGAAACCCACTTGCTGGGGCCGATTGCCGACCTCGCCGACCTGACCGTTAACACCACCAATCTGAACCTGTATCAGTTGCGCGATACGATCAAGTTGCGCCTGCTGAACAAGCCCGAACCGGGCACAGCGTTCCTGATTGAATCGTTTGGCTTCAAGCGCGGCATGCCGGTAGACGCTGACCTGGTGTTTGACGTGCGCTGCCTGCCCAACCCGTACTGGAAGCCGGAACTGCGCGAGCAATCAGGCCTGGATCAACCCGTGGCGGATTACCTCGCGGCACAGCCGGATGTGGAAGAGATGTTTCAGGACATCTCCAGCTACCTGCTTAAATGGCTACCCCGCTTTGCCGCCAGCAATCGTGCTTATGTGACCATTGCTATCGGCTGCACAGGCGGCCATCACCGATCGGTGTATCTGACCGAACGGCTTGGCAAATGCCTGCAAGAAACTCTTAAGAACGTCCAGGTTCGCCACCGCGACCTGACTTGAAAGGACCCACCCCGCGATGCCTGCTCTGGAAATCGAAATCATCAACAAACTGGGCTTGCACGCTCGAGCATCAGCAAAATTCGTCGGCGTCGCCGGGAAGTTTCCGTGTCAGGTAAGAGCGGGTCGTACCCCTGAATCCATGGTCGACGGCAAGAGCATCATGGCCATGATGATGCTCGCTGCCGGCAAAGGCACCAAGATCCATTTGAAGACCGAAGGCGAGCAGGAACAGGAAGCGCTCGACGCACTGGTCAAGCTCATCAACAACTACTTCGATGAGGGTGAGTGAAGAACAGCCCGGTGTAACTGTAGGAGCGAGCTTGCCTCGCGATCTTTTAAGATCAAAAGATCGCGAGGCAAGCTCGCTCCTACGGGTTTGTTGGGGATCAATACAGGGCGTTAGCCCAGTGCGGTGTCCATCACCATCATCAGGCAAAAGCCGATGCACAAGCCCAGGCTTGCGAGCTTTTCGTGACCGTTGCGCCGCGATTCGGGGATCACTTCTTGAGTGACCACCAACAACATCGCACCCGCCGCCAACGCCAGTCCAAATGGCAATAACACTTCGGCCAGGTTCACTAGCCAGGCACACAGCAGCGCAAATACCGGCTCAACCAGGCCGGAGGCCGCACCGATCAAGAACGCCTTGACCCGCGACATGCCTGCACCCGCCAGTACCAGCGCGATCACCAGGCCCTCCGGGACGTCCTGCAAGGCAATGCCCATCGCCAGGCTGTCAGCATCTGGCATGCCGCCGCCCGCTGACACCCCGACCGCCATCCCTTCCGGGATGTTGTGCGCAATGATGGCAATCACGAACAGCCAGATGCGCGGCGCAATCACGGGCTCGCCGGGCTTGCTGATGATCATTTCAGGGGCAGCCCCGGAGACCTTGAGGTCGACCAGAAACAGAAAGAATGCCCCCAGCAAAATACCCGCACTGACCAGGCCGCTAGCGCCCCATGACGACAGCCCAAGATTTTGCGCCGCCGCAATGCCCGGCACAATCAACGAGAATGCCGTGGCCGCCAACATGACCCCCGCCCCAAAACCCAGCAAGGTGTCGCTTACCGCAACCGGCATTTTGCGGATAACCAATACCGGCACGGCGCCCAAAGCGGTGCCCAGCGCACACAGCGCACCGCCTTGCAGAGCCCGCAACAACCTGGGTTCAAGATCCAGCCAGACCAACCCCTTGGCCACCAGCAAGGCCGTGCCCGCCAACAGCAAGAGCGTGCCCAGCGCATAGCGGAACATCCGCACGCCACCCACCGCTAATATTTGCGTGCCCATAATCTGCCTGAATCCTTCTTGGTCGGCTTAGGCAATCGCAGCTGCATAGCGCCGCTCGACTTCGGGCCAATTAATCACGTTGTAAAACGCATTAATGTATTCCGGACGGCGGTTCTGATAACGCAGGTAGTAAGCGTGCTCCCAAACGTCCAGCCCCAGAATCGGGGTGTTGCCGTTCATCAGTGGGCTGTCCTGGTTACCGCTGCTTTCGATGATCAGTTTTTTCTCGGGGTTCACGCTGAGCCAGGCCCAGCCGCTGCCGAAACGGGTCAAGGCCGCTTTGGTGAAGTTTTCCTTGAACGTCTCCAGCCCACCCAGCTGTTCATCAATGGCCTTGGCCAATGCGCCTTTTGGGGTGCCGCCGCCGGTTGGGCTCATGACTTCCCAGAACAGTGAGTGGTTGGCATGCCCGCCGCCCTGGTTGATCACCGCTGCACGCAGTTTTTCTGGCAGTTCCTGGACGCTGGCGACCAGTTTTTCAACTGGCCATTTTGCCCACTCCGTGCCATCGACCGCGGCATTGAGGTTGTTGATGTAGGTCTGATGGTGCTTGGTGTAGTGAATTTCCATGGTTTGCGCATCGATATGCGGCTCAAGCGCGTCGTAGGCGTAAGGCAAGGCAGGCAAGGTGTAAGTCATATCAATGTGCTCCTGAGTGATGGCCGCTGACGGTTGAGAATTCGTGACTTGACTGAGCCACAGGGCTTTTGAGCAACAGCTCGGAACGCGGGTATTCGCCGTGATCGCTGATAAAGTTCAAAAGCTCAACGTAGGTTTTGCTGCTCTGACGCAGCGCTGCTTCACGCAGCGCAGGCGCCAGGCGGGGGTTCTGCATGGTTTGCAGTAACCGCTGGTGAATCGCGCACAGGTACTCAACGCTCTCCTCCGGCTGGTTAAGGCGCAAATGCAGATCCGCCAGGTTGTGGTGGGAAATGACACAGGCCGCCACTGCTTCGTCGGCATCACTCCAGCGCTCAAACAGCACTTGTGCCAGTGCCAGCGCCTGCAAGTAATGTTCTCGAGCATCGACCAGCTCGCCCTCAGCGAAACAGCGGTTGGCTCTTTCGATCGTGCGTTTCCAGTGCTCCATGTGAACCTCCAAAGCAGTGTGTGGGGCGTGGGGTTAAACGCCGCCGGCGGTCAATTTCTCGGGGTTGAGCAAGACTTCAAGCTGGCTGCGCGGCAGATCGGTGTACTCAAGGGCCACATCAATCACCGGGCGCCCCTGCTGGTAGGCGGTCTTGGCAATTTCGGCCGCCTTTTGATAGCCGATGATCGGGTTCAACGCCGTGACCAGGATCGGGTTGCGCGACAGCGCTTCCTTGAGCTTGGCTTCGTTAACCTTGAAGGTGGCAATGGCTTTGTCGGCCAGCAAGCGGCTGGAGTTGGCCAAGAGCTCGATGCTGCTCAACAGGTTGTGTGCAATCACCGGCAGCATCACGTTGAGCTCAAAGTTGCCTGACTGCCCGGCAATGGTGATCACCGTGTCATTGCCGATCACCTGGGCGGCAACCATGGCGGTGGCTTCCGGGATCACCGGATTGACCTTGCCCGGCATGATCGACGAGCCCGGCTGCAAGCCTTGCAGTTCAATTTCACCCAAGCCTGCCAGCGGGCCCGAGTTCATCCAGCGCAGGTCGTTGGCGATTTTCATCAGCGATACAGCGGTCGCTTTAAGCTGGCCCGAAACAGACACTGCGGTGTCCTGCGAACCAATCAAGGCAAACAGGTCTTTACCCGGCGTGAATTGCACGTGGGTCAGCGCACTGAGTTGTTGGCTGAACAGCGCAGCGAATTGCGGGTGCGCGTTGATCCCCGTGCCCACCGCCGTGCCGCCCTGGGCCAGCGACTGCAAGGCCGGTTGCAGAGTGTGCAGGTGCTCGATATTGGCCTTGAGCTGCTGTGCCCAGCCATTGAGCACCTGGCTCATGCGCACTGGCATGGCGTCCATCAGGTGGGTACGCCCGGTTTTAACGTAGACGTGAACCTGCTCGGCCTTGTGCTCAATCACCTGAACCAGATGCTTGAGGGCTGGCAGCAGTTCTTCGTGCAAGCCCAGAGCGGCGCTGACGTGAATGGTTGTCGGGATAATGTCGTTGCTGCTTTGCCCGCAGTTGACGTGATCGTTGGGGTTGACCACTTCGCCCAGCACGCGGGTTGCCAGTGTGGCGATGACTTCGTTGGCGTTCATGTTGGAACTGGTGCCCGAACCGGTCTGGAAAATATCCACCGGGAAGTGCTCCATAAAATCGCCGGACAGCAGGATCTGCGTGGCTTCGACAATGGCATTGCCCTGCGCTTCGCTGATTTGCTTGAGTTCAACGTTGGCCTTGGCGGCAGCGGCCTTGGCCAGAATCAGTGCACGAATGAATTGCGCGGGCATGCGCTGATGGCTGATCGGGAAGTTGTCTACCGCACGCTGTGTTTGCGCGCCATACAGCGCGGCCTCAGGCACGTGCAATTCACCCATGCTGTCCCGTTCGATACGCGTATTACTCATCAGGAAATCCTTGCAGCAGTTCTGTTAAAGAAATTGAAGGTTCGAGTTCGCAGGTCGCCAATTGCCAGGCAAAGCTTTGCCAGCGCTTGAGGCGGCAGTTACACAGGGCTTGAGTTTCCATGTCGCGCAGCGGGCGCCATGCATGGTCCAGGCACAGGTTGCGCCAGTGCCACGGCAGGGCCGTATCAGCGGCGGTGTCCAGCAAGAGCCGGAACGCGGTAGCAGAAATCATCCAGGGAGAAGTCGCCGTGCAACCGGCCAGGTATCGGCCTTCGGCCAGATAGTGCTCAATCAGGCGCGGCTCGTCGGGCGCCAGGCCGCAACGGATCTGGCGGCTCATCCAGCGCCAGCTTTCCAGATAAGGGCCTTCATGCAAAGCTGAACTCATGACCTAGGCTCGCTCGATAATGAGATTCATTATTAAGCGATATTGATTATCAAAACAAGCCTGCGTTAGGCACACACCTGTAGGAGCGAGCTTGCCTCTCGATCTTTCAAGATCAAAAGATCGCGAGGCAAGCTCGCTCCTACAGAGGTTGGGTTAAAAAAAAGGCGTATCACCCGTGAAGGTGATACGCCTTGATTGCAACCGGGAAGGTTTAGCTGCCCGCGACGGTCATTCGTTCGATCAGCACCGAGCCGGTGCGGATGTTGCTGCGCAGTTCCAAGTCGTTACCCACGGCAACGATCTGTTTGAACATGTCGCGCATGTTGCCCGCGATGGTCACTTCTTGAACCGGGAACTGGATTTCACCGTTCTCAACCCAGAAACCCGCTGCGCCACGGGAGTAGTCGCCCGTGACCATGTTCAGGCCGCTGCCCATCAGTTCAGTCACCAGCAACCCCCGGCCCATGCGGCGGATCAGGGCCGCCTGGTCTTCGTCACCGTGGGTCACGAACAGGTTGTGCACGCCACCCGCGTTGGCGGTGCTGGGCAGGCCCAGTTTGCGGCCGGAATAGGTGCTGAGGATGTAGGACACCAACTCGCCATCCTTGATAAACGGTTTGGCGTAAGTCGCCAGGCCGTCGTTATCGAAGGAGGAACTGCCCATGGCACGGACCAGATGCGGACGCTCGTCCAAGGTCAGCCATTCAGGGAAAATCTGCTGCCCCAACGCATCCAGCAAGAACGACGATTTACGGTACAGGTTGCCCCCCGAAATCGCGCCCAAAAAGCTGCCGAATAAGCCACCGGCCAGTTCAGCCGAGAACAATACCGGGACTTCGCAGGTCGGCACCGGGCGCGAACCCAGGCGGCGAGCGGCGCGTTCTGCGGCGCGCTGGCCGATGCTGACGGCGTCCATCAGCAACTCGCCCTGGCAGTTCACGTCATACCAGTAGTCACGCTGCATTTGCCCGTCGCCTTCGGCGATCATCACGCAGCTCAAGCTGTGCCGGGTAGACGCTGAACCACCGATAAAGCCATTGCTGTTGCCATACACCCGGCAGCCCTGATGAGTGCTGAGGGTGGTGCCGTCGGCGTTTTTGATGCGGCTGTCAGCGTCAAAAGCCGCAGCTTCGCAGGCCAAGGCCTTTTCGATGGCTTGTTCCGGGGTGATGTCCCAAGTGTGGAACACATCAAAATCTTTCAGGTCGCGGGCCATCAGGCTGGCGTCGGCCAGGCCCGAGCTTTCGTCTTCGGAGGTGTGCTTGGCAATTGCCAAAGCGGCCGCGACGGTTTCGCGGATAGCATCCGGGCCGCTGGCCGAGGTGCTGGCCGAGCCTTTACGCTGTCCCACATAGAGCGTGATGCCAAAACCCTGATCGCGATTGAACTCAACGGTTTCGACTTCGCGCTGGCGTACAGAGGTCGACAGGCCCTGCTCCAGCGACACCGCGACTTCGCAGGCGCTGGCGCCCTGGCGCTTGGCTTCGGCGATGATTTGCTCGACCTGCTGTTGCAGTGCCGGCAAGGCCTGCGGGCCGACGCTTTGTACTGCACTCATGGTTTTCTCCACTCAAATTCTGTTTTCGGTAGGGCCGCCGAGCGACCAGGCCGGACAAGCGGCCTCCGACTGGTTATCA